>Ga0208159_1000539_pt1 | contig 15031 bp, 18 predicted proteins | sample 9_EtaG_FD_184082 | JGI IMG/M metagenome (GOLD analysis project Ga0208159, IMG submission 184082) | Marine viral communities from the Subarctic Pacific Ocean - 9_ETSP_OMZ_AT15188 metaG (SPAdes) (version 2) | ecosystem: Environmental > Aquatic > Marine > Oceanic | place: Pacific Ocean | collected... | reverse complement strand
AAGAGACAGCTTGGATGATTGCCGATAACCCGACCGAGGAACAAAGAGAAAAGTTTAACTGGGTACAAACAGATGACGGCCACGATTGGACGTTGGAGAATGTCTGGGAGTTTGAAGATGATGATCTTCAGGAGATACCACCACACGAAGAATTTGAAGTTAGCCAAGCGGCTAACAATGATGTGAGTACAGATATAGACGGTCTCACAAAAGAAGAGGTGGAAGCCATAGACGAGAAAATACGGAGGTGGGAATTAGAGTTTCACCCACTCGATGAAACACAAAGAATATTCTTTCGTATGCACGAAGCACACCATCTCAAAGTAGAAAAGTTTAACGCTAGCCACGCGAAGAGGATGCACGAGATAAGAGACGAACTTAACAGCGTAATGAAAACAGCTTTTGTAGAGTGCGAACAGGGACAGATGGGCGCAGGTAAAGACAAGTTGGAGTTTCCTGAACCTGTACAGCTACAGAAGCATAAGGCTAACCCACCGCGTAATCCGTTTGCTTCAGAAACTCAAAGTATAAAAGGCCATAAGTCCAGAAAATAACCAAGCATGAAAGGAGAACAACATGAACATGCTTTCAACTACTGCCCTAACGGCAGACGTTAGCCAAGTGGCTAACCCCATAATCGAAGATGACTTTGACTTCGCGTCTATATCTTCGGCGTCTTTACTTATGTATGTGTCCATATCTAGTTGGGCAGGTAAGATCGAAGCCAAAAGAGTTTCGGAAGAAGTGAGCCAACAGCACAACGCCGAGGACGGTGTAACGCAGACGTTCAAGAAACTATTTGGTAAACGTGACAAGCACCTGTTTGCTATCCAACAGCATATCACAGCTACACGTACACTGTTCAAGAAATCAACATTGCCTTGGAGTGATAACGGTCAGCGGCTCGTCACGACTAAAGCATACTTCAATCTGATGAAAGAGATGACGGGTATGCGAGATAAGTTTTGGGAGTTGGTCGAAGAGTTTCTTGTCGAGTACAATAACAAGATAATCGACATGCAGGCACGCATGGGTTCACTCTTCAACATAGACGAGTACCCAACGGTAGATGAATTGCGTAAATACTACGGCTTCAAGCTAGAGGATACTCCGCTTATGCCTGTAGGTGATTGGCGATTGGATATCAATGCGGATGCCTTGCAGTCTGCAAAGGATCGTTATGCCAAGATGTATTCGGATAAAGTCGAGGCGGCTATGCTAGATATATGGAAGCGTCTGTACGAGCCATTGGCTAACATGTCCGAACGTCTGGATTATGAAGACACAGGTGAGATGGAGGAATACTATACCAAGCCAACAGCGGCAAATCCGGCCGGTGTTTTGAGAACCCGTAAGAAAGGTGTGAAGATATTCGGGGGCAACCTTGTGTCAAACATCACAGATATGGTCGATGTGCTAAGAGTTAGCAATGTGACTAACTCGCCGAGAATGAACGATATGGCAGATCGATTAGAGAATGCTTTGCTAGGCGTAACCGTCGAAAGCTTGCGAGAAGATGAACAGCAACGCAAGCAAGCAAAAGCAGATATTGATGCGGCAATCGCTGCATTACCAACCTTAGACATATAATCATAGAGAAGGAGAACAACATGTCTATTTCAGCAAGCGCACTCGCAGTGGGTGTAGATGATATCGTAGATGCACTGGTAGCTACAGTGCCACAACCACCAGAGGATAAAACATCCGTGATCGTCGAAGGCGAGATGGGTATCGGTAAATCTTCAATCCTAAAAGAGCTGGCGAAGAAGTTGCCTGAGCATATACCTATATACTTCGATTGCACTACCAAGGCGGATGCGGGCGATGTTATGATGCCCAAGTTCAAGGATCTCGATGGTCAAGACTATGTTAGCTTTGCGACTAACGAAGAGTTGGGTATGCACCTCAAGGACAAAAAGCTAATCATTATGATTGACGAGGTCGGCAAGAACAAATCTATCCAGAACCCAATGAACCGTTTGTTTCAAGAACGTATGGTTGGCATGAATACCTTGCACCCAGAAAGTATCGTATTTGGTACGACTAACTTGGGGTTCGAGGGTGTTGGCGATTCGTTTCTTGCGCACAGTTGCAACCGCGTATCATTCATCCGTATGCGTAAGCCTACAGCGATGGAATGGATCGAGTGGGGTATTGGTGATGGTGAGATTGACCATACCATGCTTGCATGGGTCAAAGACAATCCGCAAGTTATGCACGCGAGCGACAGTATCGAAAACCCAGATGATAACGAGTTTATCTATCACCCGAAGGCTATGGGTCGTAGGTCGTTCTTCACACCGCGTTCGGGTCACAAGGCTTCGAACTGGTTGAAGTTGCGTGACCAAATGAGTGACAATGCTTTGCGTGCGTTACTTGTTGGTACGATTGGCGTACGTGGTGGCAACGATCTGTATGCGTACCTGAAGGTGGCAGATGACCTGCCGAGTTTGGAGAGTATCAAGAAAGATCCAAAGAGCGCAAAGATACCAACTAAAGCGGCGGCTATGTGTATGGTTATCTATCGTACACTTGCAGGTATCGAAGCAGACTGGATGAACCCGTGGATGGAATACCTGAACCGTCTTGATCCAGAAGCGCAAGGTATGTTCGCTAACGGTATCCGTTCACCGAAGTATCCGAAGCAATCAATGGTTATGCAGAACCGCAAATTCACAGAGTGGGCGGCGAAGAATAACTACATGTTTTCAGCAGACCAATAGGGAGAATGACTAATGGTATTTAAGTTAGACAGTCGGCTAACTCTTGAAGAGAGGCTAGCCAAAGCCGTTGTCGCTATTATGAATGAAGCCCCTGCAATCGCAGGGGTTCTGATGATTGGCGAACGACAAATCATTGACGACAACTACAAAGGTAGAAACAAAAGTTGTAAGACAGCTTGTACCGATGGTCGTAACGAATGGTACAACCGAGAGTATTGCGACAAGCTAAGCGATAGACAGCTACGGTTTGTTATCATTCACGAGGTGTATCACAAGATGTATCGACACTTGATAACGTGGCAACACTTGCACAAGCTAGATGCCATGCGTGCTAACATGGCGATGGACCTACATATCAATCCGAAGATACTTGATGAGTTCGGAGACTTTGTCGAGTTCAACGATGCTTGGTTACTTGATCGTAAGTATGACAAGACATGGGATACTGCACGTATATTCTGGGACTTGCGCGGAAACGGTGGCGGTAGCGGTGGCGACGAGAACGATGGTGGCAACGGTGGCAAGCCCGTTGATGACCACGATTGGGAAGGCGCTGAGGATATGTCCGAAGAAGAACAGAAAGAACTCGAACGTGAGATTGACGAGACACTACGTCAGGGCGATACTGTTGCAGGTAAAGGCGCAGGTAATTCCGACATAGACCTAGGCGAACTTATGAAGGCTCAGGTGAAGTGGGAAGAAGCACTGTCCGAGTTCATGGTATCTACCTGTGCAGGTACAGATCTATCTACCTACCGTAGACCCAAGCGACGGTTCATAGGCGAGGGTATCTATATGCCTTCAACTTACAGCGAAGCGGTGGGCGAGCTAGTTATTGCGTCCGATACGTCTGGATCGGTGGCATCCTGTCAACCTTATTTTCTAAGCGAGATTGATCGTATCCTAAAAACTGTGACGCCCGAAAAAGTCAGGCTGATATACTGGGATCACAAGGTGCAGAAAGAAGAGGTCTATGAGCCAGACGAGTACGACAGGCTTATCAATTCTACTTCGCCTAGAGGTGGTGGGGGTACAGACGTAAACTGTGTCACCCAACATATTGCCGACAATCTGATAGAAGCACAAGCGGCGGTCATTTTTACCGATGGCCACTTCTACAACGGATGGGGTAACTGGCATTTGCCGACCCTCTGGTGCGTGTTAGACAGTGGGCTAACTTCGCCCGTTGGTAAAACCGTTCACATCAAGTCTTCGGAGTTACGCCGATGGTAGAGTACTTTACTGCCTTGCTCCTACACTACTACATACAGGAGCATCAAATAACGACAATCGTATGGTTTGAAACAGAAACCGATTGTCAAAAGGTAATGCAATATAAACTTGCAGATCCTTTATACGACCAACTGTACGAATTGTACGGTAACGAAATCGAGATGTATTGTGAGCCATCACAGCACAGATCAAAATTAATCAGGCCAAAACTAAGGCCACAACAAATGGAGAATAACTAATGGCACTAACTCAATCTTTCTTTAAATCATTCGAACAAGTGGAAGCCCACTACAACAGTATCAAACCTATACGTGGTAGAGGTGATATGTTCGGGCCAATATCTCCTATTGGGGATCGGAGACGTAAGCATGAACGCATAATTAAACTAAGCCGAAACTGCTACGTATTGGATGACGGTTGGCATATGGGTTCACCTAATTATTACTATGATAAAGACGAGAAGGCACACTTACAAGCCAAGCATATGGAGTACTACGCGCCTATCGTATGGAAGCGTCACAAAGATGGACGTGTATCAGTACGTATAATGAACGGCACGGGGGGCAGTCAAAGTGCTTTTAATTCTAGGTACAGTTTCCTAGAGCGGCACTTGCCTGAAGGTATGTGGCTACAAATACTGAACGGTAAACAGTATGTTGTTAACGAAAGTCATACTCTTACTACCGTAGCAGGACCGAAATACTATCTCGCAAAAGGTAAGACGATACCTACCTTCTACAAAATGGTAAAAAGCAATATGGCACACCAGTATTGGAAGCAGTTTACTTACAAGAACGACAACGCCGCATTGGTATTCTGGCTAAACAAACATGTTAGCCAGTCGGCTAACCCTGACATAGAGTTTATAAAATGGGAATGGGATGGCAAGTCTGGCAAGCCTGATCCTAAAAAGTTTACCAAGGTAAACAAGGAAGCCAAGCAAGCATACAAACAACATATCAAGGACTTCTTTGACTGGGGTATGACTATGGTATCAATGCTACCCTTGGGTGACCATGAGTATGAAAGAAAGATCAGTCAAGAGATACACGACCATATGATAAAACGAAAGGGAAAAAGCGTTGGGTATTACAGTGGTAACTATATTAATAATAACCTATTCAAAGAAATGCTCAAAAACAAACAGCATGCGTTGCGACTACCCTACTGGGTAAACTTCGCGTTGCAATGTCATACAGGTTGGTGGGATGACAAAACTTTTTACATTCAAAATATTGATTCGCAAGAAACGCTGACGAAAGTGCGAACGCAGTACAACAACTGGGTAAACACTCAAGCAGGTTTCGTAACTAAAGGAGAGAAATAATGGGAGCGAAATACAAAACAGTAGCAGGCGCTATCGCCAACAACGACAAGAAGGATAGACTTGAATCAACTAATCCTTGGTTGTTCGGTTTTGTGGAAGCAATTTGTAGCGAACTAAAAGCAGAGTGGTCTCCAAGAGACGAAGGCTATCGCACTGCATACATATACAGACCTAATGAATTATACACGCTTGGCTATGTGGGCTACGGTGATTTCTACGAGGACACTGAAAACAGGCATAACAGAAAAGATCGTTATATGGTGTACAGCGAGAACATAAAGAATGAGAGGTATTCATATCACTGCGATCAATACTTTATGACTATGGTAAAGTCGCTAAACTCTGGTGTGGCTAAGGCACGTACGCATATGCGTACAGTACAGCCTGCACAGGCCGTTCGAAACGAGTACCGTAACTTACGAGAAAGTGCTAATGAAATACGTAGAGAAGCGGCAAAAGAATATCACGCCTCTGCACGGCCTCTGGCTGATGGCTTTATGGACAAAGCAGGAGCGTCACAATTACAGAACGAATTGTTGCATCTACGTGATATAGGACACAAATGGCTCGATCCTTCTTTTGCTACTAACTTGGATAAGTACTTTGGTGTCATACAGGAAAACAAAGCAGCCTTTGCTGATACTTATACCGCTGTGTTTGTAGACTTACCGCGCCGGGAACATGAAGAACCTAAGTATATCGTGACTAGGGACGTGAGTACCAATCATTATTCTGCGCCGCCGATAAAAGACGAACAGGTGACGGTGTACGATCAACACACCATGCCAGAAGAATTGGGCAACAAAGTGCATGCGCTTAACATACTTGCGGAGAAACAGTTTGTTCCTGACGTAGGTATGCACGCGGTGAAAGGAAGGCTATTCTATGTCGCGGAATAAATTTTTGAAAGAACCTCTTGACGGTACGGTTTATCGTGTTTACATAGATCCTACTTCAAATAGATGTGATGTGACATGTCTAGGCCTAGATTGTGATGATTTCCTACAAATGACTAAGGATAGGGATGAGTTACCCGACTGGCTAACTAATAAAGTAGCAGTCCTAATGCTTATGAACAAGGACAACTACATGCACGTAGTGGAGGGTGTCGGTATGCGTAAGAACGCTGACACCTTTTACGTAACCGCTGAAGGGCAGAGGCTATATGACCTGCACTTAGTATCAAATACGAGGGATCGAGTGTACCTAGAAGAAAAACAAGACAGGCACTTACGGTGGTTAAAACAAACCGTCCAAAATTTAAGGGACGAGAAAAACAGCCGTGATCCAAGGCCGCGAATACAACAGGAGCTTTGGGCTGCGGAGAAAGAACTACAAGACTATCGCGACAAGTTAGATAAATTTAGGGCAAAGAGCAATGCTTTGGATTTGTGGGACAAGTGGGGGTATAGAATAAAGCTATGACCCCTGAAGCGAAAGTAAAAAAGAAAGTAGTACGCATACTTAAAGAAGCAGGTGCGTATTATTTCTACCCAGTAACGGGTGGATTTGGTCGTAGTGGTGTGCCTGATGTTGTGGCTTGTTATAAAGGCAGGTTTATCGGCATTGAATGCAAGGCAGGTAAGAATAAACCGACACCGCTACAGCAGAAAAATTTGGACGACATAACAAAAGAAGGAGGACTAGCATATGTTATCAATGAGGATAACGTCAATCTCGTTGAGGTTGTAATTCAAAAACTAAACTCGGAGGCTAAGTAGCCAAAATGAATAATAATATTCGAACTGCTAATATGCTTAAATTCTTTCCAAACTCTATATATAAACGCATACTGATAGAGACAATTCTAGATGGCGTGAACCATGAGGGTTTCGGTATTACTGAACAACAGGAAAGAGTGTTTATTAGCCCAAAAATAGTTAAGGACTTAGACATAAGGGTAGGAGATATAATAGAAGCTCTCATTGCCCCTAACGAAAAGTCCAAAGCTGAGTCAACACCTTGGACGGTATGTCACTCTAGTATGACTAAAGTGCTACCAGTAGAAGCGCCAGAGGAAGTGCTATCCGAAAGACAGATAGAGCTATCCATAGAAGAGCGTATTACAGAACTGTTACAACAGTCTGAAAACGAGTATCCGCACAAGGTAGGTGAACTATCGGAAAAACTAGATATCAACACTGACCAAGTGCAACTTGCATTGCAACGCATGCACAATGCAGGGGATATCTGGGAAGCCAAGATAGAACGTAAAGGTAGCCAAGATAGAGCTTCTTATGTGCTATGGGCTTTAGACGATGAATGGTTCGCAGTTGAATGTGAATAACTAAAAACAAGGGAGCGGCCTATACGGTCGCTCTCTCCATATATACAAACAGGAGAACACCTATGGGTAAGAAAGAAGAAATAGTCTGGAAGTATCTACTTCAAAATCCAACAGCCGATGCTGAAGAGGTAGCAAGAGAGACACAAGTGTCATACACACACGTCAAGAAATGTATGAATAAAATAGGCACGCCGAAAGAGGTGTTAGCCAGTCGGCTAACTAATGGAGATGCACGAAAAAACATACGAATGATATGTGAAAATCCTCCTTCCAAGGAAGAAGAGGCAGAGTTTGAAATCGAGGATTTATTTGACGAAATTGAAGACGAATGGGCGAATAAGATGCCCTCTTATTCTCGACAAGATGTACTGACAGAGGCAGGTAACCTAATCGACGGAGACAGGCATAAACAGTACGGTGAAGCTAAAGATAACTTTGCTTTGATCGCCAGATATTGGAATGGACATCTTGGATTAATAGACTTTATTACTGTTCGTGATGTGGCTATAATGATGGCACTTATGAAAATCGCTAGAGTTCATGGCGATGGGCGCAAGTCTAGAGATACATTTGTAGACATATGTGGATATGCTGCACTGGCAGGAGAAATAAACGATGGCGAGGATGGCTAAAAAGCCGCCGAAAATATCACAAAATGCGAAGGTAGGTTTGGGCGTTATTAACGCTCGTTACCTGCCTAGCAAAATAACATTGCCAGAAGCACCTTGGGAGAGCAGCGATGAAGATAGTGACGTTGGATTTCGAGACGTACTACGACAGGGATTACAGCCTATCAAAGATGACGACTGAAGAATACATTCGGGACGACAGGTTTGAGGTAATAGGCTTAGCAATAAAAAAAGAAAACAATCCTACCAAATGGGTACAAGGCCAAGAAAGAGTTGAGAGTTTGCTCTCGCATATAGACTTGTCTCAGTACGCAATACTCTGTCACAACACCGCCTTCGATGGTGCAATACTAAACTGGCGGTACGGAATTAACCCCAGACTTTGGTTAGACACTATGTGTATGGCTCGCGCCCTACATGGAGTTGAGAAAAGTGTTAGCTTGAAAGCCGTAGCCGAACGTTACGGTGTAGGGGTGAAGGGGGATGAAGTTGTGCGAGCGTTAGCCAAGCGGCTAACTGATTTTACCGACACAGAAATAGCTGACTATGCAAGGTATGCTCGCAACGATGTAGACCTCACACACAAGATTTTTAATCTTATGGCGCGAAACCAGTTCCCACGACAAGAATTACGGTTAATAGATCGCACTCTACGTATGTTTATAGAGCCTACGCTAGACTTAGATTTGTTTCTCTTAGAACAGCATTTAGAAGAAGTTCGTGAGCGTAAAGACAAGTTACTACGCGATGCCAACATTACAGACAAAAAAGATTTAATGTCCAACCAGAAGTTCGCAGGGTTATTAGAAGGTCTAGATGTGACCCCACCCATGAAGATTAGTCCAACCACAGGTAAAGAAACTTTTGCGTTTGCGAAGAGCGATGAAGATTTCAAGGCACTAGCAGAACACCCGGATGATAGAGTACAGACACTTGTGAATGCACGTATGGGTACGAAGAGTACTTTGGAGGAGACAAGGACAGAAAGGTTTATATCTATAGCCAAGCGAGGGTTACTACCTGTGCCGATTAGGTATTACGCCGCGCATACTGGTAGATGGGGTGGACAGGATAAGATCAACCTACAAAACTTACCAAGCCGAGGTCCAAACGCCAAGAAGCTAAAGAGCAGTATCATAGCCCCAGAGGGACACGTATTGATAGATGCAGATAGTGCGCAGATTGAAGCTCGCGTACTAGCATGGCTTGCCGAACAGACAGACCTAGTTAGCCAGTTTGCTAACGGTGAGGATGTGTATATAAAAATGGCCTCTCGCATATACGATGTTAAAGAGAAAGACGTGGCTAAAGAACAGCGTTTCGTAGGTAAGACTACAGTGCTTGGTGCAGGTTATGGCATGGGGTATATAAAGTTTAGGGATCAGCTAAAAAACTTTGGCACTGAAGTCACCGAGACTGAGGCTAGGCGTATCATAAACATATATCGTAATGTAAACTTTCAGATACAGAAACTCTGGGACAATGCAAACTTTGCTTTGGAACAGATGTGCTATAATTCTACCGTACGTCTTGGCAAAGAAGGCGTACTGCAAGTGATGGGTGAAGACAATGCTATACGCCTTCCATCAGGATTGTGCATTTTTTATGAAGATTTGAAATATACTCGTAACGAGGATACAGGTAGGGACGAGCTTACGTACAAGGTTCGCCGAGGCCGAAATAAGATATATGGTGGCAAGGTAATAGAGAATGTATGTCAGGCTATTGCACGATGTATAATTGGTGAACAGTTGCTAAACATAGCAAAAAAGTATAAAGTTGTGTTAACAGTGCATGACTCGATTGTGTGCTGTGTAAAAGAAAATGAAGCCGAGGCCGCGCAGGAATATATAGAGACGTGTATGAGAACAGCACCCGAATGGGCGCGTGATCTTCCTATAGATTGCGAAAGCGGTATTGGTAAATCGTACGGAGAATGTGAGTGACTAGAGCAGCCCCGTGGTCTTTCAGTAAACTCAAGGCATTTGATACATGCCCAAAACAGTTCTACCATGAGAAAGTATTGAAGGAATATCCTTTTGTACAGACGGATGCTATTATATACGGCAACGAATTTCACAAAGCCTGTGAAAATTATATAGGTGACGAAGAACCCCTACCTAAAAAATTTATGTATGTAAAAAACGCGCTAGATACTTTGAACGGTAAGCGAGGGGTAAAGTTATGCGAAAAGAAGTTAGGTATAACGGCAGACCTAGAGCCGTGTGACTTCTACGACAAACGTGTATGGTTTAGAGGCATTGCCGATTTGCTTATAATAGATGTTGTGGGTAATGTTGCATGGGTAATAGATTACAAGACGGGTAAGTCTGCTAAGTATGCAGATAAAGGGCAGTTAGAACTCATGGCGCTATCTGTATTCGCGCATTACCCCGACATAGAAAAAGTAAAAGCAGGGTTATTTTTTGTTGTTGCAAAGGATTTGGTAAAGGAAACTTACAAAATCTTAGATAAAGCAACTCTTTGGAAGAAATGGATGACAAACTATGCTAGAATGGAGGTAGCGTTCGAAGCAGACGTTTGGAACCCACGTCCATCTGGCTTGTGTAGACGCCATTGTCAAGTAACAGAATGTCCTCACAACGGGAGTAACTGATGCCTTATAAAAACAAACCGCGCCCTTACAAAAAAGAATACAAACAGCAGAAGTCGAGGGGCGAGCATAAAGATCGCATGGAACGACAACGTGCGCGAAGAAAAATGGATAAGAAAGGTATCGACCGAAAAGGTAAAGATATCGCACACAAAAAAGCATTGAGCAGGGGTGGGTCAAACAAAGATGGCGTAAAGCTACAAAGCCCAAAGAAAAACAGAGCAGCAGGTGGTAAACTAAGTCGTGGAAAGCGTAAATAATATTTCGGAGAACAACATGCAGATAGTGGAAGACAAAGCTCTTCTGTTAACCCTGCAAAACCCAAAACAGATTACTACGGTAATCCCAAAAAGTAAGGAGTTGTCATTGAACAAAGTTGTCGTGAATTGGGGAGTGGATGAAGCTCACACGTTACAGTCTTTAAATATACCTGTACCGTCACCTATAGAGAAACAGTATGAGTGGGTAGGTAAGTTTACCCCATACCAACACCAGAAAGATACAGCGTCTTTCTTGACCATGAATAAGAAGGCGTTTTGTTTTAACGAACAAGGCACGGGTAAGACTGCTTCAGCTATATGGGCAGCAGATTTTCTCATGCAGAAAAAGATAATAAACCGCGTGCTAGTAATATGTCCTTTATCTATTATGGATTCGGCGTGGCGCAACGATCTCTTTTCTTTTGCCATGCACAGAACAGTAGACGTGGCGTACGGTAATAAGGACAAACGAGCCAAGATTATCAACAACGGGGCCGATTTCGTTATAATCAACTACGATGGTGTAGAAGTGGTGAAGGATGTAATAGCCAACGGCGGGTTTGATTTGGTTATAGTGGACGAAGCTACACACTACAAAAACGTACAGACCAAACGGTGGAAAACACTTAATAAGCTTGTAGGTGAAGATACGTGGGTGTGGATGATGACAGGTACACCTGCCGCGCAATCCCCGTTAGATGCATACGGATTGGCTAAAATGATAAATCCGTTACAAGTGCCTAGGTTCTTCGGTACTTTTAGGGAGCAGGTTATGTACCGTGTCACGCAGTTTAAGTGGGTTGCAAAAGATACGGCAAAAAGCACTGTGTTCGCAGCGTTGCAACCTGCCATTAGGTTTACAAAAGAACAGTGTTTAGACCTGCCTGATATGGTGTACGCCAAACGTAAGGTAGAACTGACAACGCAACAGAAGAAATATTATGAGATGTTGCGTAAGCGTATGGTCATGCAGGTTGCAGGGGAGCATATAACCGCTGTGAATGCAGCAGTGAATATAAACAAACTGTTACAGATATCAGCAGGTGCTATCTATACTGATGACGGAGACAGTATACAGTTCGACATCTCCAACAGGTATAAAGTATTGCGAGAAGTGATAGACGAATGTTCGCAGAAAGTATTAGTATTTGTTCCGTTTCGACACACCATAGATATGTTAGCCAACAAGCTAACCAGCGACGGCATCACGTCTGACATCATACGAGGAGACGTATCAGCACATAAAAGGTCGGAAATATTTGATCGTTTTCAAAACACACCTGACCCCAAGGTGCTTATCATACAACCCCAAGCAGCAGCACATGGCGTAACTCTTACAGCCGCAAGTACTGTTGTATGGTGGGGACCGACTTCGAGTTTAGAAACGTACGCACAAGCTAACGCAAGGGTGCATCGTTCTGGACAGAAGCATAAGTGTACTGTGATACAACTTGCAGGGTCACTTGTGGAGCAGCGAGTTTACTCTCTCTTAGACGATAAGATAGACGCTCATTCTGCTATAATAAATTTATACAAAGAAGTACTTGACTAACCTATGTTTAGTCACTATGTACCAAATATAACTACATTCGGAGACAAAAATGCAAGTTCCAATAGAAAAGCTTACGAAAACGTACATTAAGATACGTGAGAAGCGAAAAGTGTTGTCAGAGGAATTCAAGGAGAAAGATAGTAAGCTTCTTGGACAACTCAATAAAGTATCGCAAGCGTTGCTTGCACACTGCGATGAGCATGGTGTTACAGGTGCTAAGACTACAGAAGGGCAGTTTTACAGAACCGTAAAACAACGATACTGGACTAGTGATTGGGAACAAATGTACAAGTTTGTTTTAGAACATGAAGCTCCAGAGCTTATGGAAAAGCGTCTTAACCAGACAAACATGCGGCAGTTTCTTGAGGAAAACCCTGATCTACTACCAAAAGGTTTAAACGTAGATTCAGAGTATACAATATCTGTGAGGAAACCATGACAGAGAACGCATATGTAAATGTAGAAAGTCTCGCTAAATACTTTGGCGTGTCAACTTCAACCATTCGTAAATGGGTACGTGAAGGTATAATTTCACGAGACCATTATATTCGTGCAGGGGATACATACCGCTACAATAAGGAGGCGATTGAGAAGGCATTAACAAAGCCGAAACCGCCTAAAAACGAAGAAGTAAAGGTATGGACAGCACACTAGATAGCAATGCTCCGCATCCTAACCGCATAAGCATTCGTGAAGGACAGTTTCGCAGTGTGGTAAATGGGGAGCAAACAGAGATAAAGGGAGATGGCTATGTTAACATGGTGGTTCTAAATGCCGCTAGAATAGCTAGAACCTTTTATTCAGGGGCATATGACCCTGATAATCCATCTGCCCCTACGTGTTGGTCGTCAGATACACAGCTACCTTCTTTAGACGTTCCAGAAGGTCAGGTGCAAGCTAGACGCTGTATGGACTGTAGACACAACATAAGAGGTTCGGGGGGAAACGGCGGTCGTGCGTGCAGGTACTCGCAACGTATCGCTATAGCCTTGGAGGGGCAGATGGACACTATCTATCACTTAAACCTACCTGCAACGTCTATTTTTGGTAATATAAAAGATGGACATATGGGATTACAAGCGTATGCTAAGTTCCTCAGTAACAGGAAAACAAATTCCTTATCTGTAATAACACAGGTATATTTCGATGAAAAAAGTTATGTGCCTAAGTTATATTTTAAAGCGTTAAGACCTCTTACAGAAGAGGAGTTACAAGACGCTTTAGAATTAAAAAGTAGCGATGCTGCAAGCCAAGCAGCATTACAAAAAGTAACAGTGTCTAATGATAGTGTTACTAAAACCTCACCGTTTACAGAAGTAGACGGGTTTGTATATAATTAGGAGAAAGCTAAGATGGCGAATAAACCAACCACGCACATAATAAGAGATGTGCAAGCCTTGTACCCGAAAATCAATCAGACGTACAAGTATGACAGTAAGGCAGGGGAGAGAGGTAGAACTGTTCCTTGTCCTGCGTCAGACGAGGGTGCGAAATACGAAACCTCTTTCAAAATGACAAAGCCACAGGCGCAAGCCCTGTACGCTGTCATGGAAGCCGCATACAAAGAAGCGGCGAGTAAACAATCGGATTGGCCTCAAGCCCTTCCGAAACCTGCTGAAATCTTTAAGAAAGACGCTAACGATGGTATGTTTATTGGTGATGCACGTTTAAAAGGTAAGTACGGCAACCAACTCACAGAGCCACCTATGCAGGTTGACTCAAAAAATACAAAGCTACCACCAGACTTTGAATTGACTACGGGTAGCAGAGTTAACCTTAGCGTTGTCCTAGTGCCGTATTCTATGCGTGAGCATGGTGTATCGCTACGACTAAAGGCGGTACAAGTTTTAGAACTTGCAGAAAGAAAAGCATACTCGCCTTTCGATGTTGAAGACGGAGGCTTTTCTGTCGAAGACACAGGAACAACAGGGTTCGAAGATGTAGCTGCATCAGCAGATATAGAACCTGACGAAGTATCCGAAGAGGTTGCTGAACCTAAGAAGGTTAAGAAAAAGAAAGCAGAGGCTGCTCCTGCTCCAGATCAAGACCTTCAAGGTATCTTAGACGATTGGGCTGACGAAGACGCGGCCTAATACTAAGATAAGCCGTGACGGGGGCGTTCGCCTGTTCCTCGTCACGGTAATAACCCTCGGAGAGCAGCAATATGAAAACTATAGATTTTTTACGTTCTGTATTAGGGGACGGTGATGGGCATTATTGTATGTTCGCCGCCAATGCAGAGACTAACAAACGGGTGCAAAAGTTTTATGATAGTGTAGGCGCTGTTGCAGATGCAGCAGAAAGCTTTGACGAAGATGGCTATGACGTCTACTTCGGTCTCGGCACGCTTACAGAAGCAGGTAGCCGTAAGAAAGATAATGTATCCCACTTACAGTCGTTTTTTCT
>Ga0208159_1000536_pt1 | contig 15067 bp, 9 predicted proteins | sample 9_EtaG_FD_184082 | JGI IMG/M metagenome (GOLD analysis project Ga0208159, IMG submission 184082) | Marine viral communities from the Subarctic Pacific Ocean - 9_ETSP_OMZ_AT15188 metaG (SPAdes) (version 2) | ecosystem: Environmental > Aquatic > Marine > Oceanic | place: Pacific Ocean | collected... | reverse complement strand
CTGTCAACGTCTTCGAAAAAAACATCGTTTCTAAATCTAGCAACAAAGCTCTGTATGTACTCGCCTATAAATTTCATTAATCAAAATCAATGTATTCTATTGTTACTTCTTCGCCTTGCTCAATAGCTTTAGCGATGCTTGGGTAAATTCGCTTATACGCGTTAACAGATTTTCCAACAAAGCCATCTGGTAATATCTGATTGTTTTCTTGGGCATCACCAACAATAAGGCAGCCTGCAGTATGCTCATCAGTGTTTCCAGTATGAATAAGAATATACTCAAAGTTAGGAACATCAATGATATGAAGCATACCACGATGAATACCAGGGTATTTTTTACTATATTTTCCATGAAATCCTCCTTCTTTTCTTAGCACTACCTTGTACACGCCAGCTGGTACTCTAGTTTCACCTCTTACTTTTAAAGCTCTTCTTTCATCTTCTAGTGTGTAACATAAAAATTTGTTTCCTAGATCAGTCTCTTCAAATAATAATCCTGACGTAGAATCTACTTCAGAACTAAACCTAAATACTTTTAATTTCATCTGCAAGATTTTAGTTTTGCTATCTCTTTTTCAAGCTCAACAATACGGTCTTCGCTTTCATTAATAACTTTTATTTTCTTCTCAAGTCTTTGCTCTAAAACTTTTATATCTTCATCTAGTTGACCTATCTGACTATAAGCTATACCCATGGTAAAGATAATACCAATTATCCATATTATATTACCTACTGATATTTCTAAGCTTTTACTTATCACTTCTTTTAATAAACTCTAGTATTATATCAATCTTCTTCATCATCTCGTTTATATTGTCTGCAGCTTTTTCGTGATGACGAGAAAACTGATTTTTAACCTCATATAAACTAAATACTAAAAACCTGTATAGCGCATATAGAGCTCCTAGAAGCAATACTAATGGCAGTCCGTAACCTTCTATTAATTTTAAAATTTCTTCCATGTTAAGATCCAAAAAATATTTTAGCAATGGCAGCTGCAACTATACCGTATATTATCCACATAGCTCTAGCTAAAGTTTTTCGAGCTGAAGTATTTTGATTAACTCTTGCCGCAACACCAGTGTCTGGATCTAGCAATTGCTTAGTAAGCATGTCTAGCTTCTCGTCCATTTTATCAAGCTTTTTATCCATTTGGTCCATACGTTGCTGCATTAGTGCTATTTCTTTATCTACAGTTGCCATTTTTCTATTATTACACAGTTAGTCATGATAGTAACAAAGTCCTGACTTGCTATTAGTTGTCATGCCACATCTTTTACCATCTGATTTAATTTTTTTACACTGCTTCATCTCGCTAGATTCACTTTTTTCTACTTTTTCGTGCACAGTGCAAAAGCCACCCTTAACAGGTTTTCTTTTACATCTTTTACCTTTAGAACTTATAGCAGCACAAGTAGCGTTCTCACCTTCTTCTTTTTGTTTTTCTTTATTAGCTTCTACTTGAGCTTCTTGCTCTTTTTCTTTTTGTATTTTCTTTTCTTCTTTTTTACGAATCGTCTCTTGCTTCTCCTCTTCTTTTATTTCAGTCTTAACGTCTTCAACAGCTTGTCTTCGCTTATCTAAAAATACAACATACTCGTTTTCTTTACCTGGATTTCTAACAACACGCTCACCTACATTTAAATCCCAGCTACTCCAACCTAAAGCTAAAAACAGTCTTTGTAAATTAGTATTTTCTTGATTCATAGCTTCACGCAAATTGTCTATTTTACGTATAGCTCTAGCCATAGGTATATTAGTAGTGGCTTCAACAACGTTACCTAGAGCTAGCCAAGAAGGATTATCGTAGTCTAGCATACTCATATGGCTCATAGCTTTTTTATTGTACTTGTAGTTTAGTAATGCTGAGTATAGTTTTCTAGCTTTTGATCCTAAAGGTGGAGAAACCTGTAAGCCCTCTACTACAACTTGACCATAGTCAGCTCTAAAACCTTTTTCTTCTTGCTCTACAAACTCTAGTATCACGTTTTTAATAGTAGCAAGAGTAGCTCCAGCTATACCTGAACCTCTAAGTATAGAGTCTAACATACTGTTTACTATTCTTTCTTCTTTTATTTTTTGTTTTTCGTCATCACCTTCGTCATCAAACGCTAAAGCAAACAACGCGTTTTGTAACGATGCGAATATAAAGTTTTGTACGGCACCATAGTAAAGTATACGAGATACGTTAGCTCGCCAGTCACCTCTTTTGTTTATTAAATCACCAGCTGCTTTTTTAATAAGCCTGTTGTACTGCATTGGTGTATTAGCAAACGCAAGTATTATACGACCTAAGTTTGAGGCTTGCTGCTGCGATATACGATCAGGCCTTGCAGACTGTTGTGTTTCTTCTGCTATCTCTTGAAAGTCTAACATAGCTTTTCGCTCTGCTTCAGCTTGTGTATCGCCAGCTTTAATGTATGTATTAATTCTATTTCGATAGTAAGTTGAGCCGCCAGAAGCAATAGCAAAGCTATCTGCTATTTGCGTTGGTGTAAAACCTATTTTTAACAAATACTGTAATGCAGCTTTAGCTTTATTTTTAGCCCCAGCTACGGCACTAGCAAGTTCTGCTTCGTTTACGTTGGTCGCTAATCCAGCACGTCTGTTTCTTAAAAAGTCTGAGTTAAACAAAAAGCTAAAGTCTTTCCAATATTGTTTTTGATTAGCAAAAGCTTTACCAGCAGCAAATATATTGTTGTCATCAAAGTTTATAAAGTTAACTGTTGATATTGTTTGTAGCACCGCGGATCTAGCGTTAAAAAACATTATAGCACCAACAGAGTTATTAATCCAGTTGTTCCATTGGTTCTCAAACTTAGTAGCTCCACGCCTACGGTTTTGTCCGCTTTCCATACGATAAAGTATGTCTTGCAAGGCAGATCTAAAATCACTACCGTATACGGCTTCTATTTTATTTAAATTTTCAGGTGTAAATATTTCGTCTACATTACTTTTCCACTCTTCGAGAAACTGTTTTCTACTAACTTTATTTACTACGTTTTGTAAGTCTTGAGCTATATTACCAACGTTCCAATATTCATCGGGAGCAATGTAGCCTTCTTTTTGTTTTGTAATAGCACCTATAGCGTCAGCATAAGCTCTAAGATCAGCATCGCCTTTTACTAGTCTTACTAAAGCTTTTTCAGCTGTCTTAGATAATCCTGGCATCTCATATCCAGCTTTATTAAATAAATAAACTCTAATAGCGTTGTCAAAAGTAAACCCTTTTTCATCTGTAAGTTTACCTAATTTTTTCTTTACGCTTGGAAACTTTTTACCTAAAGCTTTATATTGATCTCTAATACCTTGCTTCATTTGAGCCATTTCACGATCTGCTCTAGCAAAAGGTTTAACTAAAGCTTCTTCAAAAAACTTTATGTCAGCATCGCCCTGCTTGCCTTTACCTACAAAATATCGTAATAAACCTGTAAAATCTTCTGCAGAAGGTGGTATAAATATTTTAAAACCACCTATGTTTTTACCACGCTTCATAGCTTCAACTCTTGAAAACGTTTTAACAGCTTCAACACCTTTAGTTCTTTCAAGCATGTTGTTGAACTCACTGTTTAAAGATTTACTAAAATCTATTCTTGCCTGTACAGATTTACCTTTAATATCTAGTTGATCAAACACGTGCTGCACGGCTTCAACATTAGGTAAAGCATCGTCAACGAAATACATATCGTTATACCCTTCTTCATACTTATCTAACATCCAAGCGGCTTTAGCATCACCTGTGCTGTTGCCTAAACCTGTTATGTTTTTAAACGGTATGCTAATGCCTTTAGTTTTAAGCCACTCGTGTATTGCTGTAGCAGACTCAGCTGGCCTTGCAGTTAATACAAATACATTATCAACGCCGTATTTATTTATTTGATTTTTCATCTTCTGAAGAAGTGGACCATCAACTCCGCCTCTGACGTTTACAAAATCTGTAAAATCAAACTCATAACCTTGAGCAGCAAGCTGAGGTCCTCTTATTGGCCAAGAAGCTGAGCTTATTCTAATTTTTTCATTAGTCTCAGGGTTTGTAGCTATAATAAAGTTTTCGCCGTCTATAATAAGCGTTTCGTCAAAGTCAAAAACTGAAGCGCCTCTTGCTTGTCTTTCAGATCTACTATACCTATACGCTACTTCAGAGTTTTCTAGTCTAGTGTCAAGCTCAGTTTTAACTTTTACAGAGTTGTTATTTACATACTTGTTTATTTTACCTCTAGCTTCTTGCTGCGTTATGCTACCTAAGAATATATCAAACAATAAGTCTTGCTGCATTGAGATTACATCTTGATTCATGTGTAATGACTCATCAACACCAACACCAAACTTTTGCGCTAAAGTAACATTTCCAGGTAAAGTTATTACGTTAGGGTTTATACCGTAGTAAAACTCACCGTCTAACTCGTATTTTTGTTTATTAACAACAGGATTTATGTACCTAACCCAATATGGTATACGGCCAAATAAAACATCGTGATGATACTCTGATGGTATAGCGTCTTTGTAATCTCCTAATAAGTCGTCAAATATTTTTGGCAAAGCACCTTGAGCAAAGTTTTCGTTCATGGTCTGCAATAAACCTTCTGTTAAAACACCATCAAGAGCTAGCGTCCAAAGAACTTGAGCATGCTCTGTAGCAGGCGCAGCGTGTTCTTCTCTGTTTTCTAAACCTAAAGTATTATGAAACTCATAAGTAGAGTTTATTCTTATAAAGTTGTTTTGACCAACAGCTGTTGTTTCAAGTATTGCGGCCCAATATTTTCTTGTTTCTTCGTTTTTAACACCCTCTTGAATAGTAAGCCAAGTGTTTATAAACGCAGCTTGTGAGTCATCAAGAAACTTTATTACTTTTGGATCATTAAATTGTTTTTGAGCCCACTCATTAGACTGTTTGCTATAACGTTTTCTTCCAGCTAAAGCTTTTGATAAGTCTGTTTCTTCAACAAACTCTATATCCTTAAACGCCTCCAACATCTGATCTACATTTGCAAACAAATGTTTTGGGCTAGCTGGCACGTGGTTTATTCTACTAGCCTCAAAGTTAGGATCTGTTTCTAGTATTGTACTACCATCAAGTAAATCATATCTTCTTACTTTTACGCCGTCAATATCAACTCTAGTTCCTTTACCACCAGAGCCTACTAATACTGTTTTCCAAAAGCTCAACGGCATGTCTTTACTACCAACTTCTTTAATCCAGTCTATCATAGCCTGCCTGTCACCATCTATATCTGTAAGATCCATTTGATCATAGCCGTACTCTTGAGATATGCCAGGCCATCTCATTATAACACCACTTCTATCTTGGTTTAAAGATTTTGAAAACATAACAGGCGACATACCATCAGATATTCTTGCTAAAGCGGGATTATTAATTCTAAGCTGTTGATTTGTCATGACCTTACCTAGAAGATCTGCTAGCGCAATAACTCTCGCAGATGTATTCCTATTACGCGTAGGAGTGCCATCTACTATATCTACTAACTCTAATAGTTCTGAAACTTTTATATTAGTTCTTTTTACTTGAGTTTTTAATCCAGCTTTTGTTTTAGCTCTTGAAGATCGCTTAGTATACAAAGCTTCAAGTATAGTTCTTGGTACTCCTGTAGCTTGACCGTCAGAGTCAAAGCCTTGTGGTAGAGCGTCTAATATTAACTGAGCGTTTTTTAATACAAACTGTTGAGCAGCTCTAACTTCAGCCGCAGTTAAGTTTGCTTTGCTTTTTATTTTTTTAGGCGATATTCCGAACAACTCACCTACAGTATTTACAGCCGCGTTAGGAACGTCTTTAAATTTAGCTAAAGCAGCCTCGTCAACATTAGCATCGTTTACCTCTTGCTGCACCTGCTCTGTTACATTTAAAGACTCAGGTAACACTTTTAGTTTTGTTAATCTTTCTGTCTCTTGCTCAGCTGCCTCTTCAGCTATTCTGTTTTCTACTTTTCTACCTGCAGCTTCCTCAGTTGTCGATTGTATTATGTTAGCATACCTAGGATCTTTTTCGTAAAACTCTTGAAGTCTAACATCTAACAGGCTTCTACCAGTGCCTGGAACAAAAGCATTTAAATAACCCATTATGCTTTCGTTTCTTTGAGGGTTATATTTTCTAAGTAAAGCAGGTAAACCTCTTTCACTTTCAGTGTCTGTCATAAACTCAAGAGCAACTTCAGATATATCAATACCTTCTAAGAACTGCATACGTCTCTCTATATCGTTTTGTAAATCAAAAGCTATTTGTATAGCTGTTCTGTCTTTAGTTTTAGGATTTAATAAAGCTTCTTTTCTACTCTCTACCGTTTGATAAGCTCTTTCACTTCTAGACTCTTGTATAGCTCTACTATCAACTTCAACACCGCCCTCTGTTAGCTTGCCTTCTATTTTTTGATCAAATAATTTCTTTTGAGCCTTTGTTAGTTTACCTTTTTTAATACTAACATTATAGTCTTTTATAAAGTTAAATACGTCGTTAGCGTCGTTAAACTCTACTTCCATAGACCATCTATTCAAGAACGTACCTTCTAAGTTTTGTTGTATTCTTCTTAGTATGTCAGACGCACCTCTTTTGTTCATTTGTGCAAAGTCTAAATCACCAGTAGCAAAAGCATCAGATGCTAAAGTTAAAACTTCTATAGCTTGCTGGTGTATGTCTTGACCTACTTGTTGATCAATTAAAGCTTGTATCTCTGCATCAGTAGCTCCAGGGTTTTGAGCTATTATCCTACGAACATCGTTTTGTGTTGTTTGATATAACTCTAATTTTCTTTTAAAAGTACTATTTAATACTTGCTCAGGATTTATACTCATTAGTAGCTCTCCGTAAGCTTGAGCGATACGCTGCGCTACTTCTGGATTTGCTTCAACTGTTTGTCTTACTATATCATGCAAGAGCTCATGAGCAGCAACGTTAGTAGCGTTAGTTGATCTAGCTACTTCTTTGTTTATTATTTTAACACCATCAAAGTTAAAGCCTTCTTGTAGTGCAGCTTGTTTAATTTGAGATTCATCAAGCACTTGCATTTTATCATAGCCTAGCTCTTTGTTAGTTTCTTTGGCGGCTTCGTTAAGCTGTCTTATTATATTTTCTGCTTGAGTAACATCGTCAGCAACCAAAAAGTTAACGCCTTGAGTTATTTCTTCTACAGACTTTATAGTTTCATCTAAGTTTTGATCAGCTACCTTTTGAACTTTAGCATTTTCAAATTCAGTTTCTAAGCCTTTTATTTTTTCTCTAATTTCTTTTTTCTCAAACTCAGTCTTAGTACCTTTTAACTCGTTTTCTAGTTGTACTCTCTGTCTTATTAGCTCAAGCTGTTCGTAGTTTACGTACTTAGGTGCTATTCTTTGAGCTGTTCTTAAAGTAGTGTTGTATGTTCTAGCGGTTTGAGCCTGATCAATATCTTCTTGCAAGCTTTCTAATCTACGATTTTTTTCAGCTTGGCTCATGCCTTGAAGCTTTTTAATAATATCAGCTTTTCTTCTAGCTGTTTCTATACGATCTTGAAGCATAGCATCAATCTCATATCTTTCAGATAACAGTACCTTGTCTATATTTTTTTTCTCAGCTTTATACTGTCTTGTTGCACCCACAGCACCTATGCTACCGCTCAAGCCTATTGTAGCAAACATTAGCTCCATGTGTGCCGCGGCGTTTAAATATTGAGGATCATGATGTAAAAACGAAGCGTGCTTTAATGTTTCTTGAGCAAAGTAGTCTAACTCTTCTTCGCCAATCTCTTTAAGTATATTTTTAGCATAAGTTGATACAGCTGCATTTGCCGCCGCTTTTGTTTTTGCAGCTGATAAAGATCTTGTAAAAACTCTCAGCAAAGCCTTAGCTTTTACTCCGCTAAAAAAATATCTATCAGGCATGAACATCTGTGTAAGACCTGTTATAGTAGAAGAAGCAGCTCCAAACATTAAAGCCTTTTCTTTACTAAGCCCGTTGTCAAGGCCCATGTGATACATGTCAAAAGTCAACATACGCTGCGTATTAACAAGCATATTGTAATATCCAGCTATTTCAGCGTTAGTTTTAACTTGTCTAAATCCTTTTGATTTGTTAAAAAACTTTTTATAACCGTCTTTGAAAAGACTAGGTACTTCACTTATATTTTTTATTGTTTTTATTTTTCCTACACCGTATACGTATGGTATTAAAGTAGCTATTGTATTAAATCCTTTTCTACCTAGATAATCTTCGTTAAGAAATGATTTAAAATCAGTTTTTATAGCTCGATCAAAATCTTCTCTTTTAATAGTTTCTACTTCTTCTGACGTATAAAAATCAACAAATCCATCTCTAGGAAACAGCTGCCTCATAATGACGTCTGTGTTAGTTACGCCTTTGTCAGGCCCTGCGGCCATGCCATCAAGATCAAAAACGTCTGCAAGAGTTCCAGCAGCCCAAGTTCCAAAAATAAGAGGATTAATATAAGAAAGTTGATTTATAGCTTTTTCACCAAACAATAAAGCTGTGTCAACATTTCTATACATCCAACCTGCAAAAGCGTTATCAGCGTTTTGAGCTCTATTATAAAATCTTTCTTTGTACTCTTTAAACGCTTGTGTAGTTTCTTCAAACGGTTTATTGTTAAACTCTTGTGTTATAGCATTGTAATCTAACTCTATTAAAGAGTTCACGTAGTCTTCTGTAATTGACTCTACTAAACCATTCACATTATTGCTGCGCGATCTTAAAAAGTTTTCTCTTTGCGTAAAACTATCTAGCGTTTGAGAGTACTCTGTGTTTAAGGCTTGGTATTGATTTATTAAATTATTATAAGCTTCTATAGATTCAATAGGAGAGTTTTCATCTACAGGACCAAGAATTTCAAACTTATTATTTATGTCTTGAAACTTTAAAGAATATTCTTTAATTTTTTCTTCACTATCATTTTTAAATATATTGTAGTTAGCTTCAAATATTTTTTGTTTTTCAATTACTTCTTCAAAACCTTTGTTTGCTTTTAAAGTTCTTCTATTTAAAACATTATTTTGCGCTTGTTGAATTATTCTTTTTCTTTCTTGTAAAGATATGCTTTTTAAAGAGCCAGCCTTGTCTAAACGCATTGCCATCTCAATACCGTTACCTTCTTCTAGGTTAGATACAATACCAATTATTTCTCTTTTAATTTCTTCAGCAACTTCAAACCTTTCTTTTTCAGGTATGTTCTTCATTAAGTCAAAGCCATCAAATAAATCGTTTAAAGGCAGGTAGTTGAAACCGTTTAAAGGCCCTAAGTCTCCGACGCTAATGTTTAAAAAGCTACCGTCTAAACCTTCTGTAGTAGTATATATTTCTAATACTCTTTCGTATTCTTTTTTCTTTGTTAATATTTCTTTATCGGCAAAACTAATATTGTCGTAGTTAGGTGTTGATCTAATACCTTTTTGTACTTTGACAGCGTCGTCTGGAACGACCTCATTATCAATATTGTTTCCAATAACCTCACCGTCAACGTTTAAATAAACATCAACTTCATTAGTAGTTTTAGGAGATTTTTTTTGTATGTCATCAGCTAAATTGTTAACATAGTCGTAATCGCTCTTTGTTTTAGAAGTAGTATCGTAAAGCTTTTCATATTCAACCTCAACCATTTTATTTAGCTGCTCTTGTATTTCAACAGCCTCAGTACTCATTACAGGTAAGTTTTGCAGCTTAGTAGATAGTTCTTTATACTGAGGATTATTTGTAGCTGCAGCTATCTTTGAGTTAATTACTCTTATTTCTTCTTGTCTTTTCTTGTCTTCTTCTAAAGCTTGAGCTTCTTCTAGCTGTTTTTTATTGTCTTCAAGAGCTTGATTTATTTCTTCTATACTTCTAGCTCTAGTTTCTCCTACAGGAAACTCTAACTCACCAGAATCAGTTTGAACAGTTTCAACGTCTTTTATTTCTGTTACACCTCTTTCAAATTTATTTGCTGTATTACCACTTTTTGCAAACATTTGTATTTCACCGCCGCCAGTAGCTGGACCCATAGGTAGTATGTTTTGCTTTAGTGGTGATACTTGACCTGCGTCAGCTTTACCTAGCTGCTCTACTATCGCTAATCTTGTTGATAATGATTCCGAAGAATAATTTACCGAGCTGGATGCCATATTTTTTTTCGACGCTACAGGGGCATCCTGCGTCGCAACGTCGCTTGTCTTTTCCAAGCTTTCAACTTTTGCAGCGTTGGGAAACTTGTTTAAAAAATCATTTAATCTATGTGGAGCAACGTCGTATAGTTGCCCTTCTACATTATATCTTTCCATAATTTAATTGCTAAATTCTTGGTTAACCTGGCTTATAGCCGTACCAATAGTATTACTTGTAGGATCTTGCTTTCTAGAAGTGTAGTAGTAGTATTGTTCACTTTTTCTAGAGTAATAATTAACTAGCTCTTCACGTATATACTCTCTAACAGTTTTGCCGTCTTGAGTTTTAGCATCCCAGTCTCTAGTGTCAGGATCAAACAGTATGTCTATAGCTTCTTTAGTCATAACTAAAGGCTCGCCATCTGCGGTTATTTCTAGCTGTTTATCTTTAAAATAGCTAGTAAAGTCGTCGTAAAAAGAAGTTTGTGAGTACATGTTATAAGGCCTGTCATGTATGAAAGACAATAAATCGCCATCGCTCATACCCGTGTCCCACTCAGGCGCAATTAATCCGCTCCAAAAACTTTGTGATCCACCTTTATTAAAGTTGACTTTGTCCACTATGTCTTTTCTTAACATTTGATGATAGTCTTTTACTTCGCTAGACACGTCAACTTTTTGATATAAGTTTTTGTTTAAATCTTGAATCGTTATAGTTTCTGTTTGAAGAGCCGGGCTTGAGCCGTCTAAGTTAACTTCGTACACAAAGTTTCCTTTGTTATCAACTTTAGCTACCGTAAACTGAGCTTGACCCTGCTCGTTTAGCGTCATGCCAGCGGTGTTGCTCATAACTTGATTTAAGTAGCTCATTGTTTTTTTAGAAGATCCTTTAGAATATAAGTTTTCTGCCTTGTCTGAAGATTTACCCCACTCTTTTTTTAAGTTTGATAACCTTGTTTTCTCCATAGCTAACATTTTCGAAGAATTTGTTATAGCGTCAATTTCACCTATAATTTTTTTATAATCTTCAGAGTAAGGATTTAACTTTATAGCTTCGCTTTTCTTTTCAGCTAATTTTTTCTTTAAATCAAGACCAAAGTTTTGAACAGCAACACTGCCATTTTTAAACCCAGAAAAGCCTTGTGTGTCTACGTTTTCTGGAACAAAATCTTCTAGTTCAGCTACCACTTTATCAACCAAAACTTTTTTCTGCTGCGCAGAAACTTTTTGTATAGACTTCTTAACTGAGTCTATTTGAGCGCTCATATTCTTATCACTAGAATTGTAGGCTGCAGCAAAAGCACCAGCCGCAAGATTTTTAATAGGGCTACGCATTTTTGATGGTGGCGCGCTAAACATAGGCGGTGTATTTAGTTGATAATTCATACTAGGATCATTATCTACATTTATTTCAGCGCCACTAGGGTACATACCAGATTGCAATATATCTTGAACTTCTTCTGATGTAGTATTTTTTTTGTTAGGATCAAAGCCTTCAAGTTGCTTGTCGATCTCTTTTTTACTTTCTCTAGCCGCTCTACGTTGAGCTGCAGCTTTAGCCATTGGCTCGGCAAACTTTTCGTAGGTTTTCATTACACCATCCGCTAAGTCATTCATACCTGAAGTACGATCACTATAAGCAGCTTTGTAAGCTAACTCTCTTAAACTTGTTCCTTCAGCCATACTTACTTCTTTTTAGCTTTTTTAATTTTACCTTTTGGTCGTCTTTTCATAGTCATACCACCACCAGCGTACTGCATGCCAGCACTAGCTACGTTTCCAATGCCTCCCATAATCATAGAGTTATTGTCAGCTACCATTTGCTGATTAGCTGCAGTCTCACCCATGCGCATACCTAGTATAGTTTCGTCTCTAGCTAACTCTCTTTGCTGTCTTGAAGCTTCACCTGCAGCTCTTTGTGATTGTACGCTAGCAGCACCTTGAGCCCTCATACGATCGTTAGCAGACTCATCTTGAGCCATTTTAGCTGAAGCTTTTTCAGAATCCACGCTACTTTTATTTGCCATTGCTTGAGCAAGACCTGCAATACCAGAGCTACCAGCAGCACCTTTTAAGTTACCCATAATATCTGCTTGGGCTTGTTGATTTTGCCTAGCTTCAAACTCTGCTGCTTGGGTGTTGACTGTTAGATCTTCAAAAGTATTCTCTAAATTTTCGTATGGATTACTTATTTCTTGATTTTGAAAATCTTCTAAAGCTTTTTGTTGGGCCAGTTTAGCATCTTCTAAATCTTTTTTAGCTTTTTTTCTTCTACTTAAGCCAATACCTACTTGAGCTAAACCAGCTGCCGCACCTATTATTGCTACTGTTGCAAATGACATATTATTGTTTTTTAATGTATTGTTCGTACTCTTCGTAGTCCTTAGCTACGTTATATTTTTCTAATTCAATAAGATCTTGAGTGTTACTAGGATTTGGATGTATATTAATAAATATAGAATCTTCTATCGCTAGTATTACTCTCTTGCTTCCACCTGTAGAGACTACATAGCAAGGAGCTTCATACTCTTCTATTTTATTTTCTGTCGCTACAGAGATGCAGCCTTCAAGCAGAAACCAAACATGATCTCTCTTGTGTATTTTACCTATAACAGCTGTATCTTTAGGCATAATCATTTGCCTAACATATATGCCGTCTGCGAAAGTGTGTTTTAGCGGGGCTAGCTTATTACCTTTCCCCTCGTTATCACCAGCCACAATGTCAGCATCGTTAGCCAATGCTAACAGATCGTCTTCTAGCTTTTGTATTTTACTTCGCATAGCTAGTCTATGCTCTGTTTTTTGTAATTCACTCATTTAATTAAATTTATATGTTTACTATTACACTTATTTGCTACTTTCAAATACGTCTGTAGCTACGTTAAATAGTTCTATTTTTTTATTACTATCGTTCTCTAGCTTTATTTCTGCAAAATATCCTAGCATGTGAGAGTTGTTAGCAGACGCTTCTTTACTAAAGAATATAAAATCGCCATCGCTTGGAAGAGCGACTAATACATCTTGGTCAATAACTATCGTGCCGCCACTCGAGGTCCTATTTACAGCTGTTATTGTTCCAGCTTTTTTAATAGCATCGTACGAAGACACAGTGTCCACGGGATTGTTCGTTGGCTCAGCATTAGCATAGTATAGTGTGTCACCTATTTGCACAGATCTATTTATCGATGTATTAAAGCTATATGTTACTTCAGATGTTGCCATAATTAAATGCTAGTTGTTATACCCTCGGCAAACTTGCCACCTAAGGTAATAGTTGTTTCTTGATTGTCAAAGTCGCTAGGAGGGTTTATCGATACGGTTATCTTTAGTGTTATTGGCCTGCTACTACCGTCATTTATAAACTCTTGAGAAACGCTCACAAAACTAGAGTGAGATGCAGGCTGTACTTGTAACGTATTAAATCCACCAACATCAGTAAATCCATCAGCACCTGCTATCGTAGAAGAGGCAAACTTTCTGTTTGTACCAGCAGAAACTTGTATTACACATATATTGTTTGAAGTATCAACGAAAGGCGAGCCTGTTGTACTAAGGGTAAAAGTTCTAGCCTGAGAAGACCCTATTTGCAATCCATCGCTTTCGTTTACTGAACTGTATTGATCTCCGACTGTTACACCGCTAAAAGTTATTACTGTGTTGTCAGATATTGTATCAGCTGAGCTAAGCTCAAACGTAGTAGCGTTAGTTATAATAGCTACAGTTTGACCAGCATCTACACCTGTTCCAGTAACGCTATCTCCAGCGCTAAAATTACCAAGAGTGTCACTTGTAACGCCTGTTCCAACAGGTGACTCATCTATAATAACCGTAGCGTCATTAGAAACATTACCGTTAACTAAAGCTTTAGACCCTATAAAAGGAAACACAGTGTTAGCTGAATCATAAAAGTTGATGTTAATGTTAGCCAAGTGATTATCTACGGGAATTGTTCTAGCTTCACCTTCAGTTCTTTTTATAGGTATTATGTATTCTAAGTCTGAAGACAAAGTAGTATCAGCAAAGACTACAGACATTTTAACCTCGTTAGTAGGATCAAAAGCGGTACCAGTATCAGTAAATATTACAGAGTGTAATGGTTTATCACCTCCAGTACTATTTAAAGTTATACCATTAGTTCCATGTGTAAAAGTAGTTCCTGAAGCCGCGTCGGCAACTGAGCCTGCGCTACCGTCTCTAACAAAAAACTCAGAAGCTGCTATACCAACACCCTCTGTAGGAGATATGGTTAAAAACGTTGAGGGCGATTGAGAAGGTGTAAAAGTTATTGTTCCCGTTGAAGTGTCATTGCTATTGGCTATAGAAACAACACCCTCTATACCAAAGCTGCTTGCCGTATAGACGTTAGTTTCACCAGCAACGTCTTGCGCTTCGTCAGTAACCACTTTTATGTTGTGAACTGTTCCTGGCGTTGTGTCACCTACTTTGACAGTTGGAACACCATTAGATCTTGCTATACCTTGAACAGAAAACTCTTGTGAATCAATGTTTCCAGAAGCGGCAGTATCAAAAGCTTTATTTGTAAAAGAAGATGTTACGCCTTTGAAATAGTTAAACCACTTACCTTCTTTGTTTATAAACTCTAAAACTTTTCCACTTTGCAAGTCAGTTTCTACAGAAGAAGCAAACCAACCTTTTTTAGCAGAGTTATTGTAATACTGTTGGTCCACAAAAGACAAAGTAGCACCAGCACCAACCGTAGTAGCTACATTAGCTGTTAACGACAAAGCGGTACCACTTATAGCTGCTACAGTACCTACTTCTACACCAGCACCTACCAGTACGGTTTGGCCTACGGCTATAGCATCGTTTGATGCTGCTAGCGTAATATGCGCACTAGATCCACTACTAACCGCGCTAGCACTATTAAGAGCGGTTGTGTCTGGCTTTAATATTCTAGACTGAGTACCTTCATATTTTAAGTATTGAAAACTTTTAACAGAGCTAGGGGCGTCGTTAAATATAGTTGTTAC
>Ga0208159_1000535_pt1 | contig 15115 bp, 26 predicted proteins | sample 9_EtaG_FD_184082 | JGI IMG/M metagenome (GOLD analysis project Ga0208159, IMG submission 184082) | Marine viral communities from the Subarctic Pacific Ocean - 9_ETSP_OMZ_AT15188 metaG (SPAdes) (version 2) | ecosystem: Environmental > Aquatic > Marine > Oceanic | place: Pacific Ocean | collected... | reverse complement strand
ATCATTTTTTCTTAGTTATTAAACCCATTGCCCCTTTTGCTCCCTTGATTCCAAAGCTTGCGCTGCAGGCGATGTATAAGAGATGCTTATAATAATCAGGAAGTGAGTGTAGAGCTTCGAAGCCCGCTTTGATATGTGGTGTCCATCCGGGTATGAAGACTAGCACCGCTGGAATTAACAGGGCTAGTAAAATTACCTCGTCTTTCCAGCTCCCTTTCATCTGGTCAACAGCAGAAGCCTCCCATCCGATTTTTCCTGCGATCTGCTGTTCTTTGAGAGACTTCTGTGCTTTTATTTCAGTGAGTGCTAAGTCCGCTTTTGCTTTTTTAGTCTCAACGAAACCTTTCACCGTATCGCCTAGCAAAGATGTCAGGGGTCCTACTAATAAATTAAACATTGGTAATTATTAAATAAGCGACAACAACGGCTGCGCCAGCAAAAAATAACTTTCCTTTTTTATTTAATCTACCCCACCAATGACGTAGGTGATTCCATTTCATATTGATATATCCCATTAGAATACTCCTTTGAATGAGGTACCACGAATAGCAATACCTGTTCCTCTCATACCTTGAGAGTTAGGTCCCTTCTTAGGGGGAACTGTGCGTGTAAGTCTTTTACCTTCAACTGACCCACCATTTTTGAATTTTTTAACCATACCACCAGAGGCGCCTTTAGCAGGTGTTTCTCCCTGTCTGTCTTGCTCTACCATTTGGTTCATGATTTTTTTAAACTGATTAAACTGTGCTTGAGTTTCGATATCTTTATAAGAGTCCACTCCTACGGCTTCTTCGGCCGCATCAATAATTTTTTGTGGTGTGGATAATCCTCCACCGAAAGTTAGTTTCTTGTCAATGAAAAGACCGATCTTTTCTTTAAGGCTAGTTTTTTTATCTTTATCCTCAGCCACTAGAATACTCCCTTGAAACCTTTTCCTGTAATGGCTGCACCTGCTCCACGAACCATACCGCCGTTTGCTTTCTTCACAGGCTTCTTCATCTTCTTTGCCATCTTCATTTCTTTTTCAGTAGCAGGACGTAACCCTATCTCCAAAACCATACCACCATCTTTTTTCTTAATAACACCACGACCCATAAGAACATCTTTCATCGTAACTTTACCGTCACCACTTAGATCTGGAAATTTTTTTGCAGAGCCTCCATCCTTCATGCCTTGAGCTCTTAATTTTTTAGTTGCTGCAGCTAGACCTCCGTCTTTCATGAAGCCCATTTTATTTCTGACTCCTTTTGGTAGCTTTGCTAGACCCGGATTTTTATTTTTATCAACTGGTTTTAATCTTTTGTTCATCATACCCCCATCCTTTTTTTTAAATATATGTGGAGCGTTGTCTAATAGTATTTCTCTTATGGCTGAATCTGATGTTGCAGTTAAATCAGATTTCTCCTTAGCAAAGACTCTTATATATTCTTTTAGTTCTGAACCAGAAAGGTCTGAAACACTGATTTTTTTAGCCATGATAAACTCCTAATGTATCGTCCTATTTGTTTGAGGTATTACCTCGTATTTATAATTTGCCAATAACTTTAACAAATCTTGAGTATCTTTTAAACCTAATTCTTTGTTCATCGCCCACTGTCCTGCAGCTAAAAAAGAACTAGCAATAGCTAGTGGATCTACACCTTGTGACATATACAAGGTATGTAATGCTTTAAATTCATTAGTTAAAGATCCTACTACTTCTTTATCCACTGTTTCCCAAGGATTAAGTTTTTCTTTTTCTTTTTTTGACATTTTTTTTACCTGCCTTTTGTAGAGCAATCGCAATCGCCTGTTTCTGAGGTTTACCTTCTTTCCTCAGTTTAGATATATTAGCACTTATTGTACGATTACTACTACCTTTTTTTAGAGGCATCTATTCTCTCTCTTTGAACAGCGGTTCTTTGGTTTTGAATTCTTTGTTGTTGAGCGAGTCTTGCAGCATCAGATTGTTTTTTATAACTTAGTTTTTCTTCTTCTAATGTTCTTTTCGATAAATCGTCTGCTGCATCTAAATTAATTTTTTGTTGTTCTTGATCGAGCTCTTGTTGTTTTAGTGCAACTAAAGGATCTTGTTCTTGACCAAAAGGTATGACCTCTTGTTCTTCAGCGACCATTTCGTTTGTCATCGCCGCTACTTTAACAGCAACTAATTTTTCAAGTTGTGCTTGGAACTGAGCCTGTAATTCTGGTGGCACTTCTCCACCAAATTTTTGTATCTCTGCTTGTAGTGCAGGACCATTTTCCGTCATCACTTCTTGTCTTGCCATCGCTGATGTATGTTCCACAACGTGTGCTTGAAGAATGGTTGCAACCTGAGGATTGTTTCTAACTAAATACGAACTCATAAAAGCTCTATGTGCTTCGATGTGAGCGATATGATCTTGATCTGGAAATACTGTAAGTTGCCCCATCATTAGTGATTGTGCGTTTTCTACACCAGGATCAACAGGTTGTGGGCCCATGGGTGGGGGAAGAATACTTTCAATGTCTTGCACACCAAGTGCCATATACATTCTTCGATATGCTTCGTAAAGATTGTGAACATCAGGTGCCGCTTGTGCTAATTGTAATTGTGTTTGTGCCAACATAATTCGTTGACTCATAGAGAATATGTTTGGATCGGATACAGGTAAGACATCGACTCTATCATCGAAGTCTTGTTGCTTAATCATTCTGTTTCCACCTGCTACATTGTATGGATATTCTGGTGGTAGAGTTGTTGCGAATAATCTAGCTAGTAATTGGAATTCTTCTTTTTGTGCGTAGTGACATCTTTTGTGAATAGCTGACATTACCTTGGAGCCCTGTTCGAGTAAGGCCATGGTAGTACCGACAGGATTAGCTTGGGACCCATCGCCCACTTTCATATCTGCTATGGCAGCGAATCTTCGACCAGCGTCCACGACAAAACCTAATAATTGAAATAAGGTTCCATCGGGTCCTTTGTAAGGTAGAGGCATCAATGCATTTCTTAAATCTCCACCCGGTGCATCCACATCTCTGAATTCGCCAGGCATTAAAGGTTCTTCATCATCTCTGACTCTGAGTCCTCTTGACTTAAAACCAGCAGGTAAGTTGGCTAGTGTACCTGCATCTAACAATGCTCGAAGCGCTGCTGTGGCTGTACGAGTTAAGCCACCGAGCATGTGTACTAAACCAAAACCATAAAAGCCGAGTCCAGGTAAGAACTTGTAATGAACAAAATATTTTTGTCTCATAAACATCGGATCGTTTTCTAAATAGTTTCGATAGATAGATAAAATTTTTCCTGTGCCTTGTTCTAAGGTCACGACATAAGGTAGTTTTAGTCCTGTGGGCTCACCATCTTGACCCAAGTTTTCATAACCCTCTAAATCTAAATCAACATGCATTTCTAATAATTCATATTGACCTGAGTATTCAGATTTTTGTACGCCCTCTAACTCGTCGTACTTTTCTTGGATGTCAGAATACGAAGAATATAATTCGTCGTTGTCGTCAATTTCTATATCTCTATAGAAACCAGAAATCATTTGTCTCTTCAAATCGTTCGGAGAAATTTTTATAACGTGAGTGATTCTTTCTGCATCTTCTAATTCTGATGCGCCGTAGTTCACAACAAGATCTTCACTCGGAATAAATTTTGCACACGGTCTTCCCATGTTGCCATCGTAGTAAACTTTTTTAAACGCACTTCCTGCAAGCGGTAAGTGAAATAACATTTGATCCATCTCAGGATCGTATTCTTTCATCTGATAAGTTATCTCATAGTTCATAAACTCTTTGACTCGTTCGGCTTGTTCTTCTACCTCTGGTGTCGCTGCACCGACGATAGATGTTTTAACGGGACCACCCGCAGGCAGAAGTTCTTTATATGCTCCTGCTTGAAACTGCGTGACGGCCTCTGCGAGTAGTGGATGAGAAACTGATGCTGCTCCTCTAAAAGGATCGGAGCGTTCTATGTATTTAAAACCTAAAAGGTCTAATCCTCTAATGTAAGATTGCTCCCAATCTTTTCTAGAGGTGTGATCGACAGAGAACTGTGATCGTAATTCGTTTGATAATTTTGCGAGAATCTCCTCTTCTATTTCTTCAGCTAAATTGCTGGCGAACCCTTCTGCTGTGCCCTCGGGCGACGGACCAAGAGAGGCTATTTCATCACTCTCTTCTCCTTCAATCTCAACTGCAAGGTCTGCATCTTGCACTGCTTGTTCTAAATTTGAAACTTCTTCTTCGACACCCGTCGGTGCCCCGTTTAATGTTTTATCAACTTCTGCCATTTAATCTTTATACCCTAAGATCCATAAAAAGCAATCTTACGCTTTGGTCTCCAATCCACGGGTTCGTCGTCCTCGTGAATCAATGCACCGAACTGTCGGTAACGCATTAATGCTTGTGTCATACTATCAACGTAGTCGTCGTTTCTACCATAAGGGAAAGCAGCACATTCTTCAATAACTTCTTCTGCCCATTTGTAATTAGGATACCAAATCATTCCACTTTCAAAAAGTGGAGAGACGGAGTTGACTCTGACCATTTTGTCGTTTCCTCTACTCGGTGTAAAATTAATCACAGGGATACCCATGGATTGTAGCTCGTGTGTTAGAGGAAGACCACTGGCTTTCGCCTCAATGATAATCTGTTCTGGTTGCCAATAATCATTCTTCTCTAATGCAATTCTTTTTAGCTCAGGGAAATCCCATCTACCTTTGTCGGCCTCCATTAAAATAACATTCTGTTTACCTGTCACCTCGTTGTGAAAAACTCCCCATGTTGTAATCGCTGAGAAGTCTGCTGTCGTCTTACTTGAAAAAGCTGTATCATAACTTTGTATGATATATTGCAACGGTGGTTGTTCTCTTTCCCAACATTGCCACCACTCTCGTTTAATAATACTTGTCTCTTCTGATGTCGGTTGTTGTTGCCACTGTGCGTTCCACTTGGCAACGGGCAAGGAAGCTTTGACTGCATCGAGTTGATCCTTCTTCCAATACTCTGGCCATTGCGGTTGTCCGTCGTCCGTGATTGCTGGGAAGTCTACAATCTCCCACTTGTCAGCTAGTGGATCTTTCGATTGTGCTTCCATTAATCTTTCTGTTAGATCGTCCTCGGACCAACGAGTCATGACCACGACGATTGATCCGCCTGGTTGAAGACGCTGACGAGGTCCTGAGGTGTACCACTCCCATGCGTTCTCCATAGAAGTTTTCGATAAAGCGTCTTGTTCGGAATGTGGATCGTCGATAATGAGTAAATCTGCACCTCTACCTGTTATTGAACCACCGACACCGGCCGCAAAATACTCGCCTCCATGATTTGTTTCCCATCGACCTGCTGCCTGTGAGTCCGCACGTAGTTCACTTTCGGGGAAGATGGAACGATACTCTACTTCGTTCATCAAGTTTCTGACTTTACGACCAAAACGATATGCTAACTCTGCTGTATGGGTGGTTTGGATAATTTTCAATTTAGGGTTATGCCCCATCATCCATGCAGGGAAGAGATAACTAGCAAATTCTGACTTAGTATGTCGGGGTGGCATGTTGACAATCAATCTAGAAATTTTTTTATCCCTGATGGCTTCTAGTTTTTTTGCAATGATTTTATGGTGTCCCCCCTCGATGAAGTCGGGCCATATGGATTTTACAAAATTGCCAAAGGAGTCCCTTGCATTTTTAGCAGATTCTAATTGAAACTTTTTGAGTTCTAGCTTTTTCAGGAACAAGCGTTGATCTTCCTGAGACATGGAACCCAGATTTGAAAGAAAATCGGTCATCTTTTGCCTATATATTTATATATATAGTCACCTATATACAATGTCAAATTTAGGGGGGATACCCTACTTCAGTAATTTATATTGTATATTTCATATTCCTTTAGTATCTCTCGCGATTTTTGGCAGGCAGGCGCGTAATAATTTATTACGGCTCATGGATCACGGAACACGGCGCAGGGAGCTATGCGCTAACCGATAGTAATATTTTATTACTTGTTGTTAATTGTTCCTCTTGGTGTTGTTGGTTGGTGTCAATGAGCCATGAATAATTAATCACGGCTCACGAATAATTTAATTATAAATAAACGGCTCTAATATAAATTATAGCCATTATTACACCGATAATTATAAAAGCAGTAATCATAATTATATAGACGGATTAATTTATTATTTATTCCATGTTATAGGATTTTATATAGATGATAAATCATACACTGAACATTTTAAATGGCTCTCTATGGCTCTTAAAACGGGAAAAAAGAAGTAATAAATATCAAATTTTTTTTATTCTTTGACGACGGCTAACGGCAAGTTAAAAAAAGGCGCAAATATTAAAAAAAGCTAATTAATTCAATAAGATTAAATCATATAGATAAACATATAATTTTTTATAAATGTTTATTTATTTATATGGGTTTTTCTATATATTTAAATCAGAAATAAAGAATATTCAGAAAGGAAAATAGACTAATGAATATTAACTTAAAACAACTTATTAATATTTTATCAAATGATAATATTAGTAAGCAAGAAAAAGAAAAATATTTTAATTTCTTTTTTTCTAATAGAAATGCTGATTGGGTTGAAAAATCAAAAAACTTAATTGCATTTTTTTATAGTGAAACAAAAATTCACAATAAACAAAAAGCGCTTATAAAAATCTTATCCAACAGATTAGAAAATGAAAGTTTTTCAATCTTTTGGTGTAATTATTATAATGAACCCGTTTTCGATTTCTACGGTGATGTTTATTATGATGATGAGGGCTTCACAATTAGCGAGGGCGCATATTCTGATGCTTATTGTCATTGTGAGGGTTGCGACACTACAATTCATTACGATAATTCAACTTATATTACTGATGCCCATTATTGCAATTCGTGTAGGGATAACGATTTTTATTTTTGTAATAATTGTGATGAGTGGATTAGCCATGATAATTGTTGCGGATGTGATGATAGCCAAGATGATGACCACAACTTATTCGCTTATAATTACAGAATAGCGCTTCAAAATTATGGTCAATCAAAATTGAAGTATGGGATTGAATTGGAGCTTGAAGTAAGATCAGATTTTTACAGATTTGATATTGTTGAAGAACTTCACGATATAATGAAAAAAGACGCGATTTGTAAACGCGACGGCTCACTTGATGAAGAAAACGGCTTCGAACTTGTTTCAACTAATGCTGATTTTAATTATCATAAAAATATTATGTGGAATAATTTTTTTAAATTAAATTTGCATGAGAAAGTTAAGGGATATCATGGTCATCAGACAGGCTATCATATACACTTTTCAAGAGAGCCTTTTTCAGTTCCAGAAATGAAGCGCTTAAATGCTTTCTATCACAATCCAGAAAATAGAAGTTTTTTAGTGGATATTTCTGGACGAACTACAACTTATGCTAAATATTTAAATGATATTACTATTGAAAATGATATTGAAACTTATGGGGATGATTTCAAATTTAGAGCCATAAACTTCAATAATAGAGATACAATAGAAGTGAGAATATTTAGATCAAATCTTAAACCAATTTCATTTTTTCGTAATCTGGAATTGGTGCATAGTATCAATCAATTTATTTTAAATAGCGCTGATAGTATCAAATATACAGAATATTTTGATTTTCTTTTAAACAATCCAACAAAGGATTATATTAATCTTTTGTTATGGCTTGATGATAAAGAATATTTCAGTCATTTAGAACATATTGAAGATTTTAAAACCAGATACAATGATTTTAAAAATCTTGTTATGGATTTTAAAAGAGATAATCAAGAATTAATTTTATTAGAAAGTGAGAATAATTAAAATGTGCTTAATCATTTTAGTAAACAATACTAAGTCATTATCTTTTAAAGATATGGAAACGGCTTATAAAAGAAATTCCGACGGCTTCGGGATTATGTATATGAATAAAGAAAATAAATTTGTTTCAGATAAGTTTACTCCAAAAAACTTTAATGAAATAAAAAACTTTTTTAATGTTCATAAAGTAAACGCAAAAAATCAAATTGCTATTCATTTCAGATTTACAACAGAAGGCAAAACAAATAAGAAAAATTGTCATCCGTTCATAAGTTATAAAACTGAACAAAGGCAAATAGGATTTATGCACAACGGCGCTAGATTGCCTATACCTTTAATTAATAAAAATTATTCTGATACATGGCATTTTAACGAACATTATTTAAAAGCCGTATTAAGAAAAAATCCTAATCTTATTTTAAATAGTGATTATCAATCAGAATTAGAAGATCATATAGATCAAGATAAAATGATTTTCTTAGATAGTAAGTCAGAAAAATTTATTATCATTAATGAAACAATAGGTAATTATCGTGGTGGTAATTGGTTTTCAAATGACTATTGGCAGAATATACCAAAGATAAGCTATCGTGTTGATAATGATTTTAATTATTATGGTAATAACCATATTTTAGAAAAATCATTAAATAATTATCAGATTGATTTCTTATCAGATGATGAAATTAAAAAATCCGATAATCAGTCAATATATGATTTTGTAGATGACTGCTTTTATAGTGAGGATATGAGCCCAATATATAATCTGGTCGATAGGTATAAAAAGAAAGTATCTTAAATTTATTCAATAGCCTTTTAAATAGGGCTATTGACTAGATTTAAATATATAAAATCCTAGTGATAGATCATACCAGAAATATTTTTTATATATCTGTATGGCTATTAAAACGGAAAAATATTATCTAGTAGAGAGAGAGAAATATAAAAATCATGCAATATAATAATTATATGGGTTATGATATTTTTATAGAGCCTATGAACAGAAACGGATTTATAAACGTTAAGGCAGTTCACCCTTATAAAGATATTATCATTAAAAGATCATATATGGATCACAGTCGAAGTTTTATATCTCAAGATATAAGACAAGAGATCAAATACCTAGAAAGGATAAAAGACTAAATGACATCAAATCAATTAGATTTATTTTATGATTATGATTTTTATAACTCATATTCATTTGACCATTTAGCCTGAATTAAAATTTATAAAGTAATATTTTATTACTGCTGGAGTTAGCTCTGGCAGTAATATTTTATTACAATCTAAAATTTTTCTGGAAAAATTAAATTAAATTAATTGAGGTCGGGCACAAGCACAGGGACAGGGACAGGGACAAGAATAAAAGTTTATTTAAAGAGTTGACTTTAACCTATAAAATCCTATATTAAAAATATAACAACAGAATATACGGAGTAAAAAATGAAAGAAAAAAACTTTGCTAAAGTTAGTAATTTATATTTTGCATTTATGAATTATTTAGATGATTCAACAGTAGCAGAATTTATTGAAACTGATCCTGATAATCCAGAAGGAACAAGAGATACGGAAAAAGGTAATGAATTATTTAATGAAATAGAAAGTATTTTAAATGAAAGAGAGGATAATAATAATGATTAATATTAGCTTTACAGAAGAACAAGCACAGGCACAGGCATTTATGGGATAAAAGTTTATTTAAGAACTTGATTTATTCCTATAAAATCCTATATTAAAAACATAACAACAGAATATACGGAGTAAAAAATGAAAACATATAGAGTAATGATGGTGTTTGACAAACAAGAGACATATATCGTCAAAGCCAATAGTAAGGAAGAAGCAGAAGAAAAAGCACATAACGGAGAAGGCTATAGTGAATTTCATGACAGTATGGACTGGAGTGGATATATTGAAACAACAGTAGAAAGTGAGGGGGAAGATGAAAAATAAAAAACACATTGTTTGGATACTATGGGGGGATTCTGATCGACAGTTAGAACAATACAGTTTTCAATCTAAAGATCAGATAAACTTCTTTTTGACAGGCATAAGCGAAGCCTATGAACAAATAGGTTGTGCTGAATACGAATATCTTATTCAAGATAAAAAACCAAAACTAAGCGACTTTGATTCATTAGATGATAGCCCTAAGGATATTTGTTTTAAATGTGAAAAAGTAGATGATTTAAATACAATGGAATATGTCAATCAAGATAGTAAGTATGATGACAGATTAATTTGTAATGATTGTCAAAATAAAGAAAGGAAAAATAAAAATGCCTAATTGGTGCAACAATACAATAACTATCGAACACAAGGACAACGTAAAAATAAACGAAGTGATTAATTCACTAACAACAAAAAAAAGTGAGGATTCAAACGAAAATTTGTTTTTTCCATATTGTAAACCAGAGCCAGATTACAAGACTACACCCGTGGCTCACACCTACCCAGAAATAAATGAACAGTTTGCAAAAACTGAAGAAGAAAAAGAAACAGCAAGAGCAAACGAGCCTACTATTAGAGATGATAGTTGGTGGGATTGGCGAGTTCAAAATTGGGGAACTAAATGGAATATCGAAGTTCTTGGAAAAGATGAAATAGATATAAACAAAAACACAATTACTTTTAGTTGTGATACGGCTTGGTCGCCACCACTAGAGGCTTTAGAAGGACTAGAGGACAAAGGATTTAAAGTTTTTTGTGAATACTACGAAGGAGGTAATGCATTTGTAGGTAGATATGAAACCGAAACTTTTGATCAATCTTGGAACTTACCCAACACTTTAGCTGAGTTAAAAGACATGATGAAAGACGACAAAGTATTCAAAGACCTAGCAGAGAATTGGGGGATTGATTACGACTATGAAGAAAGGGAAAGTGAGGAAGAATAATGACAGAACGAGAACGAGAACGAGCATTTATGATAACTGATAGAATATTTTGGATAATGATTGAGAATACACACCCAAGTAATCTAGGGGACTACATTGAGCCTGACCCTGATAATCCTGAAGGAACAAGGAACACAGAAAGAGGTCAAGAATTGTTTGATGAACTAGAAGAATTTGTGAAAGGAACGCTATAATGAAAAAAAAACTATATAATATTTATTACAATGGCTGTTATGAATTTGGTCAAACACCACCAACATACGAAGGCACAACGGAGTTAGAGCCTAAAGAATGGTTAAAACAACATAACAAAAATAGAGAATACGAAGGTAATGAGCCAGAGCATTTAGAAGAATTTAATTTTGAAGAGGTAGAGGTAGATATTGCGATATGAGGAAGAAAAAACTACAACAGATGAAAAGTAATAAAACATTACCAAAACAAGATCCGAGCTGGTGAGATATACATACCTAAATTTTAATGCCATGCACAAGCACGGACTTTAAAGCAGGTTCAAGGGCATCTTTGTAGGGCTGTTTGACCACGAACAAGGGCTCTACCTCTGTGTAATTCACGGCAAGCTCACGCACAAGCGAACCCGACCACAAGCATATTTCTCTTGTTTCTGGAATCTTAGCCATAACAAAATTGTCTTGACACAATGAAAATCTTTTCACGTTCCAAGATATTTGGAAAGGTGAAAGTAATAATTGATGACCTTTCGCTATCTTCAGCTCACACCAAAAAGAAATATTCTTAGGCTCATGCATGCACACGCCCAAGAGATCGGGAAGTCCTGGTGTTCCATATGTTTCAATTCTAGTCCAATATATATTGGGAGTTATTTCTTTAATATTCTTCCAAAAATTTGATTCCCTTCCTCGATTTACGGAAGGGGTTTGTTTTTTCTTTTTTCTGTCTTTTGATAAGTGTGTCTCTCTTTTCGACAATGCGAACCTCATCTCCTTCGACAAGACAGAGTCGGACTCCGAGTTCTTTTTGTTTCGGTTTGAGTTTGCTCCCTGTTCCACCGATCGACTTACCATTTACAATTCTACTTCCATTAGAAGTCTTAACATCAAAAAAGTGAGATCTGCCGTTTTTTGGATTAACAACGACAATATCAATTGGGCCTTGTTCACATATGTTAGTAAATACGTAATAACCTTCTTCAAGAAATTTGTTGATCGCCTTGTTCTGACTGATCGTCGCTTTGTACTGTCTTGGGTTCATTATTATCCATATCCAATTCAGTAGGGGTTTGATCAATGATAACATTCTTTCTCATCTTGTCTAACAATTCAGTGACCTCTTCCAAAGACAAATTATCAATGCTTTTATCCTTAACCTTTTCTTTCTTATCATAAAATCCAGCAGCTTTACCTCGACTGATCTCCGCCATAATTGCAGTTTTCAAATCTGGTTTCATGTCAAACTGAGCAACATCATCAACACTAGGGTTTTCTGCTCTTAGCCCTAGTTCATGTAATCTTCTCATGTGAGTAGCGGGGGAAATCTTATACTTATTCCAAAGGTCTTCTTGTAAAGCTCTAATATATTCATGAACTTTAGGGTATAGTTTTGGGTTTTGAAGCTGGGAAGCCTTTGCCCGAGAAGACTTTTCGGGATAGCCTGCCTTGATAGCACATTCTCTAGCGGTCATTCTATTCTCTTGAGCAACAATATGCTCAGCAAATGTAGCTTGCTTGGGTGTTAGTTGATCTCGTAGATCAGCGAGTTCCTTGTTTAAAACCACAGGATCGCCAGGGTTTCTATATCTCATATTAAATCCTTTATAAGATCATTTCTTACAAATTATAGTAAAAAAGTAAACATAATTCGTTTCTTTGCCTCCTCAATGGGTTTAGAGAGAATAACTTGTTCTCTGAGAGAATGATTGAGAGAATGATTAAATTGTAATAACATATTGAATATACTATATAAATTGGTTAGAGAGAACAGAGAGAATGAATTTTGAATAATTTTTTATTTTTTTTTTTATTTTGTGTAAATGGTTCTCTTATAGTAATCTATTCTCTCATGGTCAGTGGTCAGTGGTTCGGCCTCCTTTCCCGAATAATACTTTCCTCCTTTCTTACTAACATTAGCCATTGACCATGAACCAATAATAATATAGTTTATCCCATAGAAATGGATTTAACAGTTAGGATCGAACCTCGAAGTGATAAGAGCTTTTCTAAGACCTTTATAGGAGATAAAGAAAAGATTTTACCATATATTAGGCGCTACATTCAAGAACATGAGCACCTAGAAATAGAAGTTTTATCTAACGAAGAAGATCCCGATATAACTTTTGAGGAGTTATTTATAAACGACGTAGTAAATTTGAAAGTAGTAGAATGAAGAAAGATAATGTAATAGAGTTTAAGAAACCGACGAAAAGAAAAAAGCCGGTTCTTGATAAAGAAGGTAAGTCGTTTGTCGCAAGACTACCTTACCCAATAACGATACACACAATAGTGGATATCGTAGAGCGCATGGGCATTGAGTATGAAGGCACAGTATTGCCTGGCTTAAAGTTCATGCAAAGAAAAATAACTAAACTAGAAATGGAGAAAGACGATGAATAAATTAGAAGGCACTAGGTCTTATATAGAGAACTTACTACGAGAAGTACAATTAGATGATGTTTATCTTGGTAAAAATAAAGGTTCTATTTATTGGGTGGCAGGTGCAGAAACTTGGTGTTATCTGTGTGGTGATACGACAGAATGGGGACAGGCGGATGATTTACTAGCAGACATAGATGATGGCATCATACTTGACTACTACAATGATGATAAAGAAGAAATTAACGAGCATATAGAATACGAGAACAGTAAGGAGAGACTCAATGCATAAAGTAATAATCATGATGCAGTTATGCCTACCGAATGACGGGGAGGTAGAATGTATCTTTTCAAAACATGATGTTGAAGATTATCAAACATGTGAAAAACAAATAGAACAATTAGAGTATGAATTCTCAGACATGGCTGAGCTATTTAAGGTTAAATGCGAGGAGGTAAAAGCATGAAATACATATATGATCACATCATAAAATATTTGGTGGAGAGAGATAAATGGAATAAAATTCCTCTTTACACACCACTATCAAAGGAGAAACAGGATGAAGAAAAGAAACTTGGAAGCTAATCAAGGGGATCGAAAAGGATCTTTAAGACATCAAATGGAAATGGGCCGTAAAAGACAAGCTAGAAAATTAGCTGAGAAACTCATGGGCAAAAATTACTTTACCAATATGCAAGAAGTCATGCTCAGAGCAGCGATAGAAATGAGGGAGAATAAAAATGTATAAATATTTAGATATACCGGGTTGGTTTAATATGCACGACGCATATACAAACATAGTTAAATACGTAGAGGACGGGCAAGATATAGTTGAGATTGGTTGTTTCGCAGGGAGATCAACAAGATTTTTATGCGATGCCTTAGAACTAACTGGCAAACATAATGTCAAAGTTCATGTCATTGATACCTTTGAAGGCTCGGGTATGGAACATGCTGATGTTAATTTAAACAGCATGTATGATGATTTTATGAGAAATCTACAAGATCATATAGACTCTGGCATGGTTCAGGTTAATGTCAATAAATCCGATAATCAAAATATCCTTGATTCTTTTGAGGATAATTCTGTAGCTGCTGTGATTGTAGATGGCGCTCACACCTTAGAAGTAGTCGAAGATGATGTCACAAATTGGTGGCCTAAGGTAATCGAGGGTGGCATTCTGGTCGGTGATGATGTACGATTAGACTCTGTGCGACAGGGCGCTTTTAAGGCTTTTGAAAAACATGGAATTAAAGATTTGTCGATTATTATGGGGAACGAAGGTTGGTTTGCAAAGATAAAGCACCCGAACGGGACCGAATTAGAGGGACAATTAAAGTTGGTCCCGGGTCAAAACTCTATGAAGTTAAATGGCTAGACGCTTATGAAATGGAATCGGGGTGGCACAGTATCGAGGATGCACTTAAGATCACGCCCCCCGAGGTCTGTTCTGTTGGCTATGTTCTTAAAGAAACAGAAGAATACATCCTGTTGGCAGCTGATATTGGCTCCGATAAAATGGATAATGACGTTGGTCGGGTGCAAGTGATCCCTGGTCAGTGGATCGTGGACAAAAAAGAAGTCAAGTAATTTATTTAAATTTTACTATAGATATTGACTTGTAAACTTTGATATACTAGAAGTTCTCATGAAAAAATATGAATTAGACCATAAGGCGTTGACGCCATTTGAGCTCAGAAATCTCCTGATCGCTTCACTACAAAATAAAATATCGAAAGTAAAATCTAATCCAACTGAGGACGAAAAGCCTTCGGCTCCACAATAAAAGCCTTATCTAGCATAGAATCTACTTGAGTCATCATATTATCCCAATCCTCTTCTAGATAACCATTCACTACC
>Ga0208159_1000534_pt1 | contig 15129 bp, 22 predicted proteins | sample 9_EtaG_FD_184082 | JGI IMG/M metagenome (GOLD analysis project Ga0208159, IMG submission 184082) | Marine viral communities from the Subarctic Pacific Ocean - 9_ETSP_OMZ_AT15188 metaG (SPAdes) (version 2) | ecosystem: Environmental > Aquatic > Marine > Oceanic | place: Pacific Ocean | collected... | reverse complement strand
AGGATGTCCACTTCAATCCCGTAAATGTCATGAGTGGACTGCACCCATACATACAACTGAGTGTCGTCGGGGATGCCGTCGAGGGCCTTGATGAGTTCTGCTTTGGTCATGATTGTGTGTATTTGTTCATTGCTCTAAGTATTCGATGTAGTCTATCCATTCGAGACCGTACAGACCTTGCAGTTCTTCTTCTGTCATGTCAAGGGTATTTGATTCCAAAGTCTTTGTATGCGAGTCCACGAGTGGTGCTGTATTCGTTCTGAAGCCTGACCGCTTCGGCGAGAGAGTCGCACTTGGCGAGGCTGACCCAGTTTCCCACTCGGTTGAGGGCCATGATTGTGTACTTGTCCATGTCAGTTGTTGATGATGTGTGTATGCAGGTAGATGACCGCACGTTGGAAGCGGGTCAGCTTGGTGTTCGGGTGACGCACGACACTGAAGCCGTAGAGACCGAGTATGCGGATGCCCTCTGGAGAGGTGATGCCGAGACCACGGCACACCTTGGACAGACGTTTCTTTTTCATGTGTTCTTCTGTTATGATTCCCAGTTGTTTTTGATGGTGACCCAAATGATGGCCTGTAATTCGTAGCCCTTGAACCCCCTGCGTTTAGCGAGTTGGGCCGTGAGCCGTTCGATTCTTCTGTACTGCATCGCAGTGGGGGACTCTTGCACCGTGACCCGCTTGCGGGATGAAGTCAGGCAGGCCCGCATATGCCACTTGTCTACCGTGACATGGTCCGCGCTGTTCTCCCCTACGTTCATAGCGAAAGCGTAGGTCTTCGGAGACTTGCGTAGAATAGACTCGTCACCCCTCGCAATGGCGAAGGCTTTGCGCTTGTTGGCCCCATAGGTGCAGACACTGACTGAATCGGGTCCGTGTCCATCCCGTACGGCTTGCAGCACTGTGAATGCGTCTATCTTGTTACGTTCCCATTTGTTGTTCGGGGATAGGGCAGAGATAACCCCCGCCGCTACTTTGCGGGATACGTTGAACTCAACGGACAGATACCTTGCATAGTCCATCGCGTCTCGATACCAAGCCCGACCCGCTTCAATGTCCGCAGGTGTGGACTCCGCCAACCACCCGCGAAGGTTACGCAGGATGGTAGCGTCTTTTGTTATGGTGGCAGTTTTCATCGTTCGTGTATTTCGATGTCATCGTAGTGCAAGGACCAAAACGCCCTGCATCTCTGTGCTTCGTGTTCTGTGTAGCACAGCCCGAGTTCGAATGTCTTTCCGTTGCTCATACTGTGCCCAGGCGCTACGCCTGTGACTCGGAATAGAGGTTTGTCTTTTGCCATGTCAGAGGATGTAGGAGAGGTAAACGATCAGAGCCACCAAGGCGGGGACTCCGAGCGTACACAATGCGGTAGGGATGATGTCGTCGTTCACTTGTTTTGTGCTTTTATCATTGTGTTCATTAGTCTTTCCATGGTATTTCGATTCCTCTGATTCTTGCGTACCTGCAAAGGGGGTGGACGTGTCTGACCATCATGTCCAAATCCCCTCTATGTTCAGCCTTGAGAAACATCTTGCAGAAGAAGTCTGCCCAATCACGGTCTCTACGAAGGTCTCTGAGTTCATCCTTGCTGATGACTACATACTGTGGGGTCTCTTTTATGCTCATGGTTTAAATGTGAGAGACACAGGAGGAATCGAACCTCCACCGTTGCTCTTTTCGGAGCGTTGGTCACCTTGTGTGTCTAAACAGGTTCTACCTGTTCCGCAGTTAGGAGCGTCCCCCCTCTGCTATCGGATACAGCCTCCGATGGGACTTATGGGTGTCTTGATCTTGCCTCACTTCTCCTTCTTCCAAACTACTGGCTGGCTCCACTCATTGCAGAGATGGAAGCTATCCATAAGCATATCCAAACCTTTCTGTCCAGACATCTTCTTGAGGGTGGGGGAGTACTCGATGCCACCGTGAGCACAGTACCTGTCGGTGTCTACAATACATTCGCTATCGAATGCAACACGGATGCGAATGGGCTTGGTAGCCTTGAACGCCCACGAAGGACGCGCACCGTGCTTCTCTTTGAACTTTTGCGCCCGCGCTTCCATATCGGATGCGAACTTTTGGACTTTCTTGGCTACGCTATACAGAACATCCCCTTCACCCTTTTGTCCAGCGCGTGCGCTGATGCTTTGAGTGTAAGGGGCCTCCGTTACGTTGCCTTTAGAATCTACCTGTGACAAAGTCACCTTCATTGAAATTGAAGCCATTGTGTTTTTTGATTGATGAATCGACAGTGATTCGTGCGAACTGCGGAATTGAACCGCACCGTGTGAACGGGTAAACCTACGTTCGCGCCCTCAATTAGATAATGCATAGCCACGGGGGGCCGTGGTGTTGCCCGTAGGTCATCGCGGGGTTGTGGGCGCTATGAATCGCCAACCCTGAACCGCTCACCATGTCGGGTGCATTGCATACAATTATGGGCGCTACATTCACCGTCACGCTTTACCGTGACACGGCCAGCAGGTGCTGACGTTCGGGGCATAAGTCCGAACAGGTTCGGCCCTCCTCCCGTATGCAAGGGGTCAAAATTACGGTACCTGTTCCCACCGTCCACGTCAGACGGTGTAAGGGTCTAACGTGGCCCCGTGTGGGGGTCCGTCTACATTGCTTTTCAACGTGGGGTTGTGAGTCCCCTTCTTTTCGTAGCCTTTCGGCGTATTCCGTTCTCCCCTGTTTGCGCCCTCACTGTTTGCAAACATCCCCCATAGTGGGGGCCTCTTATATATCCTTCCTTGCGTTTCCTTTCGTACCGTGGGTTACTAAGTAACCTTTGCAAGTCTGTTGATACATAACGGGGTGGCGACACTGCATCCCCCAAAGGGTCTGCATACGTATCTAATCCGTCAATGTGTTATGTCAAGTGTCATTGTTGGGGGGCCGTTGCCCTCTCGACAGGGTCAAAGATAGTCACACAATCCACAATACCTAAACATTTTCGAGAATGTTTATTGATTATCCACAGGACAAAGGGCGGAAACCCAGTAACGGCGCGGGGTGTGGGCGATGTTTTTTTTTCGGGTATGACACCCGACGAAAGCGGGGGGGCATGTCATATAGTAGGAACGGGCGGGGGATTGTCCCCTGCTTCCCTTTGCCTTCATCGGATGCAAACGGGGGGAACTTAGAGCGGGGGGAGTCGGTGGGCGTCTATAGGTTGGCGGGGATGGGGAGTGGATGGCGGGTGGAAACGCTGAAAAGTCAGAAACGGCAGGGGCTATAGCGAGGGGAGGGGGTCGAGAGATACGGTTCGTGTTGCGTTGCGTAGCGTGTGCATGTATATATAATCCCCCACCCAATATGTTCTCGCCTTTTTCGTGGATACTTTATTACCACTCCCCCCTTGGTGCTTTTCGACAGATCAGGTTCGACCGTCAGGGTCCTCAAGACCCCTGGCGCAAAAGAACCGCATAGAGAATCTGTCACAGAACTTTGTTTAGGGGGTTGACATTGTCATTTTTTTTGTGTAACTTCGCATCACTCCTCGTGCGAGATTCTCAAGGTTACACTGCGCGGGGGGCTGGGGGCCCCCACTTGGTAACCTAAGCAAATAAGAAACCTCGTTTAGGTTTTTTTTTTGGCTATACAGTGTTGACTGTGTTACTCAGTTAGTAGGTGAATACAGGGATGCTGTGTCTTGTTGAGAGATTTGCTTTGTATGCAGTTGAGAGACAGATAGTTGCATTATCTTAGCAATATGAGACTCAAGAAGTACCAGAATGGGGGGAGACCTTCTCCTTCGAACAGAGATGCCATTCCTCAGTACTCGTCTATGGAGGATTACATGTCCCTATCCCCGTATGAACGTGGTGGGAGTGGCGCTGTAGAGAACACGTTTGGTCCAGAAGATTACATCTTGGGGGCTTTTCCGTTGGCTAGGGCTCTGTCCCCTGCAGCTAAAGCTATTGGGAAGTACTTGGGGTTGGGGAAGAAGGCTGCTAAACCAAAACTCATGTATGATCAGTTTGGTAGGGTAACTAATCCCGAAATACAAGCGGCTCAGAAAAAAAGAACGGCGGCAATGATGGCCAAAGCCCGAACGAATAAGCTTGCTTTAGAGTACCGACCCAAATCAGGAGGCGAACAGTTCTTCTTTGACGGTACTGTTGACAAGCTAAGAAAGAAGGGTATGTCAGAAAAAGATATTCAGCGCTACATGATGGACAACGGCAGTAGGGCTCAATATGAAGCAGAGCTTGCAGCTTCCACTAAAAATCAAGACAGAATACTAAACATATTAGAAGCGGAGGATCGTCTTCAAGACATTGTCAATCCCGCATCGCCTTTCAGAGATGGCCCTATGGGTCCAATCAACATGAACAACAAGGGTGGTAGAATAAAGAAATAATGAGACTGAAGTATCAGAACGGGGGTCGTCCAGGGGGTGACCAGACATCAAGTCTATTGTTCCCTGTCATGTCAGAGAATTTCCCTAGCGGAGTCCCATTCATGGACTCTGACATACTCGAGAACTACCTTGTTTCTTCTAGAGGTGGCGACGCTAGTCTTTGGAGAAATGCAGCAAACAGGATTGCATTCCATGAATCGGGTCCGCAACAAAGGATGAGCCCGACAGCAAGACAGATATCTAGTGGTGGAGGTCGAGGCCCAGGCAGAGGGATGTTTCAGTTCGAAGACAACACTGCGTCAGGGTCTTTCGACACTGCAAAAAAAAGATACAAGAACATCTTAGAGTCAGTTCAAGGCGCTTTAGGCGATGTAGCTCTAGACCCTGAGATATTAGAGGCTGAAAATGCAGACGAGCTCAATGAGAATCAGCAAAGGGCTTTGTTCTATGCAAATCTGATTGAAGGTCCTGCTAAACTATCTGACTATGTATCAGGAAAACTACCGTTGGCTGATTTGTGGTTGCAAGGTCATAAAGGAGTAGAGAAAAAAGGGAACAGAGAAAGCTTTGCTCAAAGCATGAGAGCCGCAGATAGATTCGATTTTGACAACACAAGAAGGACTGTTGATATGGGAGATGAGATGGTGCAAACAATCATGAACTCGAGACAAAACGGAGGGAGGATTGGTAAGAAAATCAAAGTCTTGAAGAAAGAAGGTCGACCACACGATCAAGCTGTAGCCATCGCACTGTCTATGAGAGACCGAGGACAGCTATGAAGAGCAAAAAGCGTAGAGCCAAAGGCATGCTCCCGAAGAAGCGGCGCATGTACCAGAACGGTGGTGGCGTCGGAGACCCCCCACAAGGTACTATCACCCCGCAAGAGGCTTTGATGCGGGCACTGCAACCTGACAATCAGTTCAGGTTGACTGGTGGGGACGCCCCGTTCCGTACTATCGGAGAGGAGCAAGACCGTATGACAGCAGAGACTGTCGATGACAGTATGTTTGAGATGGCTAGGTTTGTACCTGGTATAGACGTGTTGATTGATTCTGCCGAGCTAGCTAAAGTAGCCGCTACAGGTGAGGACTTCTACGGGGAGGAGCAAGACCCAGCTATGTTCGCTGGTATGACGGCGGCGGGGTACCTCATCCCGAACATACTTGAGAAGCCGCTCAAGTCCGCATGGAGGGCCGTAAAGAAGTTCCCCGCGAAACTACCCAAGCGAGAGTTCCGTGAAGTCCCGTTTGACCAACAACAAGCTGTCTTGCAAAACCTGACTCAGGCTCACCAAGAAGTTTATGGGGATGCTGCAGGACGTTTGGTCAACATGCCAGGAGGGTCAGGAAAATTCATGGGTAAGAACCAGATGCAACTTTCGTCCTTGATGGCGGGGAGTAAACTTGAGAATATCGTAGCTAAAGATGGTAGTGTTTCTGTCGCAGAAGCAGAAAGATTCCTGAATAGCCCAAGCGCTGGTTTGTCTGCTTCTGAAAAAGATGCTTTGAGCAATGCTCTATACAAAGCAAGAGTACAAAAGGGCACGCTAGAAGGGCTTGAGCCTGGCGCCTCTCTGCCAGAAAGAGTCGATTACAATGCTCTACGCAGGGTTGGGTCACAAACTAGCGAGTTCTCTAGTGAGGCTGTAGAAGAGCATAGTCTCTATGGGTTGGATGCGCTTGGTTATAAGGATGGGCCAGAGGGCAGAATTGGCTTGTTTGGAAACCCCATGCCCCCAGTTCCTGGTGACGAGGTCAATGCAAAGGCACTACAGGAAATGATGCCACAGAGTGTAATCATTAGGTCTAATGCTCAGGGGTTGCGAACTGTAAAGCACCCTGATCACTGGGGCAATACGGACGCTATCGGTCACTATAGAACTTTCGTTAGGCCAGAAGACAAAGAAGTCTTGTACATCTCTGAAATGCAGTCAGATGCAATGCAAAAGAAAAAGAGGAGTATTACCAATGAAGCGGGCGAGCAAGAGATAGTGAAGGATCACGGATTGATGGGGGACATGATGAGAGATGGTAATCCTTTGTCAGATCGCCAGAAAAACTTGATGAAAAATCAAGACGAGTTTCTCATATCTCAAGTTTTGAAAAACGAGGCGTCTGGGTATGAAAAACTAAGGTTCCCTACAGGAGAGACAAACACTAAGATTCAGTACTATGGACAGCAGGCTGGGATGAGGGATACGCACCTAAAAGCTGTAGATAAAGCAAAAGAAGATATAAACGAGATTCTGTACGATGATTTCGGCTACAGGTCTAATCAGGGTCTTGATCAAATCGAGTCCCCATTCAAAAACATTTTAGACCGACAGTCTACTATCCCCGATGGGGAGCAGGGTGTGTTGGATTTTTTCAAAAAAGCTGAGGACGAGTCAGGGCTGACCTACCTAGACATCGAGTACAGCATAGGTGAAGGTGATTTTTCTGAAGTCCCTGAAAGCATCAAAAAGCTTTACAAAGACGTTTATGAGTCTGCCTATGAGTATATAGAGAGCCTTCCTCCAGCACGTTTAGAAAAACTCAAGTCCAGGTATTACGTGGAGGGTGAGCCAAAAACAAGATTGGCTGAGGAATTGAGAGTGGAGTTCATTTCGGAGAAAATAGGTGTCTACCGCGATTCTATCTCAGACAGAATCAAAAACACTGAGTTTGCCAATAGCTACGGGGAAGAAGAAAAAGTGCAAGCAGCAATCAGCGCAGGGTACGAACGCCTCCCGAAAGCTTTGAAGAAGCACGGGTTGGATGCCACAAAAGTCACTGACGATGTAGGCAATACCTGGTGGGAGGTAGATATCCCCGCTCGCCTCGGAGAAGGTGTCGGGGAGATTCGTGCCTATAAGAGCGGTGGTAAGTTTAGAATCCTAAAGAAGTAACATGAAAGAAGAAGAAGATTGGGGCACCCCGACATTCCTAGACAAGAAGAAACTCGAAGAAACAGCGGAGAAGATAAAGAGCGGGGAGATATCTTGTAACATAGACTCCCCAGAGGACTGCGAATCCTGCAGCGGGTAATCATATTATATTTGTAGTATGGCAACACTAACAGTATCTCTGACTGAAGAGCTAGAGCTGAACGGGAAGAATCGCGGGGGGGAGCATACATTCAGTATCTCAAGCGTAACACAGGCATACACCCGCGTGGTGACGTGCCCAGCCAATAACGATACCACCGTAGCGACATTCCAGACGGCAGTGCATACTGCAGACAACGCCATCGATCTCGAAGACACCAAGTACATACGAGTAACGAACCTAGATTCTAGTAACGAAGTCGTGCTTTCCCTTCAGATATCTAACGATGAAGACGGGGCGGCTGACGGGAGCACTAGTATCTTGCTTGCTGCAGGGCAGAGTTACATGATGGGGGTACCGCATGAAGGCATCGCGTGTGACGACGATGCTGCCACCCCGATTACAGACACTGCATTGCACGATCTAGAGTCTATCATCGTAGACCCTAAGACCAACTCCGTTAGCGTAGAGGTCTTCGTAGCTAGCTGATGAAAAAATGAGACTTCGTAAAGACCCTGTAAAAAAAATGCTTCGTAAACAGGAGCGAGAAACACGAAAATCTCAGCGAAAGTACGAGCGAAAGTCAAAGAAAGCGATGAGACAGGGCCTTCGCCGACGCTATCAAAATGGAGGCAGGGGGCCAGGTGGGTTCTTGAGGAGGACGCTTGCTGATGGCGTCCCTGATTACATGAAGAAGAGGTTGAGCACCGCTCCTTATCGGGAGGATATAACGACCAACCGAAATGACGGTTATAGTCAATATCAATCTAGAGGTCACGGTCTTGCACTAAAAGAGCTTGTCCAGATTTTAAAAACTGCGGGGAAGGGGCAAGAAGGAAAAAAAGTTATTGGAATTCCTACAGGTCGGCAATATGAAGACTTTGCTTTCAGGCAGCACCGAGGCGATTACACACCAAGTGGAGAGCTAAAGGGGGAGCACAGTTTTTCGTTTCAAAAGAAAAAAGACGACTTCGAAAAGACTTACAGTCAGCACAAAGGAGAGTTCAAGCAGGACCAAAGTGGCGGTAAGAGAAAGACCGTAAAAATCGGTGGCGAGGACTTGAATATGCCGCAAAGGTTACTTCCCCGTCTTTTATTGGAGCGGTACAAAGTCAAGTCCAAGTACGATCCCGAAGGTGAACTCATTAAGAGGATTACTACTTCTCGAGATAGCGGTAGGGAGGTAGAGCGCTTCCCGACTCGTGCGGAGTTAGAGGCTATTATAGCTGATGACATTCGAAGAGCTCAGTTACAGAATGGGGAGTAAAGGCTATTTTAACCCCAGACTAAAGAAATTCAATGAACTTAAAAGAACCAAGCTTGCAGCTCGAGGTAGTACGCTTCAGCAGCGAGAAAGACAGCACCAACGGCCTCCTGTTCGATATCACAGGGGACCATCGTGAGTTTTTATGTTATACACTAGAAGATGAGCTTAGAGACAAAAAAATCAAAGGGGAGACTAGAATCCCTGAAGGAGAGTATGAAATCACTTTACGCACGTTTGGTGGGTTTCATGATCGATATCAAAAACGATTCTCTGATATTCATCTGGGAATGCTGTGGGTACGTGACGTCCCTGAGTTTTCGGATATACTCATTCATTGTGGAAACACTGACGAAGACACGTCGGGCTGTCTCCTCGTGGGTGACTCGCAAGAAAACAACCAAGTAAAGAAGAACGGGTTTATAGGGCACTCCACCCGAGCCTACTTCCGACTCTACCCCCTAGTAGCCAACCAGCTCCGTGACGGGAACCGCGTTACCATCAAGTACACCGACTTGAGTTAATCCTCGAGCTTGTTGTAAAAGCGCTGTACCATCAGACGCCCTTTCTGCGAGAGGGCGTACCTGACCCTGTAGTTGTACTTCGTCTCTTCTCGGAACAGGTGGTCCTCACGACATTCAGACAACGTCTTCTTCTCGAAGTGCTTGTATAGATAACCTTCTCTAACCATAGGGTATACAATCCTATCGGCAAGTTTATCCTTGTACATCCCGTAGTCTTTAGATGCAAAGTCTAAGGTCCAGAACTCTAAATCGTAGCACCAAAGCAGGAAGTATAGCTCCGTTTGATACAAGTCGTGTTGCGTCTGACACCATAACAGGTTCTCTCTCAGGCGCTTGAGGTGGTTCTTTTTTACGTATTTTTGAGGTAGAGGGGACATGTCCCGAAACATCCTCTTCTTACTTACAGTACTTCGCGGCATGGATAACAGAGAAAAGTTTTTGATGGAGGTTCAGAAGCTGCATATCTTGCTTGAGGCCATCACTCAAAAGTACGATATGGAGGACGAAGTGGTGAACATTATGCTGACGGGGATGCTCGATACCGATGACATGGGGGAGCCAGTACTAAAGGCCGTATATAGCTTGAATGTAGATAACGAAGAGCTTTTGATGGAGGCTCTAGATTTCTTGCACTTCTCTTACAGCGCCCCAATAGACATAGATGAGGATTTTTATTCTGAGACCTGGTACTTGTCTATTCTCGACGAATTGAACGATATTGACCCATCTCTGAACTGATGGAAGGGTTGATACGAAAGATTGTGATCGGGAGGGACCCGAAGGACGCCATGGCTTATTACGTTGGCATGCGGGCTGGTAGCGGGAAGGTAGCAGCCATAGTACTTGACGACGCGCACTTGCATCGCTATGGGAAGATGCGATACTTAGTCTATCTCGATATAGACGACGCACAGGTGCTGTGGAAGGCTATCGACGATATGCCTTGTATACTTGAATACGATTTAAATTTTTAATTATGGAAGAAAACCTTTTTACCGAAGGCGGGGAGTTCCGAAAGCTAAACGGAGAGGACTACATCGGACCCTACCACGTACATCCCGAGACAGGACCCATGATAGGTCCGTATCATTTGTCGACACCACACGAGAGACTTATACCTATAGGTTCTAGACAGCCGTTCCGTCAGTCTATGAGTGCTCCCCCAACATTACCACCAAGTGGAGGTTCTAGCGGTGGGTCTAGTGGTGGATCTAGCGGGGGGTACTGATGAATATGCTGTACTACTTTGTCGTGGAGCTGCCTAGCAAGTTCCGCGACGAAATCGACTTCGCTGATACCACGCTGAAGATTGATACTAAGTTCAACGAGTTTGAGCACAGAGTAAACGAAGGGGAGGTCAAGCATATCCCGCTGAAGTTCGACACCCCAGTAAAACCTGGGGATACGCTATACTTCCATCACAACGTAGTGGTAAACGGAGGGATGCCGTTTGCTGATTACAAAGACCAATACCTAGTTAGTTTCGACCCGAAGGTGGCTGTCAATAGCCACGCCTATGCCTACAAGCCGAAAGGGACAGACGAGCTACTCCCGCTAGAGGGGTGGAGCGTACTAGAAGAGTCGTTTGAAGCCGAGGTGGAAGAGGCTATGTTCGAAGTGGTAGAGTTCAAAAAGAAGCCTCGCACTACGGGGGTGGTGGCCGCTATGAGCGATCAGATTGCAGAGCTAGGGTTATCCGTGGGGGATACCGTGGGGTTCAAAGAAAACAGGGACTACGAGTTCAAGGCCAACGACAAGGTTTACTTCCGTACCCGAGTAGAGGACTTGCTCTATGCCGTCTAAGAAGTTTACTACGCTGGATGCAGCGAAGCGCTTGATGGGGAGTATGGAAGTCGCCATCGACAATATGATCGAGGAGATCAAAAAGCCCGTAGACTCCGAAGTAAACGGGAGCGCTAGGAAAGCGGAGTTGCAATCCATCAAGCAGACGGCCGTGGACTGTAAAGAGCTTCTGGTTGAAAGGCAGAAGTTGGAGCAGATGATGAAGGACCTTACTTTGGGGGGCGAAGTCTCTGAGGGCAAGGACTACACTGGGGGATTCGCAGAAAAATTCAGTAAAAAATGATTGATACAGATTGGCTCTTCGAGGCTTTAGAAGAAAACGAATGCTTGCTAGCAGATGGTTTTGATGCTGCTTTGGTGGGTATTACTAGCGGGATCAACCCAGTAGCCGTTTACGACGTGAACCAGATGATGACCATTTTGGTTAAGCGCGATGGGATGTCTATGGAGGATGCTCGGGAGCACTTAGACTTTAATGTTTTAGGGGCTTACGTCGGGGATAAGACCCCTATGTTTATTGAACTAGACAAAATCAAGGCATGCGAATATGTACAGGATTATTGATACTGCTTTGGGTTGCCACCCCGCTGTACTCGCAGTGTGACTTAGAGATACTCGATGTAGATCTCATCGGAGGGAGTGTAACGATTGCGTTCAACAACACCGAGAACTGCGGGGGTACGGCAGGTCCAGATGGGGTGGCCGAAATCCAGTTTGGGTTCCAAGCTTTAGATAGCGATTGCAATGCTATGAACCAGGGGTGGGACTTCCCCTCTGGGTTCTCTATACCTGATGAATCCAATCACCCTGGCTGGCTGTACTCTGCCACCAGTATGGAAAGTGCAACTAACTGGACGAACCTATACGACGAGGCTATCGACCCCCCATACTACACTGGGGATACCATAACATTCCCTATATACAATCAGTATCAAAGCGATTGTGTAGACGGGCCTTTTGCAGCTCAACTGTACTGCAATGTTGAAGGGGGTATAGAGTATTGGTTGAGCTTAGACCTGAGCGTACAGGTTGTAATCTGGCAGATTACTTTCGGCCCCACTATGTATGCCGAAGACGGGGGTTGGGCAGAGGTAGGCATCAATGGGGATGGCACTTCCACGGGGAATGGTGTATACGACGACGACAACTGGGTGGATAACTGGGTGGTGGTAGGTCCTTGTGGATGCCCGATACCTGAGGTTATCGTAGACACGGTTTATATCGAGCTCCCCCCAGATACTGTCATTGTGGTAGAGTACGATACAATACCAATCCCAATCAATTGGTACTTCTACGACACCACCTATATATACTCCACTGACACGCTCTATCTAACTGAGTATCTTACAGATACAATCTACGAGACTGAGTATGTATACGATACAACCTGGGTGGATAACTATATATACGACACAACCTATGTATATATACTGGATACCCTGCTATCCACAGAGTATGTTTATGACACCACCTATGTATACCTATTGGACACCGTACATGAGTACATAGTCCAAGAGCTGTGGTTGGATTGCGCTACGGGTCTCCCATGTGACGACCAGCCAGGCGTAGACGAGTGCGAAGAGATGGTGGTGTTCGTGCCTAACGTATTTACCCCAAACAACGATGGCGTAAACGATAGCTTCTACGCTCAACAGTCTGACCCTAGCTGTTGGAATGATTGGAGCATGACCATATACAACAGGTGGGGTGGGGTAGTTTTTCAAACCGACGACCCAGAATACGGTTGGGACGGGAGCTATAACGATGGGGGGCACTACGTTCCTGACGGAGTTTACGCTTGGGTGATTAAGGCCAGCTCATACTCTGGTAGAGGGATAAGTATAGAGGGGACAGTACAGATTTTTAGATGAGCGTTTTAATTGATGTCAAAGGCTATGAAGAGAAAGCAGTGGCGATATGTCCCAACGGCACGCATGGTGACCACATCGAAATCGGTGGCATTCTCATTGTCCTTCCAAAGCCCCCTAAAGTCAAAGACATCCTCTACCAGAATCTACCCATCAAGGATCAGTACTGGCGGCGAGCTGATCTACCCAAAGAGATATCGCGTATTCGTTCTATGGATGAGTGGGCGGAGATGCCTCGGGAGTTTCGAGAAAAGTTTCGTCCATATATCGAAGAAGAATTTCGCCGTCGGCGTGAGGGCGTTTGGTTTTATAACCGAGGTGACGCTACATACATCACGGGGCGTCACTACATGATGCTGCAGTGGTCGGTGCTAGATATCGGCCACCCCTACTATCTTGATTTCCAAAGAGATATCTTCTTACATTTGGCTGCGTGTGAGGCCGACCCTCGTTGTATTGGACAGTTATATACCAAGTGCCGTAGATCAGGATATACAAACATATGTTCCTCAGTCATAGTTGACGAAGCTAGCCAGGTTAAGGACAAGCTGCTTGGGATACAGAGCAAGACGGGTAAAGACGCACAGGAGAATATCTTCATGAAGAAGGTGGTCACTATGTTCCGCAAGTACCCGTTCTTCTTCAAGCCCATTCAAGACGGCACCACCAACCCGCGTATGGAGCTAGCCTTCCGTGAGCCTTCTAAGAAAATCACGAAGAACAACAAGACGGCTGTGGTGGGGGACGCCTTAAATACGGTCATCAACTGGAAGAACACCACGAACAACGCCTACGACGGAGAGAAGCTACACTTACTGTATTTAGACGAAGCGGGGAAATGGGAAAAACCCACCGACATAAGAGAGGCTTGGAGGATTCAGAGGACCTGTTTGATCGTAGGAAGAAAAATCGTGGGGAAGGCCATGGTCGGGAGCACCGTAAACCCCATGGCAAAAGGGGGGAGCGAGTACAAAGATTTATGGGGGGACTCGGACCCGCAGGAGAGGAACAAGAATGGGAGGACTAGGTCAGGGCTGTACAGGCTTTTTATCCCTGCTTACGAATCGCTAGAGGGTTTTTTCGATTGCTATGGGAGGCCCATAGTAGAGGACCCAGAAGAACACGTAGAAGGCATCGATGGGGAGTACGTTCATATGGGGGCCAAGACGTTCTTGAAGAACGAAAGGGAGAGCCTAAAGCACGACGCCTCGGAGCTCAACGAAACCATCCGCCAGTTCCCGTTTACTACTGACGAAGCCTTCCGAGATAGTATCGATGGGAGCCTGTTTAATATTGGTCAGATATACGAGCAAGTGGATCACAACGACAACCTCTTCCCCAACCCCGTAGTTACGGGGCAGTTCACTTGGAAAGGTGGGGTGGAGGATACCGAGGTCGTCTTCACCCCAGATGCCAAAGGGAGGTTCAAGGTGGCTTGGATGCCGCCACCTGAGTTAAGAAACAAGAAGGCTAATGACCGAACCAAGAGAATCGCTCCTCACCCTCACCTTGGTTGTGGGGGGGTGGACAGCTACGACCTCGATGCTACTGTTGATGGAAGGGGATCTAAGGGTGCATTACATCTATACAACAAGTTCAATATGGAAGTACCTGCTAACATGTTTGTTCTTGAGTACGCTTCCCGTCCACCGCTGGCTTCCATTTTTTACGAAGACGTGCTTATGGCGGCGGTCTTCTATGGGTATCCAATACTCATAGAGAACAACAAGTATGGTATAGCCAGGTACTTTGAGCAGCGCGGATACGACGGGTACTTGATGGATAGGCCGCAGCACCTGATGAGCACTAGCGCAAAGGTCAACGTAAAGACCAAGGGGATACCGTCTAACTCGGTCGATGTAATCCAATCTCACGCCCAAGCTATAGAGGCTTTCGTCCACGACCATGTCGGAATCAATAGGGAGACTGGGGAAGTGGGGAGCATGTATTTCAACCGCACCCTAGAGGATTGGATTGGATATGACATCAGCAACAGAACCAAGTTTGACTTGACTATCAGCTCGGGCCTAGCTTTGTTAGCAGCACAGAAAGTAAAGGTCAAAAAGAAAGAGTCTAACTTCAAGGAGCAGCAGTTCTTTAGGCGGTATAAGGTGAGGGGTTGATTTATTATATTTGTGGGTATTAATTACTTGACCCCACATGTATAACAGTAAGAGTGACCAGTCAGGTGGTTTCCCCGATCCCTTGGCCCCATACGAGGAGAAAATCTCCAAAGAGTATGGGTTGAGGTACGCTAAGGCCATAGAGGGCCAGTGGGG
>Ga0208159_1000531_pt1 | contig 15162 bp, 16 predicted proteins | sample 9_EtaG_FD_184082 | JGI IMG/M metagenome (GOLD analysis project Ga0208159, IMG submission 184082) | Marine viral communities from the Subarctic Pacific Ocean - 9_ETSP_OMZ_AT15188 metaG (SPAdes) (version 2) | ecosystem: Environmental > Aquatic > Marine > Oceanic | place: Pacific Ocean | collected... | reverse complement strand
TAGTAAAAGCTGTGCAAGAGCTTTCTGCTAAAGTAAAAATGTTAGAAAACAAGTAAATATATATAAGTAATTAATAATCAATTAATAAATAAAAATTATGAGTGAATTAGAAGAATACACAGATGAAAGAGTAGCACAAGATATAGTAGCTACTATGGATTCAGTGGGTATCGTTGAAAAAATTAGAGCTGTATCAGAAGCAGATAGAACTGACGACGAAAAAGGTGAACTAAGTAGAAACGAAAGACATATACAAATATATATGGCTAAGTCTAAGTTTGTAGCAGGTTTATCATCAGATCAAAAAGCTAAAATAGATGCTTTTGGTTTAGATCCTCTATAGTTAAAAAATAAAACAAATTAAATAAAATAAAATGTGGAAATTAACTAAACAGTATTGGAAAGATATGTGGAAAGCTCTATGGAGTAAAACCACTGTTGATGAAAAAGCTATTGCAACTATTAAAGAAGTTAAAAAAAGAGCTAAGTTAACTACTCAAGAATTACAAGACGTAGTTAAAGCCTTTAAAGAAGTTGGTAACCAAATAGGTGATATTGATAATGCTTTGAAAGGTGAAGAGCGTAAAGGTAGAAAAACTAAAAAATAATGAATATGTTTAAAGATAAAGAGTTAAGAGGTTATATAGGTGCCGCTACAGTATTTTTACTTGTAATGGGGCTTTTGTTATTTTTAGCGTTTTTTGAAATACCAGAAACTAACAATGATATATTTAAAGTAATTGTAGGTATGTTAGTTGGTAGCTTATCAGTTGTTATCTATACTTTTATAGGTAAAAACCCAGAAGAGGTAGAAGCTTTAAAAGCTAAGAACGATGCGTTAGAAGATAAAGTATCTGGTATGGTTGTTGAAAAAGATAAACTTGAAAAACTATTAAGAGATATTCAAACTGATGTAATAGATAAATTATCTATAACAGGTGAAAAATTCAAGTTTCAAAATAACAACAAAAATGTCAAGTAAAAAGAAGTTTAAAGATACTACTGTTGGACAATTATTGTTTGGCGCAGCTTCTGTAATAAACCCTACATTAGGCAGTGTGTTACAAGGTGTTACATCACCTAAAGAAGCTATTGAAGCTATTACTAAATCAGATGCACCCGCAGACGATAAAGTAAAGCTACAACAAATAATATATGAGCAACAAAACAAAGAACTACAAGCTATAACATCAAGATGGGAAGCAGACTCAATGTCTGACTCTTGGATGTCGAAAAACGTGCGCCCACTAGTATTAGTATGGTGTATTGTTATATTTTCTTTAGCTGGTATTTTAGATAGTGTAGAAAGTATACCTTTTCAAATAAATAGCACATGGAACGATACTTTCGAGAAAGTCATGATGGCAGTTGTCTTAGCCTATTTCGGCGGACGTACGACTGAAAAAGCCACAAGTATATTTAAAAAATAATTAAGTTTAATTAAACCAAAAATCCAAAATTATGAGTAAAAAAGAAATGAAGATTACTGAAGAGCAGTTGAAACAAGTTCAAGCTCAAGTACAAGTTAGATCACAATTAGTGAATGACATTGGTGCTGTAGAAGCACAAAAACACGAACTGTTGCATGCTTTAAGTAATGTAATGGCGAAAACTAAAGAAACTGCTGATGAACTAGAAAAAGAATATGGTAAGATTAACATTAATCTTGAAGATGGTTCTTACGAAGTTGTTGAAGTAGAAGAAGAAGAAAAAGAAGAAGTAGAAGAAAAATAAAATCAATTCCTATGGCTAAGTTAATTAGAAAAATAAGCATAGGAACTGACTATAAAAATGAAGCAATGCACTACTCCGTAGGCCAACAAGTTTACGGAGGACATTGTATATCTAATATATTATTTGACCAAAAAGATAATTCATATAATATATATATTGAAAAAGAAAGTGAAACCATACCTTGGAAAAAATTTAATTCTAATATGGCTATTTCAATCGAATATAATTTAGAATACTAATGCAAAGTTTATTTAGCTTTATAGTAGAACCAAAAAACGGTAGATACGACAACGAGGTAGATATTGATGGTAAAAAACTTATTATTAATACTACGATGGACGATCACAAATACGTTAATAGAGTAGGTATTGTAAAATCAATACCAAAAATAGGTAAAACAAATATAAAAATAGGTGATGAAGTAATTGTACACCATAATGTTTTTAGAAGGTTTTACGACGTAAGAGGTATTGAAAAAAACAGTTCATCATATTTCAAAGAAGATTTATACTTTTGTTTTTATGATCAAATATTTTTATATAAACAAGATAATGAGTGGAAAGCACCATTTGATTTTTGTTTTGTTAAACCTATAGTTGAAAATAAAAAACAACTTGTAACTGTTCAAAAAGAACGTCCTCGTGTTGGTATACTAAAATATGGTAATAGTTCCTTAAATGCTTTTAAAGTGAACGAGGGGAGCCTTGTTGGGTTCAGCCCAAGCAGTGAGTATGAATTTGTTATAGATAATGACAGATTATACCGTATGCGAACTAATGATATTACAATTAAATATGAATACAAAGGAGACGAAGTTGAATATAATCCAAGCTGGGCAAGTGGCTGTGGACGAACTTATTAAAGTTGCTAAAGAACCTATTGTAGACTCAGAAGATGACATCAGTGCTGACAGATTAAAAAATGCAGCTGCTACAAAAAAACTAGCAATATTTGATGCTTTTGAAATACTTAAACGTATACAAGAAGAAGAAGATATGTTAAACGAAAAACCTAAAAAAGAAAGTAAAGAAAAAACTTTTAAAGGTTTTGCAGAAGGGAGATCTAAGTAATGTATCAGCAAGATTTAATAAAAGTACTAACTGATTATGTTAAACCTAAAATTTTAGCTAAAAAAAATAGGTATAAAAAATGGGAGTACGGTTATAATAAAGAACACGACTTTGTAGTTATAAGTAAAACTGGTGAAATAGGTGAAGTGTATGAAATACAAAATTTAAAAATAGCTTTACCTAAACAAAAAAATATATATAAGTTTGAAGATAATAAATGGAGTAAGTTTAATTATCCAAAAGCTTTGTCAAGAATAAAAACGGTATTTGATTTTAAACAGTATCCAGAAGAATTTAAAGAAGAGTGGTATGATTACATCGATAATGAGTTTACCCGTAGGGAGGAAGGTTTTTGGTTTTATAACAAAGATATTCCTACTTACATTACTGGTACTCATTACATGTACTTGCAGTGGTCCAAGATTGATGTTGGGGCACCAAACTTTAGAGAGTCAAATAGATTATTCTTTATTTTCTGGGAAGCTTGTAAGGCAGATTCACGATCCTTTGGGATGTGTTACCTTAAGAACAGGCGTTCCGGGTTTTCTTTCATGGCCTCAGGAGAGGTTGTTAACTTGGCAACCATATCAAGTGACAGTAGGTATGGTATATTATCCAAGTCCGGACCTGATGCGAAGAGTATGTTCACCGATAAGGTGGTACCCATATCTGTCAACTACCCCTTCTTTTTCAAGCCGACCCAGGACGGAATGGACAGGCCCAAGACCGAGCTTGCCTACCGTGTCCCCGCAAGTAAGTTCACCCGTCGTAAACTTACCTCGACCACCACGGCCGATGACGAAGCCTTACAGGATCTCAAGGGACTTGACACCACGATCGACTGGAAAAATACCGGTGACAACTCCTACGATGGGGAGAAACTCAAACTCCTCGTACATGATGAATCGGGCAAGTGGGAAAGGCCCAACAACATCCTCAACAACTGGAGGGTTACGAAAACCACATTAAGGTTAGGTAGTAAAATAATAGGTAAGTGTATGATGGGATCAACATCTAATGCGCTTAACAAGGGTGGTGATAACTTTAAAAAACTATACTATGACTCAGATGTTAGAAAAAGAAACGCCAATGGACAGACTCGCTCAGGACTATATAGTTTGTTCATACCTATGGAATGGAACTACGAAGGATACATTGATTCTCATGGATTACCTGTATTCGAGAATCCAGGAGAAAAAGTTATTGGACCTTATGGAGATGAAATCACAGACGGAGTAATAGATTATTGGAATAATGAAGTTGAAGGTTTAAAGTCTGATCAAGATGCTTTAAACGAATACTACAGGCAGTTTCCTCGCACAGAGCAACACGCTTTTAGAGACGAAACAAAACAAAGTTTATTTAATCTAACTAAAATCTACCAACAAATAGATTATAACGAAGAAGTTAAAATGTCTAATCTTGTTACAAAAGGTAGTTTTCAGTGGAAAAACGGTGTAAAAGATACTACTGTTGAATTTATGCCAAACAATAACGGTAGGTTTAAAATAAGTTGGGTGCCTGAATTTATTTTACAAAATAGAATAATTATTAAAAACGGTATTAAGTATCCTGGTAACGAACACGTAGGAGCATTTGGATGTGACTCTTATGACATATCAGGAACAGTAGATAGATTAGGATCTAACGGTGCTTTACACGGTGTTACTAAGTTTAGTATGGAAAACGCACCACCTAATAGAGTTTTTTTAGAATATGTAGCTAGACCACAAACAGCTGAAATATTTTTTGAAGATGTTTTAATGGCTTTAGTTTTTTATGGCATGCCGATACTATGTGAAAATAATAAACCTAGATTATTATATTATTTAAAACGTAGAGGTTATAGAGGATATTCCATGAACAGGCCTGATAAAGTTTACAATAAACTATCGGTTACAGAAAAAGAAATAGGTGGTATACCTAATTCAAGTGAAGATATTAAACAAGCGCATGCTGCTGCTATAGAAAGTTATATTGAGAATTATGTAGGACAATTAGGTGATAACTACGGTGATATGTATTTTCAAAGAACATTAGAAGACTGGGCTAAATTTGACATAAATAATAGAACTAAATTTGATGCGTCGATAAGTTCTGGCTTAGCTTTAATGGCTTGTAATAAAAACCTATATAAACCAACTCAAGAAAGAAAAATAAAATCAATAAGCCTTGGTATTAAAAAATATGATAACAAAGGTGTTAGATCACAAATAATATAAGAATGATTAATAAAGGTATTAAAACTGCTTTTCCTAGCCAAGCTGTTAGTGATGTAGAAAAGATGACGTTAGAATATGGTTCTAAAGTTGGTAAAGCCATAGAGCATGAGTGGTTTAATAATAGCGGATCTTACAATAGACATGGTAAGTTTAAAGAGTCTTTTCATAATTTAAGATTATACGCTAGGGGAGAGCAATCAATTAAAAAATACAAAGATGAATTATCTATTAACGGTGATTTATCATATCTTAATTTAGACTGGAAACCAGTGCCTATTATACCTAAGTTTGTAGATATAGTTGTAAATGGTATGGCTGATAGATCATACGATATTAGAGCTTATTCTCAAGATCCTTTTTCTATAAAGAAAAGAACTGATTATATTGAAGGTATGATTAGTGATATGATGGGTAGAGATATTAAAAACCAAGTTAAAAACGAATTTGGTATAGATACTTTCAACAATGATCAATCAGAAATACCTGACTCAGAAGAAGAATTAAATCTTCACATGCAATTAAACTACAAGCAAAGTATTGAAGTTGCAGAAGAAGAAGCAATAAACAGTATATTTGATAAAAATAAATATCATTTAATTAGAGACAGATTTAACTATGATTTAGCTGTTATAGGTGTAGGTGCTGTAAAAAGTTCTTTTAATAAAGCTGAAGGTATAAAAGTAGAGTATGTAGATCCTGCTGATTTAGTTTATTCACCTACAGAGTCACCTTATTTTGATGATATATACTATATTGGTGAAGTAAAAGAAATATATGTTAACGAGCTTAAAAAACAGTTTCCTGAACTTACTGATGAAGAGCTAGAAGAGTACAGAAACTACGGTGGATCTTACGCTGGTAGTTCTGGTTATAAAGCAAAGTCAGACGACAATAATGTAGTTAGAGTTTTATATTTTGAGTATAAAACATATATGAATCAAGTTTATAAAATAAAAAATACACCAACAGGTGGTAAAAGAGCACTAGAAAAAGGTGATACCTTTAATCCACCAGCTAATGAAAGTTTTGAAAGAGTTGATAGAGCTATTGAAGTTGTTTATGAAGGTGTTAAAATTGTAGGTAGTGGTGAAAAGATTTTAAAATGGGAGTTGAAGAAAAACATGATGCGACCAAAAGCAGATACTACTAAAGCTGTTATGAGCTATGCTGTTGTAGCTCCTAGAATATATCAAGGAAGAGTTGAGTCTTTAGTTAGTAGAATAACTGGTTTTGCAGATATGATACAACTAACTCATTTAAAGCTTCAACAGGTAATGTCTAAGATGGTACCTGATGGTGTTTACTTAGATGCAGATGCTTTAGCTGAAATAGATTTAGGTAACGGTACAAACTATAATCCACAAGAGGCTTTGAACATGTATTTCCAAACAGGTTCTGTTATTGGTAGATCAATGAATCAAGATGGTGATTTTAATAGAGGTACTACTCCAGTTTCTGAATTAAACACAAGCTCTAAAGGTGGTAAGATACAAAGTTTAATACAAACTTATAATTACTATTTACAAATGATGCGTGATGTAACTGGATTAAACGAAGCTAGAGATGGTAGTATGCCAGATAAAAACGCTTTAGTTGGCTTACAAAAACTTGCAGCTGCTAATAGTAATACTGCAACTAGACATGTATTAAATTCTAGTTTATACTTAACTTTATCTATGGCTGAGTGTATTGCTATGAGAGTATCTGATGTTATTGAATACTCACCAACAAGAGAGTCATTTATAAAATCATTAGGTAAATTTAATGTAGCTACATTAGAGGAAATGGCTAATTTACATTTACATGACTTTGGTATATTCTTACAATTAGCTCCTGATGCAGAAGAAAAACAATTGTTAGAAAATAATATACAAGTTGCTTTACAGTCCCAACAAATAAACCTTGATGATGCTATTGATATTAGAGAAGTTAAAAACTTAAAACTAGCTAATCAATTACTTAAAATAAGAAGAGTTAAAAAACAAACGACTGATCAAGCGTTTAAAGAAAGAAATATAAGAGTACAAGCTGAAGCTAATGCTGCTGCTTCTGAAAGATCAGCTGCTGCAGAGATGCAAAAGCAACAAGCTCTTACACAATCAAAAGTTCAAATAGAACAATCAAAGTCTCAGTTTGAAATACAAAAAATGGAAAGAGAAGCTGCTATTAAAAAAGAATTAATGGAGTTAGAGTTTCAAATGAATTTAAGATTAAGAGAAGCTGAAGTTCAAAGTATTAAACAAAGAGAAAAACAAAAAGAAGATCGTAAAGACGAGAGAACTAAGATACAAGCAACTCAACAAAGCGAGTTGATTGATCAAAGAAAAAAAGACACTGGACCTAAAAGTTTTGAATCTGCTGGATTTGACAACTTAGAAGGTTTTGGCCTAGAACAATTTGAGCCTAGGTAATTTACTAATTATATAATATTATATCATGGAAAACACTGAAAAACAAGAAGACGTTATTCAAGAGGTGGAAACACAAGATCAACCTGTTGAAGAGCAAAAACCTGTTGAAGAGAAAATCTCTTACAAAGAGGTTAAAGACGATGGAACTATTAAAATAGATTTATCAAAATTAAAAAAATTTCAAGAACAAGATGAGTCCACTCAAGAGCAAAGCACAGATGAGGTACCTGTTCGCGACGAACAAAACGCTAGCGAAGAAGTTCCTGAAGAAAACAAAGAAGAGCAAGTTGAAGAGCTTGCCCAACAAAGTGAAGCGCAAGAAGAAGTAGTTCTTGAAGAAGTAACACAAGAAGAAGTTGCTGAAGCTAAAAAAGTTGAAGCAGAAACAATAGTTGAACAACCAGTAGTTGAAAAAGAAGTTGAACCACAAGTTGTTATACCAGAAAACTTACAAGATTTAGTTAAGTTTATGGAAGAAACAGGTGGTAGTTTAGAAGACTATGCTAGATTAAACGCTGATTATTCAAACATTGATAACGATACTCTATTGTTAGAGTATTACAAAAATACTAAGCCTCATTTAAATATGGAAGAAATAAACTTCTTAATTGAAGATAACTTTCAATTTGATGAGGATGTTGATGAGCCAAGAGATATTCGTAAGAAAAAACTGGCCTTCAAAGAAGAGATTGCAAAAGCTAAAAAGCATCTTACTGGTTTAAAGGATCAATATTATAAAGAAGTCAAGTTGGGTTCTAAGTTGACCAGAGAACAACAAGAAGCAGTAAGCTTTTACAATAAATACAGCCAAGAGCAAGAAGCTTTAAATAAAGCTCAAAAAGCTAGTGCAGAACATTTTAAAAACGTAACTGATAATGTTTTTAACCAAAATTTCAAAGGTTTTGATTTTAACGTAGGCGAAAAGACGTATAGGTTTAAAGTAAATGATGTTCAAAATACTAGACAGTATCAAAGTGATATTTTAAATTTCGTATCGGAGTACGTTGACGAAAACAATATGATGAATGATGCTAAGGGTTACCACAAAGCTTTATACGCTGCTAAAAACATTGACAAAATCGTGAAGCATTTTTACGATCAAGGTAGAGCTGATGCTATAAAAGAGACTACAATGAAAGCTAAAAACATTGATATGTCTCCAAGATCAGCACCACCTGTAGTAGATGCATCAGGATTTAAAGTTAAAGTTTTAAACGGCGAAGACACCTCAAGGTTGAAATTTAAAATTCGTAAATAAATAATAACTTAAAATTTAAAAAAAATGGGATTTAATACGTCTTTAGGATTAGCAGGATCATATTCTCTAACTCCTATGCCTTCCCCAACTGTAAGTGATAACAATTATATTGACTTCACGGCTTCGGCTACTGCTGGATGGGCGCAACAATATCTACCAGAATTGTATGAGCAAGAAATCGAAAGATACGGAAATCGTTCGATTAGTGGTTTCTTACAAATGGTAGGGGCTGAAATGCCTATGAGTTCTGACCAAGTAGTTTGGTCTGAGCAAAACAGACTTCACATTGCTTACAAAAGTAGTGGAGCTGCTGATGGTGCTGATAGTATCCAACTTATTGGAACTTCAGGTACTTGTTCAATTGGTACTAACTTAACTAATTCATTAAGAGTTGGAAATACAGTTATCATTACTGATACTGCAACTGGACTTAAAACTCTTAAATGTTACGTTAGCCAAACTAGTGGTACTGCTACTGGTGGTAACAACACTAACTTTACTGTTTTACCTTACACTCAAACTGATTTATCAGGTGGTGATGGTACTGCTGTAGCTTTCTCTGACAATGAGCAAATCAACGTATTTGTTTATGGTTCTGAATTTGCTAAAGGTTCTGCTTCTATGGTAGGAGAGCTTAAGCCTCAGTTCCAACAGTATAACAACAGACCAATTATTATTAAAGATCACTTTAAAATTTCTGGTTCTGATACTGCACAAATTGGATGGGTTGAAACTACTGATGAAGCTGGACAAGTAGGTTATTCTTGGTACTTAAAATCTGCTGGTGAAACTAGAATGAGATTTGAAGATTATCTTGAAACTTCTATGGTTGAAGCTGTAAAAGGTGTTCCTGGTGCTTCTACTGTTGATAGTACTATTGCTGATGCTGGTGACAGCTTTGGATCTGAAGGTCTTTTCGCTGCTATCGAAACAAGAGGTAATGTATTTGAAGATTTAGCTTCTTTAGCTGATTTTGATTTACTACTTAAAAATCTTGACAAGCAAGGTGCTATTGAAGAAAACATGCTTTACGTAAATAGATCTTTAGCTCTTACAATCGATGATATGGTTGCTGGGTTAAACTCTAACTACCAAGGTGGTGCTTCTTTCGGTGTATTTGAAAACTCTGCTGATATGGCGCTTAATTTAGGTTTCTCTGGATTTAGAAGAGGTTCTTATGACTTCTATAAGTCTGACTGGAAATACTTAAACGATGCTGCTGCAAGAGGTGGATTTGGTGATGTTTCAGGATGTTTAATTCCTGCTGGAACTTCTAGTGTTTATGACCAATCACTTGGTAAAAACATTGCAAGACCTTTCTTACACGTAAGATATAGAGCTTCACAAACTGATGACAGAAGAATGAAATCTTGGGTTACTGGTTCTGTAGGTTCTGCTTCTTATATTGGAGATGACATTATGGAGGTACACTATTTATCTGAAAGATGTTTAGTAGTACAAGGTGCTAATAACTTTGTAATGTTAAAAGAATCATAATTAATAACTTTAAAAACTAAACAAAATGGAAAAATTTTTATTTTTTACAGATGGAGACACCGTTGACGCGGTAGGTGACGTAGCTTGTTACCCTTTAAGTTCTTTTTTAGGATTTAAAGTTAGCGCTGCTGACAACGCTTCTTTAGGAATGCAATTTGCAAGTACTATTGGTAGCGGCGGAACAGATGGTGCTGCTGTTGATGTTGTTGATTTATCTATCAACGCTGCAACACATAAGAAGGTTATAGCTTCGATTTGTAAAGCTATAAACTCTGCAACTTTTGCAGACAATGGAATGGTTGTAATTGCTGATCAGTTAAACTCAGTATTTTGTGACTCTGATATTGTTGCTTGTGCAATAACTCATGACTCGTAAGTCAATCAATAATTAAAGGAATAGGCGCTTCGGCGCCTAGCCCTTTATTTTTTAACTATTTAATTATATTATATTATGGAAACGAAAGTTCAAAAGCCTAAAAAGGCTAAAAAAGAAAAGGTTGAGGTAGTAGAACCTCAAGGCCCAACTTGGGAAATTAAAGACAGACAGTATTATTTAAAAGGAACGGCATCACCGTTATCTTACGTTTTACAGTCTAAATCTACAAAAAGAAAACCAATGTTATGGTTTGATGAAAGTAAAAATATGAATAGAGAGATTAGATACGCTAGTAATCAAAACTCTGTATTTGTAGATGAGCAAGATAAAAACGTTATACTAGATCATATCATTTTTGAAGAAGGTGTTTTATTTGTGCCAAAACAAAATCAACCATTACAAAAACTTTTATCTTTGTATCACCCTAAAAAAGGATATGTATATGAAGAAAAAGACCAAGTAGCAGAAGCTAAAGAGCAACTAGTAAGTATCGAAACTGAAATGCAAGCTCTTAATACGGCTATATCTATTGATATTGATCAAGCAGAAGCTATACTAAGAGTTGAATATGGATCAGCAGTAGGAAATATGAGTTCTAGTGAGATAAAAAGAGATCTTTATATCTTTGCTAAAAGTAATCCTGTTTTATTCTTAGACTTAGTTCAAGATGAAAATGTTATACTTAGAAACTTTGCTATTAAAGCAAACGAGATGGGTATAATAAAATTATCACAAGATCAAAGAACTTTTACTTGGGGATCAACTGATAGAAAGTTAATGGAAGTACCTTTTGATGAAAACCCATACAGTGCATTTGCTGCATGGCTTAAAACAGATGAAGGTGTTGAAGTTTACAAATCAATACAGAAAAGAATAAATTAACAACTAATAGTCACGGCCCTTTAATTAGGGCCAGTGATTATAACAATATATAAACATGGCAATATCAGTAGACAATGTATACACTAAAGTATTATCTATACTTAATAAAGAGTCTAGAGGTTTTTTAACGCCTGGAGAGTTTAACAAAATAGGTTCTCAAGTACAATTAGATTTACTTGACAAAGCTTTTTATGACTACAACAGGGCTATAGTTAGACAATCTGCAGGTAGAGGCGGACAAGGATATGCTGATATACCAAGAAAAATACAGGATAAAATAGATCCTTTTTATGCTACAAGTAGCATATCATTAACTAGTGGCGTAGGAACTTTACCTACGTTTTACAATATTATAAATGTTTCTGCAGACAGTAGATTAACTGATGTAGAAAGAATAGAAAAATCTAAACTGAGCTTTTTATTATCTTCACCATTAACTGCTCCTTCTACAACTTTTCCAATATATTACATAACAGGTAGTACTATAACAGTAAACCCTAGCTCGTTATCAACTATTCAAATGGATTATGTATCTGTTCCAGCTGATCCAGTGTGGGCTAATACTATAGATTCTACTACTGGAGCTTTAACTTTTGATAGTGCTAACGCTGTAGATTTTACGCTACATCCTTCAGAAGAAGTTGAATTAGTATTAGGTGTATTAAAATATGCTGGTGTTGTGATAAAAGATCCATCAGTAATACAAATGGCTACTCAAGAAGATAACATTAAAACACAACTTGAAAATTAATATAAATGGGATTATTAGGAACTACAAGTGAACAAGCGTATTACGATGGTGATAACCTTGGTAATTACAGATACACTTCATTAGCAAGTGTTATTAGCAACTTTATGGTAGCTTATGTTGGTGACGGAAAGTTAATAGACAACGTTAGAAAGTCTGACGTTTTATTCCATGCTAAAAGAGGTTTACAAGAGTTTAGTTACGATGTTTTAAAAACAGTTAAATCTATAGAAGTTGAACTAGCACCTTCGTTAGCTTTAGCTATGCCTCAAGATTATGTTAGCTACGTTAAGTTAACTTATATAGGAAGTGATGGTATAAAAAGAATTATATATCCTACTACTTTAACTATAAACCCAACTTCTAATCCAGCTCAAGATGAAAATTATGATTATTTTTACGATGATGATGGTAATGTAATTGAAGGTCCTTCGTATACTGAAGAAAAATGGAAAAACTATGACACTGATAATATAACTGGTAATCTAGCTTCAGAAGATGATTATTACATAGGAACTGATGAGTATTTGCAATATGTTGGAGGTAGAAGATATGGTTTAGAACCTGAACACCAACAAATAAACGGTTATTTTACTATAAACGAAAGAACTGGTAGCTTTAATTTTAGTAGTGATTTAGCTGGTAAAGTAATAGTATTAGAATATGTATCTGATAGTTTAGGTACTGATGCTGAGATGAAAATACATAAGTTTGCAGAAGAAGCATTATATAAGCATATTGCTTTTAATGTTCTAGCAACTAAAAGAAATATTCCTGAGTATATAGTACAAAGATACAAAAAAGAAAGAAGAGCAGCGCTTAGAAACGCAAAGCTGAGGTTATCTAAGCTTAATTTAGAGCAGATGACTCAAATAATGAGAGGTAAAAGCAAACACATAAAAAACTAATAAGTTATGCCTGAGATTAAAAATAATTTCATACAAGGTAAAATGAACAAAGATCTTGACGATCGACTTTTACCCAATGGACAATATAGAGATGCTCAGAACATAATAATAACAAAGTCTGATGACTCTGATGTAGGTGTTCTGCAAAACGTAAAAGGTAATAAAAAACCTTATACAGATAGTGTAAACGTAGTAGCTGATAATCCTAATGCTGAAGTTATAGGTGTTTATGTTGACAACCAAAAAGAAAGAGTGTTTTATTTTGTTACAGATAGATCTACAGGTGTTCTTTCTGATTTAATAGGCCCGCCGGGCTCTAGTGGTAACCCACTTGCTGATTCAGATACTTTTCACGGTATATATTATTGGAGCCAGTCTAGTGGAAACGTTACACCTAAATTAATAGTTAAAGGTCATTTTTTAAATTTTTCAAAAGATTATTTAATAACAGGTATTAATATAATAGATGATATATTATTTTTTACTGATAATTTAAATCAACCAAGAAGAATAAACGTACAAACAGCTATAGATAACGCGTCTTTTTACGACAGTGAAGCTAAAATATCAGTTGCTAAATTTGCTCCTTTTTACCCTATTAGATTGTTAGATTCATCTAATGCTTCTACAATGTCTACTGATTCTGAAATTGACTCTGACTTTTTAAAAAATCAGTTTGTAAGATTTAGTTATAGGTTTAAATACGATGATGGTGAGTTTTCTACAATGGCGCCTTTTACTCAAGCTGTATTTATACCTAAAATATATCAAGATGGAGCTACTGGTTTAACAGCTACTCAAAAAACAAAGATATTTGAAACAGCTGAAGTTGAAGATATGGTTAATTTTATAAATAAAGTTATTTTTAAAATACAAATGCCTTCTACTAGCACAACAGTTTTAAAAGATAATAGTATTAAAAAAATACAGCTTTTATCAAGAGTTGATGGTGATTTATCAGTAAGAGTTGTTGATGAATTAGACGCGTCTATAACAACTGTTACAGATGGTATAATAAACTATACTTATAAATCTTTTGAACCATTTAAAACGTTGCCAGAAGATCAAACTACAAGAGTTTTTGACAATGTTCCATTAAGAGCAAAGTCTCAAGAGATAATTAGCAATAGAGTTGTTTATGGTAATTTTACTGAAAAAAGAAGTTTAGCTAATACAGTAATAGATTTTGATGCAGATACTTCTACTAAAAATAACACTACAAGTAGCAATGATGATTATTTATATAATGAATATAAATATCACTCTGTAAAGCAAAGAAGAAATTACCAAGTAGGTATTGTTTTATCAGATATATTTGGAAGACAAACACCTGTTTTATTACCTATATCTACTACAACTAAAACATCTACAGAAAGATCTTCTGTTTATGTACCAGCAAAAGATCCAACTACTTTTAATTCATCTAACTGGCAAGATTACGATAATACAGGAACTAATACAACAAACTGGGGTGATGTTCTTAGAATAAGGTTTAATCAACCAATATCTAATGCTTATAGTGCATCAAATCCTTTTGGTTGGTATTCTTACAGGGTAGTAGTTAAACAACAAGAGCAAGAGTATTATAATGTATACACTACAGGTATGCATAGAGCAGCTACTAATATAGGTTTTATAAATTTAAATGGAGATAATGTAAATAAGATACCTAGAGATGTTACAGATGTGAACAGAGATACTGGTATTGCAGGCAGTGAAGCTAGAATATTTCCTAAAGTAATAAACCATAACAATGCTAGCACAGCTTTTGCTTCAATTTTATCTGATGGTGATTTATTCGACGTAACAGAAATAGGTACGCTTGCTGAATTTGGATATGACAATACTGAAACAGCTACTCAAAATAATTTCTACGATGAAACAAGTGGTTATACTATAGCTAAATTACCAGCTGATCAACTTCGCTTTCCAGCTGTAGGATCTAGACAAGGTGGTTTAGCTGTTTTTGAAACTGAACCATTTAATTCTAAGCTTGATATATTTTACGAAACATCAAGCTCTGGTTTAATATCTGACTTAAACACAGCTGTGTCTG
>Ga0208159_1000530_pt1 | contig 15165 bp, 29 predicted proteins | sample 9_EtaG_FD_184082 | JGI IMG/M metagenome (GOLD analysis project Ga0208159, IMG submission 184082) | Marine viral communities from the Subarctic Pacific Ocean - 9_ETSP_OMZ_AT15188 metaG (SPAdes) (version 2) | ecosystem: Environmental > Aquatic > Marine > Oceanic | place: Pacific Ocean | collected... | reverse complement strand
GTCTAACGCTCTGACCTTTCTGGTTCTTCTATACTTAACCTCCACGACTACATCGAAGGACTTGGCTTTGTAGTAGTCCTTCGAGTGACGCTCAATCATGCTAGAAGGGTATATCATCTTTTTCTTCCTTCTTCTTTGCTTGGATAGGACTTGCTTTGACAGAAAAGAATTGACCTTTCTTGCCCTCTCTTACCCAAGCCGCAAGGGATATCCGTGGGAACCCAGTGCCTTCTTCAATATCTATGGGAACACCTTTGCCATTTACCTTGCTTTCCATTTGCTGTCGAATAGCGTCAATGACCTCCTTCGACAAATCTACTTCACCTGTGTAGTCAGGTTGGTTCTCACTACTCTTGTAGCTATTGGTGTATAACGCACCACTTACGCCTTTATATTCAGCCATTTATTTGCTCCTTTCTTTTTGTAAATAAATCGATGATTTTATCGTAAACATCCTCAGCATTCTGCTGTAGATTCTCTAGTGTTGCCTCCTCTCTCCTGTAATAAGAGGTTAGATCGTCAACAGTTTTAATTGCAGGCAACGCAACTTTTTCGTAGACCTCTATAATCTTCTCGCCATACTTTCCGACTTCTTTGATATCGACATTAGTATCCACTTTCTTGAAACTATCCTTTTCAGGAACGTCTATAGTTAAGGTGTCTGGCTTAGAGGCTTTCTCTTCTACTTCTTTGACTTCCTCTTGAACCTTTTTTACTTCTGGTTTCTGAATTGGTTTAGGTTTCTCAACCTGATTAGGTATATCGGCTATGTCTTCACCAGAGTAAATGTGAACACCCATACCATGAAGAGCTATAGCTTTTGCCAAGCATCTTTGGAGAGATGTATTAACCTCAAAACTATTTGGATTTTGTATGGCTTTATTTGCATAGTTAAGCACAGGTAACATCTCTGTTATGGACTTGCCATTTACAGTCACAGTTACTTTGGTAAAACACCACCCTTGTTCATCCTTAAAGTAAGGAAAGCCTTGTTCATTACAATGCTTTTCAAATGTGGCATCTGGATAAATATCACACAATGCACTCCACGCCATTGCCCAAGAAATGTAGGATAGATTGTTCTTCTTCTCTACCATCTTTTTCTCTACAACATCTACAGCCTTTAGCTGACCCCATGCAGGATTATCTTTCATTCTTTTTCTCCTTGTTTTGCTTTTGTTTTTTATTGTTAAATTGATCTGTAGATACGATACTCGTCTTCATATCCTTCTTCATTGCCTTAAGTTTTTCAATGACCTCTGGTTTAAAATGTCTTACCTGTCGTATGCGTGTGTCAGGCTTAACCTTCAAAGCAAAAATCTTTGCGTAGTCGTTATCGTCATCACCCATTTACAGCCTCTCTTTCTTCTTTCCATTGATGACATATGTCGGCAACTGAACAATAGTTGCCAGTACATCTCTTTGGTTCCCCTTTTCTAAATTGAATATAGGGTTTCCTATCTAACTTAGCGTTAGCCATATACTCCTCTGCCTCCTCTTGAGTATCACAGAGTTTCTTGGCATTCTTAAGACCCTTAACCATGACTGCCCACTTGCTAGGTTGTGACCATCTCTCAGTGTCGGAACACTTAGGAAAGAAGGCATCCACTGGTAGGTCTGTATCTGCCATGATATTAACCATATCTGTGGCTGATTTATGTAGTGCTACACGAGACTGAACGTAAACATCTCTTTCATTAAAAGTCCATACAGGAATATCAACAAGAACTATAGGAGCCTGTGGATAGTTCTGTTTGTTCTTGGCATCACGCTGTTGCCAGTCTCTTAAGATTGCACATATCTTTAGACTTTTTACAGGCTTGTCCTTGTTCATCTCAACAAGATGAGCGTAACAGTTTAGCTGTTCATGCCATGCCTGTTTATCGTATATGACTGACCATACTGAGGTAACTTTGTAGTCTATAATATGTATACCATCGTCATCAATCTCCTGCTGATCAATAGCTCCTGACAGTGTCCACCCATCTATATCAGCGTATAGACGTTCCTCTTTTATAAGCGTTTCTGATTTGGCACTTTCTAATATGTGATGGACTGCTGTACCAAACAATGCCCAAATGTTATCGATGACATCAAAGGATATATCATCCCTATAATGATCCTTCATCATACGAACTCGTGGAGAATCAATAAGACTTGTAACTGATATATCAGCATCACCTTTGGAATAGGTGTCTTTCTTGGCGAAATTGACAAACGCCTCTGGTAGGTTATGCTTGTTTGTAATCATTTTAATTTTCCTTCTGAGGTTAATATATGAATTTATTGAACAAAGATCAAGATTTTGTTGAACAAAACTTTGATATTAAATTTGAGATACTGGGAGAGCCTGCATCGAAAGCCAACCAGAGAAAACTTGTAAAGATACATAACAGGATAGTTCCTATTAAATCTAAAAAGGCATTGGCATACGTTAGTGGATTTAAAAAGCAATGCCCACAACTAGACCCAATTATAGAGTGTGACGTAGCCATAGAGATTATGATTTACTATGCCACCAGAAGACCAGACTTAGACGAGAGTTTGATCTTGGATTGTCTACAGGACTGTGTCTATAAAAATGACAGACAGGTAAAACAGAAAACAATCTATTGGGGTTTAGACAAAGAGAACCCTAGAGCTATCATAAGGCTAACACCATTTGATAGTCATGGTATACCAAGTGGTTTATTATAATAGGTATACCATGTAACATGGTACACCATGTAGTGTACTGTGTTTTTCTAAGTTGACCAGAAAAAAATTATTCACTATTCTGGTGTCAGCAAAACAAATGAGGTGAATCGTGAACGTAGAAAGTATTCTCGGCACGATACATGGGTATAGTATAGGACAGTATAAACTCCAATGCCCAAGTGTCGATTGCCAAAACAGAAAAAAGAAAAATTTAAAGACATTATCTGTTAATATTACAGCAGATAAATTCGTCTATATGTGTCACCACTGTGGCACTTCAGGTGCAAAAAGATTTGATAATAAAGGAGAGGTATTCGGTATGGAGTTGGTGAGGTTAAATGATGTACAGCCACTGTCTAACAAAGGTAGAGATTGGTTAAAGTCTAGAGGTATAACAGAAGAGACAGCAGAAAAGTTAGGTATAAAAACAACACATAATTACATACAAAGTGTAGGATCAAAAACAGAGTGTATAACCTTTCCTTATCAATCCAATGGTCACAAGTATGCCTCCAAGATTAGGTCTATCAGTGAGAAGGGTTTTGCCTGTGATGGATCACCTAAAACTTTCTTTAACATCGACAATATAAATGCAGATGAGACTTTAATAATATGTGAAGGCGAGATGGACTGTTGTGCCTTTGTAGAGGCATCCATAAACAATGTATGCTCAGTTCCTCATGGAGCTATCATGAAAGTTACTGATGGTCGTATTGATCCATCGGACGATAATAAGTTTCGTTTTATCTGGAACGCCAAGGATATCATAGAGAATGTAGATAAGGTCATCATAGCCACTGATAATGATTCAGCAGGCATTGCTATGGCAGAGGAAATGGCTAGACGTATTGGTAAAGACAAGTGTTGGAAACTTGAGTATCCAGAGGAATGCAAAGATGCCAATGACGTTATTGTAAAACATGGTAAGGACGTTCTCAGGGAAATCGTTGAGAACGCCCAACCATATCCTGTGGCAGGCTTGTATAGTCCATCAGACTTCTATGAAGAAGTTAACGAAATATACAACAAGGGATTTGGCAAAGGGAAAAGCACAGGATATATCAGTGTCGATGAATTTTATAGTATTGTCGAAGGACAACTAACGATTGTAACAGGTCACCCTTCATCAGGTAAATCTGAGTTTATTGATTCAGTCATGATGAATATGGCAAGAGAGTTCGATTGGAAGTTCTCCATTTGTAGCTTTGAGAATGAACCCAAAGTTCACATTGCTAAATTAATTTCTAAATATATTGGCAAGCCTTTCTATGAAGGTGAGAAGCCAAGAATGACCGAAGACGAACTAGAAAAGGGAAAACAGTTTGTCTCCGATCATTTCTCTTTTTTATATCAGCGTGATGGTAGCTTAACAAGTCTGGATAGCATTATCGAAAGACTTAGAGTTTCTGTTATGCGTTATGGTATTCGAGGTGTTGTTATCGATCCATACAACTACATAACTAAAGCTAACAATATGTCAGAGACAGATTACATCTCTGATATGCTGACACGACTGAGAGTGTTTGCTCAGTCTTATGGCGTTCACGTTTGGTTTGTGGCACATCCCACAAAGATGATGCGTGATAGCACTGGTAAAGTACCACCACCAAAAGGATACGATATCTCTGGATCATCAGCGTGGTTTAGTAAATCAGACTGTGGTGTTACAGTACACAGACCAAGACCCCATCAGGATGATGTTACACAGATTATCGTCTGGAAGATGCGTTTTAACTGGATAGGTAAACAGGGTTCAACTGAGTTATCCTTTGATACTGACACAAGTCACTACAGGGAATACATAGAGCCAAAGATTATACAGCCTCCTGTGGTGGAGCCTAAAAAGATCAAGATACCCACTAAAGAAGAGGATGACTTGCCTTTTTAAGGCACAACTGCTACATATGGTGTAGACTAAAGGCGTTACCTCGCCCTTTGTTTTGCTTTACTAAAGGGAGGACTTGTTCCTCCCTTTTTTTATGAGTTCTAATCTTTTGTTATTAAATGGACTGCAACAGCCAGAACCAAAGGCAGGACTGATCTCAGCACCATTCTTAGGCGATCCTGATACTATCTCATCGTATTTAGCACAGAAGTGTTCCCCTGATTTAGACCCACCCAGAAAAAGACATGAGGGGTTCTCAGAACTTGTGACTTCGCCAAAGCCACAAGGTGCAGTCTGACAACAATAGCCAGAGCGTATACATGGTTTCATGATTTTCCTTTATTTTACATTTACTTTTGTAAACAGTGGTGTTTCACCCATGATCCTGTTCTGAGCTATCTCAATGTAATCCTTATTGAGTTCTATGATAGTGGCGTTCCTGTTTAGCCTATCGGCTACCAGTCCTGTCGTACCAGAGCCACCAAAAGGATCAAGAACGTATCCATCCTCTGGACAACCTGCCTGTATACAGGGTTCTATCAACTCAGTAGGAAAGACAGCAAAGTGAGCCTCCTTGTATGGTTTGGTTGTCACTGTCCAGACCGATCTTTTGTTTTTAGTTTCTGGCATCATGTCACGCTCTCTGGTCAGACCATTAAACACATTGTCTTTATCCTTAGAGTTATCCACGTTGATAGGTGTTTTACCTCCCCACCTATTTTGATTTGCCTCCTCTTGAATAGACACATGATCAAAGTAGTAGTGTGAGTTCTTACTTAGCAAAAATATATACTCGTGTGCTTTGGTGCATCTATCCTGTACTGACTCAGGCATAGGGTTAGGCTTGTGCCAAATGATATCCTGTCGGAGATACCACCCATCTTCCTGTAGAGCAAAAGCAACTCTCCAAGGAATACCCATCAAGTCCTTCTGTTTTAGTCCTTGAATCTTGTTTGCCCTGTGTGGAGATGACTCTGGGAAGTCCTGTCTAGTCGTAGAGACTGTTTGTTTGACCTGTTGACCATCAGCACGATAGTTATGGTATGAGTCGCCCAAATTTAGCCATACAGTGCCATCATCTCTCAGCGTATGTCTTACTTCACGAAAGACCTCTACAAGCCGTCTGACGTAATCCTGTGGGGTCAATTCCAAGCCAATCTGGTCATCTTGACGCTTTGCACCACAAATAGGACATTCTTGACGATAAATCGCATCGCCAACGACATTTCCTTGCTCGTGCATACCTTTATGACCTGTTGCAGTGTCTTTTGAAATCTTTGATAGTCTCTTGTGTGGACAGTTAGGGTCACCACCTACCCATGTTCCTGTGTTGTAATCACGCAATCCATAATATGGAGGTGATGTTACTACAGTGTGAAAGTAATCCCTTGGTAATTCTTTTAGAACGTCTAAGCAATTACCTATCTTAATATCAATCATGATTGTTCCTTAAAAAAAAGGAGGCAGGTTTCCCCACCTCCAGTTGAAGGAAAATCAAACAATGAAAAAACATGATTTGATTGTTCCCAGAGTTAACATCTTTACGCCTCACCATCAACGTCTTTCTCTTGCCCTTCCTCAAAACGGATCATATCCAACTTGGCTTTGATCATATCCAGTAGGGTGTAGAGAGCCACATTCTTTTTTGGTGCATACATAAACATCATCTCAATAGAGTACAATGTCAGAGCTACAACAAATTCCTGTGGTTCGATATCCTTGCTCTTAACTATTGGTTTAAGACCAAGAACTATCTTTTCAAAGGCTTTAACATAATTTCTTGGATCATTCATGTATGTTTCATCAAAATCCATGTTATCCAGTAGAAACTTTATGTGTTCCATGCTGTTATCTACTTTCATTGTTTTCTCCTTCATTGGTTATATCTGGGTCAAATAAATATTTAGTATTTGATGATAAGTGATGCTCCTCCATAGCTAAGTCTAGGTTCTTCATATCAAACTTATACTTCACAACTAGCTCCAGTACGTCTAGCTTGATCATTGATATAAGGCTTTGAATGATAGTCGCTGACTTATCTACGTCACTCCATCTATCAAGATAATCTCTCTCCTTGTCATTGATTTGTTTTATCAAGACATTGAGATCATCAATCCTTTCCTGTAGTTCGTTCATGACCTCACCTCTTCATAGAAATAATTCCCATCAGGGTTCAGTGACCAAAGTAAATAATTACCTTCATGATCTATTTTTAAATCGTTAAAGGTATTAACAAGTCTACCATTTATTTTAGAATAAACTCTGTAATAAACTTCGTTGTTATTCGTAACCTTGTAAAGTTTATAACTTTTAGTTTCAGCTAAATATTCTTCATTCATTTTATTCTCCTTCATTATTATTGTTTTATAGAATAGCCATAGCCATTCCAGTAGCATAGGCATACCCACTAGAAACATTATTACAATCCAAAGGGTAAACCCAAAATCTATCCACTCATTATACATATTACTGCTCCCATCGATAAAATATGTGACTGTCTATCCTAGTCACTTTTGTTATTGTTTTACGCCACGAGGGATAGACATAATGTGCATGGTAGTGCGTTGATCCCTCAGTGAAATCAACCATGCTACCATCCAACACTATTGACGCTACTTGCTTTGCCTTCAACCATGCCTGTTTATTTTTAGGTCTATCAGGCTTGCCATCACAGTACCAACTGAACTGGCATTTCCCCAACACAACTTTGTCGTTCTTATATCTAAGTCCTTGCTTGACGACTCCACAAACTGTATTGGGAAATCTCTGGTCTTCAACTCTATTCATCACCACTAGCGATACAGCCATTTGTGATGCCATGTTTTCGCTCCTAGCCTCAAAGTAGACGTTAAGAGCAAGACACATAAGAGCCTCAGCCATCATCGGAGAAATGACCTCCCTTCATGATAGCCTCCAGTTTGTCATCGACTTGTTTCTTTATGTCTTTGACATAGTCCTTGGTATTGGGAATAACGTATTCAACTTTGACAACTCTTTTGCCATCATCTCTTACGTCCTCAGTTTTAACTGACCATTCATTTAGAGGACACTTATTGTGCCAGAGCCAAAAGAATGTTTCGGCAGTGAAATCTTTTTTCTTAGCCATTACTTATCCCTCCTTATTGGTAAGCCTAATTTCTTCAGTTCATTCATTAATTCTTTGGAGTGATACTTCTCAGGGTTCTCTCTCATATCCTTATTGAGATCAGCCATAGTCATAGTCTTAGGAGGCTTGTTCTTTTCCTCATCCTTCCACTTGTCAATCATCTCAAGTAGACCTTCAGCACACTCTATTCTGCCATCGATTGCACCATCATTATGTATTTCTTTAAAAGTCTCTGTTAGTTTCAAGTCCATACCTAAACTAACCTCGCCCTTAAGCCAATCGATGACTTTATTTAAAACTACTTTTTCCATTACTCTAATCCCTCCAGAAAGTTAATTACGTTATCTATGCAGTTGCCTACACTGGGAGTACCTCTCTTGTTCGTTATAGTGAACTCCTCATCGATACAGCTAGGTAGGTGCTTAAGTTTTACGTTTGCCATATCGCCATAGATTTTAACCTGAACACCTTCGGCTATTCTTCTCAGGTCTTGCATGGTCGATAGTGCGTGATCTAAATCACTTCTATTGATATCAACTTTTACCATTTTGATTTTCCTTTTCTTTTAGTTCTTTATTGATTTGTTTTATAAGCCACTCTCTATGTAGCTTTTGATTGTAAACCACTTTCAACCTGTTATCAGGTTTCTGGTTGATCACTTTGGTTTTCAGTGGTTTCTGGTTCATCGAGTAATAGCCATAAGTATAGCAGGTAGTTTTCTTGATCCAGTCCAAGAGTATCAAACTCTTCAGGAAATATAAACTCTAACTGCTTACTCACAGGCTAACCTCTCTGATACTTAGCAACACCCTGATATATCTCTTTCATTAGAGTGTCTTCAGCAACTGATATAGCTGAGGCAGTGTCAGGAAAACTCTTGCTTACGAAGTCGTAAAGATCGCCAAGTTTTTTCCTTGCCTCTTTATTCTTGAAGTAATTTTCAATGTCCTGATTGTCAGGGTATTCCCCACAAACATCACAGACATATCCAGAGTGGAGATACATATCGTTGTCACTATCTGGAACCTCCTCTTCAAACCATTCAAGATTATCTAAACAATTATGCCTCATTGTACATCCCTCCATGTTGATTGAATTTTAATCTGATAACCAAAGTCTAACGAGAACTTATTTAAGATATCGTCATTAATAGTTTTCTTACCTATGATAGTGGCAAGTGACTTTGCCTTATCGCACACTGGGTAGTTCAAGACATTGCCATAAACTTCCCTCTTTCTAATAACTAATTCATTCATTGATTTCCCTTTCTTAATTAGCAAAAAATTCATAACCAAAATGCTGAAACACATTCAGGTCTTGGCAACAATCATGACAAACAACCTCCAGAGACTTGAGGATATCCTGTGCCTCCTCTCTGGTGTAGTTATCGACTTCACTGTAGTCACCTAACTCAAAGTACATACTGACACTAATAGCCTCGTCACCATCAACGTGAGGATCGTTAACTTCAGTGTCGCATCTATCGCAATTAGTTTTCATAATATTTCCCTTTCTACTTATGATAGACAACGTGAGGATGACCATTTTCAAAAGCCTCCATAGCCAAGTCTCTGCTAGTCTCATTTAGTTTCTCAGCGATAGAAGGTTTCTCATAGTAGAAGTCTATGCTCCCTTCTGATCCCTCGTAAGTATCGTTAAGCATCTTTTCTATCTGGACATAAGAGGAACTAACAACGTCAACACGATTGCCCCAACTGACGCAATCGGCATCAACACCACTCCACACTACAGCCACTTCACCATTCTCAGTCTTAGATTTGATATGGTTTATAATGCTCTCCTTTGCAGTGAGTTTATCTTTTCTGAGTTTAGTTGATATCCCCACTAAATGTTTCACTTTCTTTTTAGTGTGGGTCTTATCTTTTAACATAGAGTGAAAGCACTGCCTTAGATTGTCCTCGAAGGTTTGATACTTCTCAAATACTTCTCTGACTTTTTTGTCATATCTTTTTGCAAATTTCATTTTGATTTCCCTTCTTAATTATTTTTTGGAATGGCTAAGAAAAAAAAGAACCCTGAGTTAACAAAGAATATTAATCCCATGATTACACACACTGAGTCTTTTAATCTATCAAGTGTGAACAGTCCTTCAATTAGTATGCTATCCATTGAGTCTTTCATGACAAAGACAATCGCTAGACTGGCAACACCCATAAGCACCATTAACAACCTTGCTGTAAATTCTAATTTATTCATTTGATTTCCCTTCTTTGTTTAAACTTGGCACTGCCTTTTCCAGTGCCTTAACTGTTGCCCTAGCCGACACGACAATGCCCCATAGGTAATCGCCTGGTCGTGTATCGATGTAGGGTATAGCGTAGTAATCAGCATCGGAATAAAGCTCACTCAAATGCTCATCGTCTTTTCTAATCCACAAATGACTTTTAGTTTCCTTAATTACTTTAGGACTTTCCAAGTCTCTCTCATAGTGATCCCAGTAAAACCTGCTAGGTATTTTAATTAAATCTTCCATTTGATTTCCCTTTCAGGGAGGCTTACGCCTCCCCTTTGTAAGTTATGGTTAAGCCAGTTTATGACTTAACCCAATAGCCATAGACCATTTTGTCTGAGCTATCGAAGATGTCTTGAGGAACGCCATCGATAACAGCAACAAAGTGTCCTGCTTGTCTAGCAATGACAGTGCCTGAGATATCAGAGCATCTAGCCTTACGCCCAACAAACTTAGGTGCAGAATGCCATATCCACCCATGCTGTTTTAAAACATAGTCGAAGACATTTTTCATAACACCATTACGAGCAGACTTGGCAAAGCCAAAGCTCTTATTAGCTGTTGCTACTTCCTTGTAGCAATCCTCATAGGATAGCCTTAAAGCTATCGCCATTGAGCGTACAGCACAATCCCCTGCTGTACCCTTACGTCCAGTGGATGACCTACCACCATCGTTAAAAACAAACTTCATGTAATCCCCTTTCTGTTTGTTATTGCTATCGCAGACCTATTGGTTTCGAGGGAGGAGCAACCTCCCTCATCATCAGTGCGAAATTAGTTTGCCACCTTCTCCTTCCTGAATTGGTGATGTAGTTGACGGCAAGCATCCAGAAAAGATTGCTTTCCAATGGTTACGCCAGAGCCTTTAGCTTGCCATGTAATAGTGATGCCTCTGGCAATATGGTTTTTCTCTAGCTGACCAATGTATTGATCTTGCCACCATACATGAGCAATGGCATCAATGCCCTCACCATGTATCTCAGCTACAATATCGTAGCCGTTCTCCTTAATTTTTATAGTTTTCATGTAGTCTCCCTCTAGGTTGTGAAGGTAGCACTAGGCTACCTTCTTTAGTTCCTCTTTATCTTGAAAGCCGTTAAGAAACTTAACAGCCTTCTCTGCTTGCATACACGCATCAACTAGGAAAGTTGTATCGTCATCCAATGCACCTAACCAACTATCGACATAGGCTAAGTGATTATCGAATGCGTCCTGATCCATCTGGATACCTAGGTTGTTCATAACGTGAACAGCACCAATCTCTGCAATCAACTCCTCGAAAGCATACGCTTTTCTAGTCTTGTGATTGTCAGCCCTGTCGCAACGATCCTTAGTTTTAGTCCAGTGTACAAGCTCATGAACGTATGTGCTGTAGTAGTTCTCTGGAGTTTTGAACTGCTCGAAGTCAGGCATTCCGATATAGTCCATAGAAGGCTTGTAGTATGCCCCATTCTTACCGAACTCAACCTTAGCACCTATGTTGCCAATGTACTCCTCAGCAATGTCTAGCCTACCTTCAAGAGGTGTATACTCAACAGTCTCTACTTCCTCACTGGCTAACTTCTCAGGTAGGTTACTGCACTGGTCAACATTCCAGACTGGGAAAGTTCTGAAGTTAAAGCCTGATCTCTTTTTGATCTTGCCTTTGTCATCCTTCAGGGTCTTACCGTTCTTGTCTTTGATCTCCTCTTCCCAGTAGAACCATCCATACACCCAAGTAGCTGAACCCTTCCAAGTTCCCTTGTTCTTTTGTATGTTGCCTTTACTGATCCATTTATTGGAGGTAAAGCCATTTTCCTCTGCTGACATACTTAAGATAATCTGGTTCATGAAGTAGCCATACACCTTATTGCCTACTGCGTTAACGTGGTTAAACCAAGGCGTATTATCAGTGATATGCCACCCTCTTTGCCAAGGTAGTCTGCCAGTCTTTTCCTTGTATGACTTGACTGACTTGTTAAAGAATTTTGAAAAGTTACTGATCTTTTCACTGTTAGACTTTGCTTTTGCTTTTGATTTTTTATTGATAGGCATGTGTTTGATTTCCCTTTTTTTATGTTGCTATCCTAGACCCTTGGGTTTCGGAGAGGGAGCAACCCTCTCCATCATCAGTAGGAATTATTTGTTTTTGAGGCTTGCGTTCTCTTTTTCAAGAGCAACCAACTTGCCTCTCATAGTCTGCAATAAGTCATACAACTCATTGCTCCTATTTCTTGATAGTTCCAACAAGTCTCGAAGTTCTTTTTTCTCCTTGTTGAGAGCGTTGATTGCTTTATCAAAAGTTGATTGTTTAATAGTGACTATCTTATCCATGTGTTTATTCTCCTATCAGTTTAATTGTATCTAAGGTCAGGCAACCTCTGTGCGTTCCGATATAGACCTCAACAAGTTTATCGAAGTAGTTGCTTATTGAATAAGCACACATACTATTTGCCTCAGTCCTGAACCTGTAGCCATCGCACTGTAATAAGAATTGAGGGTTGCCGTTTAAAGAGTTCTTCATTCTTTTAACGAGGGTTAAAGTTCCTGTGTGTGAAGTGACGTTTTTCATGGTGTAATTTTCCTTTTGTTTATTACTAGTCGTTTGAGTGATTGTTTTTTTTCAGGTTTATATTTGATTGTTATAAACTTGCTTGCACTTAGAGTTTATAATGTTTCCGACTAACTTCAGAAGTAGATCAACATCATTATCTGAGATGTTTTTATTATCGAAACCATAATGCTCTATGTCAGTTGTTAGCACCTCTTTTAAAGAGGCAACCGAATGCTCCTCTATTTTCTTGTAATCTTCTTGAATTACGTCAGCTAGTTTTGAAAATGAATTTGCCATGTGTTTGTTTCCCTTTTTGTTAACACTGAAAAGATACCTGAACCATTCAGGCATCATCTCAAAGTTAACAGGGGCGTATTGAACGCCCCTATTGTTATAGTGTCGTTTATAGTTCGCCAACTGAACTGCTCACTTCTTCGAATACCTTTTAAGGCAAACCGATATGCCTGTACCTACTTCTAAACAGTTCATGGTGTAAACTCACCTCGCTCCACCTTTGCATTCGCTCCTTCACGTTTTATGGTGTTTGTGCGTCCACCTCTAAGACAGGCTTGTGTCAGGGTGGCTAGCTCACCTTCGCTACTTGGAGAGGGAGAAAACTTTGTGCCGAACAGGGGCTGAAAAACGAATCGGTCAAACCAATTAAATGCAGTGCCGATACAGTTCGTATATCAGTTATTACGACTATGTACAACAAAATGTTAACATTATGTTCAATATTGTTATAACACCTATAAAACATAGGGTTTAATACTATGTTCAACAAAATACCCTCTGAGAGCCTCAAATTTAGCCAGTGAGAAGGGTTTAAAGTGTTCAGGTATAACAGGTCAAAAAAAGAGCCAATGGGGAAAATCAACATCTTGTGCCGACCACCATTGCTGAAATACAAGATATAGGGTATATATCAATATGTAGTATGTGAGCTATAGGTGCATACTAGATGTAGTGATTGGATAAAAATAGGTGCAAATATGGATAATAATGGCAGTAAATCAGATAAGCCAAAATTAATGGTGGTAAAGCCTGAAAATAATCTAACAGCAAAGCAGGAGAGATTTGCTCAATTAGTTGCTGAGGGTTCAAGATCATATAGCCAAGCATATAGAGACAGTGGCTACAGTGTGGATAACATGAAGCCTAAAAGTGTTAACGAGTTGAGTTCGAGGCTATTGGTCAAGGTTAGGTGGAGAGTGGATCAAATAAGGGATCAAAACATAGCTCTATCGGAGCGAAAGGAAGCGACCTTAAAAACCTATATTGAGAATAAGTTGATGGAGATTGTAGAAAACTCAGATCAAGACTCAGCAAAAGTTAGCTCATTGGCACTTCTGGGAAGGTCGATTGCTATGTTTAGCGATAAAGTAATAGAGGAAACACAGGATGAAAGCATTTATGAACTGGAGAAAAAGCTAAAAGATAAGCTAGATAAATTAAAAATCCTTTAATATCAATGACTTAGCACTATTGGGATAATATTTGGCGCATAACTTACATTATGTTATTTTTTTTACCCCACCTACCCCCACCCCCACGAGTTATCACGGCACGCACGTTTACATATATATAGTAATATGCTCAAGAAATTTGCTAAAAAATGCCAAATGTCACTTTGACGTTAATAAGGTGTCTATTTTGTTTTCTAATCTGGATAGATGCTCAAAGAGCCTGTTGATATCATCTCTGTGTTCAACCTTGTTCATATATTGCTCTCTGGTTTTATTAAGGAGAATGTCGATACGTTTTATTTCGTCACGTTGGGTTTTAATGTACCACGCCAGTGGTGCAATCACTAAGGTGATTAAAAGGTTCCACATTAAGAATGGTTCAATTACCACGATAAACTCCTGTCATGTTTTATATGGTATACCATAAAACATATTATGGAATAATATGTTTGGTTAATCATGGTATGTGGTATACCATGATATATGGTTAACCATATCTGTAAAGGAAAAAGTTTTGTCTGTGTATAGGAAGTATCACGCCTCAAAGAAAATGAAGCAGGAAAGAGCCTTAAGGAATAAGAACCGTAGGGAGGCTATACGGCAGGGCAGGGTACGGAAGGGTGACGGAACACACATTGATCACAAGGATGGCAATCCAAAAAATAATATGAAAAGAAACCTTCGTGTGGTATCAGCAAAGAAAAACAGAAAGAAGCAGTAATGGAGCTATCCCAATTTAAGGATAAGATTGATTTACTCCCTGTTGATCAAAAGAGGGAGATGTTGCAATTACTGGAGAAGTATGAAGAAGCCAAGGGCAGGGAGAGTGCCAAGGAGGGTTTCCTACCTTTTGTGCATATGATGTGGTCGGCATTTATTGGTGGGTCGCATCACAAGATTATGGCTGAGGCATTTGAGAAGGTGGCACGAGGGGAATTAAAGAGATTGATCATTAATATGCCCCCACGCCACACCAAGTCAGAGTTTGCCTCTTATTTGTTTCCTGCGTGGTTTCTTGGGCAATACCCAGATAAAAAGATTATTCAGACGGCACATACGGCTGAGTTAGCCGTGGGTTTTGGTAGGAAGGTGCGAAACCTGATACAGTCACCAGATTATCAAAAGATATTCAAAGGTATTACCTTATCGGCTGATAGTAAGGCTGCAGGAAGATGGAGTACGAATAAGGGTGGCGATTACTTTGCGATTGGTGTTGGTGGTGCTGTA
>Ga0208159_1000529_pt1 | contig 15165 bp, 3 predicted proteins | sample 9_EtaG_FD_184082 | JGI IMG/M metagenome (GOLD analysis project Ga0208159, IMG submission 184082) | Marine viral communities from the Subarctic Pacific Ocean - 9_ETSP_OMZ_AT15188 metaG (SPAdes) (version 2) | ecosystem: Environmental > Aquatic > Marine > Oceanic | place: Pacific Ocean | collected... | reverse complement strand
ATAACACCACTGAGTCGAGCGTACAGCGGCACCGTGAGGCGTGACTACGGCATACAAGCGTCCCATTTGGAGTTCGGTGAAGCAAGAAGAGCAGAGAGATTAGGAACCGGTGAGTGGGACTTCGATAGCAATGAAAATGCTGGTCATGGAAAGAGACCTGTGTCGGACGCTGACATCGATGCGAGCCAAGGGATAGACTGCGGCTACATACCATTCAACCTACTTGAGATTAGCACCATGGCTAGAGGACCGAACACAAACACCGCGTCTCCTAACCTCGTTGACTCAAGCAACGTCCCAATCGACACCACCAATTGGAGGGAGGGTCTCAAGGGCATACAGTACACACGCTCATCGGGGGACCACGTACTTCCGATGATTGACAATCCCCATGTACACTTTGGAACCAGTCAGAGTAGTTGGGCCACTGAAGTAACACTAACTGGAAGCGCTGACGTAGACCCGTTCTTGATACCATCAGGGGCAACAGCGAGCAATGTCATACTACCTGTAGGAGAAAGGGCTACAATATGGCTAGGTGATTACCAAATTGAGGCTGAAAGTCAAACAGGGAGCAGTCCACGACAGAAACTCAGTTGGGTCGTCGCAGACGCAGGTGACGACTTCCCCACGTCCATGAGCACCGCCAACATACTACAACGCCACAACAACAAGGAGTTCGATGGGCTACGTTCGCTTGGTAGCGTATTCTCCGAGCCCATCGTCTACTTCCGTGGTGGCAAGAGCAGCAAGGACCACAGCGTCCCCCTGTTCTTCGGCGGTGGCTTCAGCGGTGTCGTCCTCGACGTGAACGACGGCACCACCAACGACTACTCCTCCTTCTACACCCATCCGTATGCCAATGGCCCAACCGGCGTTGCAGGCTTGCAGAACGCGAACGAGATATCCACCAGTTACGCCATGCTGGACACCAATGCCATGTTCGCCTTCTTCCCCGGTGCAGCACTCAGCAACCAACACAGGGGTAGCATCACACCACCTGCATTCAACAAGCAGAACATACTCTCCACGGACATAGACAGGACCACCTCGACGTACACCAGTGGCGTCATCAAGGCCAAGCCTGTGCCCATGGTGCTGAGATTCGCACACCCAACCGCCCGTTACGAGGACCACACCGATACCAGTGTGGAGAACAAGACGACGTATCTGATATTCGGTCCCGGTCAGGCCTTCCCATTCACGAACGAGACTGCCCTCGATAGCACGAGTGGCACTGCGAATGCGAAGGAGCCATATCCCGGTCGAATAATCACGAGCGGTAGCACATGGGCCAGTGTCCCGTTCAAGGGTGGCTACTCCAGCCTAGGCAACGACCAGCAGTTGTTCCCCAACTCCATAGAGAACAGCAGACACTCGTTCCTACCACCTCGCAAGGACTACTACAACACAACAGCGGGATGGCACTGGCGCACCTTGGTCAACTGGGAGTCACCAGCGGGGTATGCGATGAAGGGAGAGTTGAGCCAACGGGTGGAGCATGGTAGGCACTATGGTCAGCAATTGAACGACGATACCCCGTATGACGCCAGCGACCTCACCAGAGTCACTCCCAAGATGCACACCCCAACGATAGGTTTCGGCATCACCATGGCTGCTGATACGGTGTGGCACATGGACGGCGGCTTCCACCCCGGTGGCTCTTGGTTGGACAACCAACTCACCTTCAACCCCCCACACAAGGGCAAGTCAGACTCAAGGGTACTGAGCAGCAACTGGGAGAGGGCCAATCAGATTCACCCAACCGCGTTCAGAGTAGCAGGGCCACTGACTGACCGTGTGCTCGACTACGTTGGGAATGGGAGCGAGGCAGTGGTGAGCGGTGATGTGGATATGGAGTACATCGTCGTCGATGCGACCCGATGCCAGAATGGCGAGGAACTGGCCACGGTGCTAGGAGCGGCCATCAATGCCTTCCCCGGTGCTGGTTCACTCAAGGCCCTAGGTGGCACCCACATGCCTTCCATGGGCAACTCCATGCGACAGGACAGGTATGGTTGGAGGCACCTAGGCACCTTGGATGAGTACAACGCCACCTCGGCCACTGGCAACTACATAGACAGCAAGTTCATCGACGGTGACGGCACCACGTTCACACAGGACTACCTTGAGCAACTACCGACCTCTGGTTGGTTGAGGCTAATCAAAGAGTCAACCGGCGCAGTCGCTTGGGTGCCCTATCACTCAAGAGAGGTTCTCAACGAGTCATCCAGCAATTGGAAGGTGAGGTTCTACATGGCACCGAACAGGATACGCGGCCAGAGCAAGGCCGAGGACCCTGTGACTTGGCAGCAGTTCGCAGCATCTGGGTCCGACTCCTTCCCCGGTGTTGACAACACATACACGCTGTACGTATGGTCCAAGGCAGGTGCCATCCGGTTCAACAACGAGAACGTATCTGACAGGGACCATATGACTCAGGTTCACTTCTCAGGCATAGCGGACGCCGTTGACAGGACGAAGCCAATCGGCGCCATAGGCTGGCACGGTGAGAGATACTCCTATCTCAACAGCCTCAAGATAACCAAGAACACGTCGGGCACTGGCTACGCAGCAGGCCTCGGTGCGTATCACCCATCGTTGAACTTCTCCCCATACGGAACTGCTGGTAGTGTGATGAACGTCCACAGCAACGTCCCGGTGGTAGCGCCGATGAGGGGGAGTCCAGAGAGCACACCCACCATAGATGGGATAGGTCAGAACGTAGCGACACATGTCAAGAAGGCCAACTTCTATGCCAAGTACAATCTGACGAGTGGCAGCGGTAGTGGTTGGAACACTTACACATACATATTCAGGCACACCAATGACACTGGTGCAGATGCGAACCAGTGGAATGAGCCAACCAACTACACGACGACATCCCTGCCTCAGGAACTGACATTACCACAGGGCCTCTACAGCAGCGCCTTCCTCGTCGTCAGTTACGAGTCGGAGGGCGCGCTCATAGCCAAGCACGACAGGGATGGCATGACCGCCAATGGTGACTGGTTGCAGGTGATAGGGCAGAGTAGCAATCCAATCACCTACGCTGGTACCACACAATGGGACGAGAGGTTCCATGGGCAAGACCGATTCATCGCACCAGCCAATGCAGGACCGAATGTAGAGGCACTCATCGTCGACAGCACGACCGTGCCCACAGCGAATCTCGGCTCATCCAACTGGGCTTCTACCACCTTCTCCAGTTTTGGCGAGTACTTCCACGGTGCCGTGTCCAACGACTTGAACTTGAACAACGCAGTACCGGGGCTACACAAGACTGGCGACCTGCTATTCGACTTGGACCACTCGATTGGCTCAGCACTGTTGGAAACAGGCGATGCAGAGCGTAACACCTCGGCTGACAAGTACACCACTACGCACACGACCAACTGGCCTGCCACCTACTGGCTAGGTGACGTCAACGCCTTCCAGATGTACGAGGACTCAGCAGTGCAGAACTTCTCAGTCGAGAACGTGGTGTGGAAGAGGATGGACGGTGGCAATCTCTCCCTACCAGCGGTCAACGCTCGTGGCCTCGGCGCCGTGCCTTGGATGACCAGAGTCAAGTCAGGCGTTGGGTACACTACTGGGGAGAAGTTGTACGGCAACGTGCGCTTCTCCTTCGAGACCACCAACAGCGCCATGATGCCTGTGTTGCAGGCACAGGAACTCGCGCACCCCGAGTTCGCTAGGAAGCACCCATACAGCGTGGGCAACGTCCTCACCATACCGAACGAGGAGATACAGTTCGAGAGCGTCACCGTCAGGGACGACAGTGGGCAGATGCACAAGATAGAGGGAGGTAGCCCACTTGGCACGGTCATACGCGGTTTCCGCATCCCTGAGAACAGAGGCATTGAGGGCAATGCACCTGCTCTCGCCAACAGTGGCAAGGAGCCTAACCTCAAGATACGGCTCCCGAACCCCGACAGCATACCCGGCAACATAGTGGTACGTTCGGGATATGACCCGATACAGGCGTATCAGAACGAGACCATGGGCACTGGTGGAATGATTCACCCAGACCTAGGCCCCTCCTCCATCGGTAATCTCTTCGACAACAGCGTATCCAGCCCAAGGCAGGCCCCAACGTACGAGAACCACAACTGGGAGAGGATAGACCCAGTGACCTTCGATTCCGAACTCGGTGCATGGAACAACAACTCACCACTCAGCACCAGTTACGAACTACACGACAGAACGCTCTTCTTCCACGTCACCAAGATGGGACACAGCCACTCACACAGGTACCCCACCGTGTACACACATGCTGGTGGTGTGGAGAACGACATCGTATCAGTCACCGCTTGGAACAGTAGCACGAGCGTTCTCACAGTCGATGCGACATTGGACGCGGATGTGTTCGCCGCTGGCTTCGGCACAGTGCAGGACACTAGGAAGTTCCTCAGGGTCTACAACCCAACCACCGACGAGGGTGCCGTCTGCTCCTACACGGCGCAGGGAAGCACGAGCATCACTGTGGTCGGTGACGTCAACTTCTCCACATTCATGGCGGGACAGACAGTCACAGACCTCAAGGTCGTCCCGTCCTACTACATACCGGCAGGTAGCAACCGATTCTTCGCAGCAAGGAGACTGAGGGACCATGCGGAGGTAAGCGGCAACTCCCCGGACATGGCGAACACACTCTACAAGGTCTCCGGGCAAACCGTCGGATACGATGCCTACAGCAAGCCAGTGATGACACCAATGCCATTCCCAAGGATGGGGCATCACTTCGTCACGCCGACAATGCCAATGCTCCCCGGTCACTGGGCGCACCCGGCGTATCAATCCCTCTACAGACGCCACCTCATCGACTTCAACTCGACGACGTCATTCCTCGACTCTGCTCTCTTCGACGAGCACACAACGACGACGAACAAACTCTCGGGAGTGGAGACCTCGCTCGGAACCTCACTGGAGGACAACATCAAGGCGATGGATGCCGAGATAAACTTCAGCGGTGTAAACGCAGCCCCCAGTGGTCCCAGCGACATTCATGGGGGCGCGTTTACGTTGATGTTCGAATCAGGCGTCAAATATGACGGTTATGGTGTATTGGCGTCATCGGATGGGGGAAGCACCACAAAGGCAGCGACAGTGAACAAGGCAGGTGGGCACAGCATTGTGTTGGAAGCCGCTAGCGAGTACACACAAGGACATCACTTCCCTGACCCTGCTGAGGTCGGTGCCTATCAGATAGTCATACAACCCAACGTGTTCAACAATCAACTCGTAGGATATCACAATAACCAAACCACAGAACTGACCAGTCAACAGATAAACACGGTCATCGGCATCAAAAAGGACAGTGCCAAGGGTGGATTGACGTTAGTGCTCGCAAAGGCAACACAGGCCGATGTTCGTGGATGCGAGGTGTTCATCAACGAGAAAATGCTGGACGTCAGCAACGACCAAGGTAGCCAATTCACCAATATACCGCCCCTGATGGTCTACAATCACATAGGTGCCCAATTGACGGAGACGCCGTCATTCACAAGAAGGGGATTCCCATACAGCAGGATGTTCAACGACTCAACGCCCGGACACACGTTGCAGATACCTTGGTGGAGCATATTACACAAGAATGGCATACAATTCGACGGAAGTGCGGTCTCTGAGGCTACAAACTATCGAAAACTATCCCAATACAGTCCTGACGACTACTACCTATTCATGAGAAGCACCTTTGGAAGCATAGGTAGTCAACTAACTATCAACGGATATACATCGATGTACTTTGACATATATGATAAATATAGAAAAAGTATCAGCATATATCCAAAATGCACTGTGGTATCATTCAATACCAGTGGAACTATAGTTGTAGATAATGCAAATACATTCCCAATATACCCATACTATGAGCAGAGAGTGGAATATACGGCAAAGAACGGCAACGTGTACAGTAAGGCGCTAACCAGTGTGGATGGAAACACAGCAGCCACCGTGAATGTGCCCAAAACCCTCAATCTAGCCGCCAAATCAGGCAATGACGGCTTCTGGGACAATATGTTCAATGGTGCTGTACTCAATCTGACGTATAGTTACAACACGCTCCCCGCTGGTGGTATAGTCACAGACATGGGTAGAAGTGTATTTGCAAATATACTTCCAGATATAATTGATGGTAATCAAGATACCAATAGTAGATATGTGCCAGACGCATTCCTATGTCTATGGCACCACAATCTAGGTAGACCAAATACATACTTCTCCGACAACACATCCCGCAATTGGAAGGGCAATGCCGTTGACAAGGCCGAGTACAACTCCCTACCCGAGCACTTCGAGACCATTCACTATCACGATTTCACACACTCAATCAGCACTGGCCCATTCGACTTCCTAATCAAGAGGCCGAATGTGAGTGGAAGTGGAGAGGTGACTGCTGGAAACGGCACTCACGATGCTGGTGGCACAAACGTCATGCTGAGCGGCTTCTGGCCGTGTGGGAGCCGTGGGGGACCACAAGCGAGCAAACTCGACCTATACGGAATGGCGAGCACGTCTTGGAACGTGCACACCACCTCGACCAGTGCCAACTTCTCCTCAGACAGCAACTTGGAGTGGGTGGATAGCGATGATGATGGCACCTATGCGGTATCCTCAGGCATCGCAACAGGCTCCATGGCATCTACCAGAAGAAGACCATACGGGTACCGTAACGCTGTACGTCAAGCCTACAACAGACCTAGGTACGACCTCTTCCCAGTTCGTGCCCTCTACGAACCGACAGCATCAGGCTCTGGTCAGAACACCACGAACTACGACGCTGGGCCACTCGTGCAGACAGAGGACTACAAAGTCAGCGGAGCGAGCGATGGCATCAACAATCTCCAATGGTCATATGGTGGTGGCGCTGGGGATAGCGACGTCGACAAATCAATCACGTACGTCGGTGTGATGGAGAGACAGACGAACTTCACAGGCATGCTCAATCAAGACCAAGAGGGCTGGCAGGTGAGGTACAGCGACGGTCGGAGGATGGCTAGGCCATTCGGCACACCAGTGCGGACAATCAGGAACCCGAATGGCGTCGAGAGGGATTGGTGGGGAGACAGCGAAGGATTGGGCATTACGAGCCTCTCTGTGGCCTCCCAGTACTATCTGGTGGATTGGTGGGGCAACGAGCGTGGAGAGGACGTAAGACGTGCTCCAGTGCGTGGATTCGGCATCAGGCCCTCTTGGGACTGCGCTGATGCCTATGACAACGGTAGCAACAGCGCCCATGCGAGGATATGGAACAGCGGGAGGCCCTTGTTCAACCTAAAGGGAATAGCCAACTTGACGAACGGCAACATCTCCATGACGAACAACTACACCGTACCTAGGTTCGGAGGGGTGTTGAACGAGGACAACAACAACAGCAGCAGCGAACTGGTCGATGTCTTCGCCCCAGTGCACTCGCTGCGTGTGGGTGACATGGGCAACGGCAGGGGGGTGAGGTACCCGACCGCCTTCAACGAGAACCTACTCACCGAACTCTCATCGCCGAATCACAAAACTGGTGTGGTTCTGAGCCACAACACCGCCGAACCGCTCTTCGGTGATGGATTGTTACGCCCCCGTAACGACGTACTGCAAGGTGATGAGATACCACGCGGCATCAGTGCCAAACTTGGCATAGCGGACAACGGCCTCCTACAGACGGATGCTGTTGTGAGCGACAGGGTCGAGGACATCGTCGGCACAACCCCGCACAGGGACCCAGTCTCCAGAACTAGCCCTAGGATAGGCATAGACGCGGAGGTGGTAGAGGGTGTCGAGCAGAGCCATGTCGTCATCAACACGGAGGCGCACAGCCTACACACAGACAGGAACGTAGGACAGAGAGCGGTGCTGGAGGGAGCCTATCAGATAGAGGGCTCGCTAACCGATGCCGACTACACAGCGATAAACTTCAGCAGGGTAGGCGCTGGCTCGACAGTCAGTGCCGTGCACAAGTACTCACTCACAAGCCTATTCAGGCCATATGGCGGGACGTATGTCATCGAGGCCAAGAGTTACTCGGGTCTGTTCGATGACACTGATTGGGGCGTGGCCTCCCTGACCGGTAGCAATGACACCAGCAACCCATACCAAGACGTCGATAGTTACAACACCGACAACGTGATGAACAACGAGGAGGACAGGATAGTCAAGTTCCTCCTGAGACCAATCAGGGTGATGGATGCCAATCACGTAGAGGTGTTCAGGATACACAACTCGCTACACACCAGTTCACCCCAATACAGGCAAAACTACCTCCACGCCACATCCGGTGGGAAATATGGGTTATTCACCTACGAGACGCCGAAGGGAAGGGCAGCGGCCTCCAACCTCTCATTGCGAAGCACGGTGCCCGATACCAACGGGCCATACCTACCCGTATTTGTCATGGACCCGACAGGCAACTTCACGACGCCTGACTCATACGGACCCAAGTTACTGGGGGCAGGTGTGTCGGGTTTCGGCAACTCGCTTTCTGACACGGTGTCCAGAGTGGTGATGAGCGAGAACACCCTGCAACACCACAGGTCGGACGCACCTAGGAGAAGGGCGGAGAAGGAGGTTGATGAGAACACGAAGAGTGACTTCAGCGTCAAGCCGAGATATAGCCAATCCCTACACAGCAAGGGTCACAAGGGGGATGTCTCATTCAACGTGACGGACCATAGCGGAGATGGTGCCTGATGGGTCTGATACAGTCCTCCAAGAAAAGGTTCGACAGCACCCTCACGGACGTCATGACCGACGTCAGGCAACCCGTCTTCGTGGACAATGCCGTGCACTATGCGAAGTACGAGCCTAAGAGCAACGCAAGGAGCAAGGTCACAATCGAGGCAGTGAACGCCGACAACTACGAGTTGGCATCGGAGCGAACGTACTCCCTCGTGGAGTCCGAGTCATCCATCCTCCTCACCCATACCGAGACAGCGGGTCACTCGTTGAAGAGCGACTTGTTCTCAAGCAAGGGGAAGAACGCCGTGACTAAACTCCTCTTTGGAAGGAGCGACCAAAAGAAGAGGATACTCATCGACACGACATCGAGCACTGCATCGGGACTCAGGGCACAGTTGCGCAACATGAAGGGAACGACGCTCAGGGACCTGAGTTTCGTCGATACCCAAGTCAGAACCGGTCAAGCCATCGACGTGGGCTTCAGGACGACCGACTTGGCGCTGAGAGTGGGGGACGAGGTGAACGATGCACTCAACTCGATAACGATAGGGGCTCCGACCACCGTCACGAAGATGGGCTCCAACAGAAGAAAATCCAGCCACACGTTCCTCGCATCGGACTTCAATGGCGTGAATCTCGTCACCGCGCTTCGATACATCTCAAGGCACGACAATAGAATCATCAAGTTCGATAGGTTCGGCAACCTCAACTACGTACCGTTCAACCACTCGGATGTCAACAGGGTGCTTGAGTACAACGTCAGGTTCGGCAACAAGGACACGAACCCGATAGAGGACGTCGAGAACAGAATCACCGTGAAGGGCATTCCTGTTGCCGTGAATGAAGAACTCATATTCACCATGGACGACAGGAGCAAGCAACAAGGACAACACGACGTCAACATCGTAGAGAACACCACTCCCCTGTTCGACGCTTCGATAAACAATCTGACTAGGGCTAAGACCGTTGCAAGACAGATTCTCAGAGCAAACTCGACGCTCTCTGGCTCCACCCGCTCGGAGGGTCATCCGAACGCTTGGGAACTGAGGCCCGGTGATGTGGTTGAGTACGAGGGCGACAGGCTGTCGGTGTTGGAGGTCAAGCACACGCTCAACGGCCTCAGTGACTTTATCTTCCTGAATGCCGAGTCAGGTCTAGAGGGCGTGTTGCAGAACATCCGCGCAGGTAGCATCACCGCGTCCTCATTGACCAACCCAGACGTATCGAACCAGAATAAGTCGGAGAACTTCTCGTTCTTCGACAGCATGGAAATAGTCATCACGCCGATAGTGACACTAGTCAACACGGACGCATCGACGTTCCTCATTGGCCGTAACAGCGATAGGGGGAGGCTTGGTGGAGCACAAACAGTGGGACCGGCTAGGAAAAAGTTTGACGTTTCAAGCGCATCCTTAGTTGATGATACGGATATAGATGGAAACATACTGAATCTAGGAGTGGCAAAGGATAGTGGTATAATCATAGAGGGGGAATCTGAGTATGTCGGCTAATGACCATTTGAAGCGATTGATGATAGAGACCATCGCCGACAACATCAACGAGATGGTCATCGGGTTCGACAGCACACCCGCCACGTCATCCGATGGGGCAGCGGGTAGACCTGCTGTAACAATCACCCCAACCGTCAGAATCATGGACAACTCCACATTACTCATCGAAGGCACCCTACCGACATCGGAGTCGTTCAACGAGACCCTCAAGGAAGTGTACGTGCAATTCAACTCAAGCACAGGCTTCACGCCAATCTCAAGACACGTATTCAGACCCATAAAGAAGACAAGCACAAATGAAATTATATTCCAATTAATAGTCGAGGTAAAGTGATAGCATGACGGAGAATGTGAAATCAGGCCACACAACGAGTTTGACAGATGGTGATTTCCTACTCTCACCGTCACTGACCAACCTCTACGAAGCCGCTCATGGCAATGGGATTCTGATGTACGAGGACACTGCAACGGGAGACAGCAACAGGAATGACAAGTCGACTACCCCCGGTCTCGTGACGGACAATGGAACCAACTCAATCGTGGTCAGGGGAGGATACGCAGTTATCGATGGCATGATTGTCGGCTTTGGTGGCATAGGCTCAGGCGCGACTACGACGATAACCCTGCAACAGAGCACGATTGAAGGCACGACGAGTGCGCTATCCTCTGGTGAAACCTGCCTGTTGGCGGTATATGTCTGTAGCAATGCGAACAACAACCACATCCACATCGAGCAGGGGTCCGCTGTATCGAGCGGATTCCCAGTAACGCCAGAGGCCTTCCTGAGCGACCCCAGTGGGTTGAACGGTAGCCTGACCCTCTCCTCCAAGCAGAGCACAGTGCTCGCAGTCGTGAAGTGTACGCATAATTCCAGTGCTGGTGACTTGAACCTAGAGGTCACCGAGGTCTTTGACATGCGTACATTCATTCGCCCAAGCCCAATCTACTTCAGCCCCATGACCACAGGCTCAGTGGGCAATCAGAGCAATAGGGTGGACTCGGTGACTGACCTAGATGGGATGCATGGTGGTGGCGACGAGTTAGGTGGCCTCGCATCCAGCAACTTCGGCGCATTGTGGCAGTCGTACAGTTTCGGGACCGATGGCACCGATGGTGACCACGTCCTGTACTACAGCGGCAAGCAAGGCGGCAGCAGGAGGACGCATAGGCTCGGGCCCAACAAACTCAGCACAAGCAACGCTTCCCAGACCTTCAGGTTCGATGGTCCCAACTTCTTCAACGCCACACCGGCGAGTGGTGACATCAACATCACACCCACAGGCACGTTCCCACCAAGCCACATGGTCGTGGTCAACAACGCACAGACCAGCACCCACAAGGTCATCTTCGACCCGAATGGCCTGAGCAACGGTGGTGCGACTGCCGGTGATGTCGGGCCGTCATCCGGTGCGATATTCATCTACAGCGGCTCATCATGGGTCAAGATATTCGCTAGTTCCACGGTATCCACCTCTGCGAGTGGTTCAGCCGGAGCCATACAACTGAGTGACGGCAGTGCCGATTTTACCAACGACACGGACCTCAGTTTCACAGCAGGCACGAACACGCTCAACGTCGGTGGACCGATAACCATGGCTGGTCTTCTCACCGATGCCAGTGGTATCGCCTTCAAGGACAGCGTATCAACCAACCCCGCTGGGTCGGGTCCTGACGCCCGAACACTATGGGTCGACTCAGACGATGGCAAACTGTACTTCAACACAGCAGCCGTGCAGATGGCGAATGCGAATGCTCAGTTCAGCCTCAATGACCTATCAGCAGGGACAATAGACGTAGCAGCGGACTCCATAGCCTTCATAGATGCCGATGACAACTCCTCCAAGAAAGACACCGTCGCCGACTTGGCCACAGCCATGGCTGGTACGGGAATCTCAGCATCCAGCGGCGTGTTAAACCTCGACGCTGCGCAGACAGGCATCACCTCGATAGGCCCGTCAAGCGGGGTCCTAACTGTAAACGATGACCTCACAGTCACTGGTGATTTGATTGTCAGTGGGGATAGCACGACGCTTAATGTCGGTACACTGGAGGTTGAGGACCTCCACATCCTCATAGCCAAGGGTGGCAATGACGCTGCTACCGATGGGGCAGGCATCATCATAGACTCATCCGATGGGGACAAAACCATACTCTTCAGCAATAACGCAGATGCAACGCTAGAGGGATTGAAGGTCAACCAACACTGGCTACCTAGTAGCGACAGTGCACTGAATCTAGGGGCAACTGATGGGTCCAGCCCTCTCAGATGGGCTAATGTTTACGCTGACAATACCGATACCACTGACTTGGTGGTAGATACCAGCCTCATCAAGACGGACTCCGCTAACAACAGAGTCGGCATCAACCAAGCATCGCCTGACGCCGACCTCCAAGTGGGGGAACTGGGCTTCGGCTACGGCACCGGCAGTCGTAGCGGTAGTGGCTCATCACCCGTCACCATACCGCTCTTCCATGACAGGAAGTTCAAAGCCGCCAAACTACTCGTTTCAGTGGAAAACACCGGTGATAGCATCTACGAGACAGCCGAGATGGTGGTCACGCACGATGGCACCACCAGTGCCGATGCTAGTGCTGCTTTCCTCAACACCTACGGCATCGTCACGAGCAATGCCACACAGCAGGCAACGTACGACATAACGCTTAGTGGAGTAAGCAACAATCAGAACATTCAATTGCAGGTCACCCCTACGGGAACTAATAAGACACTAACAGTGAGGGTATCGTGGCAGGCATTGACAATCTAAAATAGGTGAAAAAACAATGGGAACGAAACGAGACTTTCATGTAAAAACGGGACTGACGGTGGACTCTGGCAATGTCACGCTGAGTAACGGAAACCTTGTCATCGGCAGTGGAGAGGCACAAATCGACAACATCACGATTAATGCTAACACGATATCCTCCACTAACAATAACGGCGCCATCAATCTCACTCCTCAAGGCAATGGCTCGGTGGTCATCTCGAAGGTCGACATCAACAGTGGTACTGTCGACGGCATCTCGGCATTGACGGCCTCTGGTGACTTGGACATAGGCCCCCATGACTTCAGGGCACAGACTCTGACGGCTGACGGCTTGACCTCTGGTCGTGTCGTGTTCGCTGGAACAAATGGAGTTCTAAGCAATGACTCTGACCTTTCGTTCTCCGGCGACACGTTGACCGCGACGAAGATTGCTGCCTTTACCGCCGCTGGTGCCATTGACTTTGATGACCAAGACATGACCAATGTCGACATCAACAGCGGTGCCATTGATGGTACGACTATCGGTGCTGCTAGCGCGGCAGCGGGTACGTTCACTACGTTAACTGCGAATGATAAACTGAATGTCAATGCTGGTGTCGCCGTTGCCGGAGATACTGCTAGTGAAATAACCCTCAAAATCACAGGTGCCAATAGCCAGTCCGCCGACATCTTCGAGGTGAACGTGAATGGCGGCACCGAGAAGTTAAGCGTATCAAGCGACGGTACGACCGTGATAGCGACTGCCGACATCAACGGCGGTGCCATAGACGGCACTACCATAGGTGCTGCCTCTGCTGCCGCTGGTACGTTCTCGTCCCTGACCGCCACCACTGCGGATATCAACGGTGGAACTATCGACGGGGCTACCGTGGGTGCTAACAGCGCCACCACTGGAAAGTTCACGACTCTGGAGGCCACTGGTGACATCGACCTCACCGGTAGCGGTGGTAGCATCAAGGGGGACGGCACTGCTGCCATCACGATAGACGCAAATGGTCAAATCACCAAGTTAGGTCAAGATAGCCCATCAGATGGGCAAGTCCTCAGTTGGGACAATAGCGCTGGCTACATAGTGTGGAGCCCCTCTGCATCAGGCGCAGACGGGATGGGAAGCGGTTTCACCGTATCAGCGACGACCGACAGCAACGCCACCACCATCACACAAGGCGATGACCTGTTCTTCGCAGCATCGGACGGTCTGACTGCGGAGACCACCGCCGATGGCACTGTGACTCATGGTTTGGACATCAACGGTCTTGGTGCCGCTGCCATAGCAAGCGGTGACTTCATTGCCTTCTCTGATGAAGGTGCATCAGGAGACCCAACTAAGAAGGAATCAATTGACGATGTTGCTACATTATTCGCTGGTACGGGGCTGACTGCCTCAAGCGCAGTAATATCGGTAGATGCGGCGCAGACTCAGATAACATCGGTCGGCACCCTCACTGGCCTCACTGTAAGCGGTGCTACTGACCTCAACAACAACCTGACGGTCGATGGCGCAACCATATCGATAGATGCGACCACATCCCTGAACATAGACAACTCAAACACCACGAATGGAATCACAATTGGTACAGCGACATCAGGTGTCCCAGTCTCAATCGGTCACACGACCTCCGAAGTCACAGTCAACGACAACTTGACAGTCACAGGTGACTTGACTGTGAATGGCACAACGACAACAATATCCACATCCCAACTGACGGTGGAAGACGACTTGATTACTGTCTCGAAGGGCAACGACACTCTTGCGAATGCTACTGGTAGTGGAATGGAGATTGAATGTACTGACGGAGGCACCGACAACATCCACTGGAAGTATCAGAACAGTAGGACCGCATGGCAGTCGAACGTGGATGTCGACTTGGCTACCACGAGCGAGTCATTCAAGATTGCAGGTACAAATGTATTGACCAACAACACTCTTGGAGCCGGTGTTACGTCATCTAGCCTTACACAAGTTGGCGCTTTAAACGCAGGTAGTATCACATCTGGCTTCAATTCGATAGATGTGGGTAGTGGGGCGATTTCCACTACCGGCACTTTAACTGGTGGCGTTATTGTCGGAACCGTGAGTCTGAACGTCGCTGGCACGATAACCGGTGACACATCGCTGACCCTAGATAACACCACGATAACCACTGCTGAGATAGGGGTCTTGGATGGGGTCACAGCAGGTGAAGTCATTGCGAGCAAGGCATTGGTCGTCGACA
>Ga0208159_1000527_pt1 | contig 15184 bp, 26 predicted proteins | sample 9_EtaG_FD_184082 | JGI IMG/M metagenome (GOLD analysis project Ga0208159, IMG submission 184082) | Marine viral communities from the Subarctic Pacific Ocean - 9_ETSP_OMZ_AT15188 metaG (SPAdes) (version 2) | ecosystem: Environmental > Aquatic > Marine > Oceanic | place: Pacific Ocean | collected... | reverse complement strand
TTGGGCTCCCAACAATGCTCCACCAATTCCTCCATAGATTCCACCTACATTATAAAAGTTAAACACTATACTGTACCATTCTTTAGCATTGTTCTTTCAAATGACCAAGCATGTAAAGAACCAATCCACATATTTAAATCACCCATTTGAAGATCCATTTCAAGCTTATCTTTTACCCATTGTGCTAGGCGAATTGTCATGTAGATATCATTTTTAAAATGCCTACGTACATCACAACTCCTAATTAAATAAGTACAATGCAACCGATTATCACGTATCATAAAATGATAGCCCAATGTGCAAGGTACGCGTTCACCAATATCAACTTGGTCTTCCGGGTACCACACAGAAAGGTAAGCTTGACGCGTTAATGGATCTTTTTTCATACGCTCAACAAGATGATCTAGATCTCCATAGTTATAACGTATACCTTTTAAATCACGGGGTGGCCAATACCTTTCCATATAAGAATGGCTAAACTGTTTATCACCTTCACGAAAACGGTCATTATCTTTACCGTGGTCATAATAAGGCCAGTTATAATATTGATTACCAGGGTTTAATGGTTGGCCTGATACACGTTCTTGAAAATGGTCTTCAGACCAAGGCTGATCAGCTTTAGTTTGGCTTTGAAGTATAGATACATTACTTGGCATTCTCATTTGATAGAAACGTTGTGTTATTTCAATCATTGGATGTTCAACTTCAGTTGATTGCCATTTAAGTGGCTTTACTTCTTGACCATTTTTATACAAGTCTAAAACTGCTTGTTCAATACATTCGTGTACAGGTTGTGTCATTAATTCTCCGTAATTTAATTATTAATTAAATATAAGTTTAGCTACCAAAAACTTTCTTGGTACCGCCATCATAAATATAAGCATGGCCCTCTTGAATTAAGGTTTGATTAACACTTATTGGTTGGTCTTCATCACCAATAAATACTTCACCCAATAGTCTTCCATATTTACCTAATCCGTGGCTTTGAACTAAAAACTTACTATCATTACCTTCAAGTAATTCTTTGTTTCTAGCCTTAGCCGCTAAACCTTTTTTCTTTTCCTCAAGATCACGAGTTCTACTTTCCCAAGTATCTAAACCCATATATCTTATTCTTTTCTTTACCCATATATCAAATCCTACATCAATAAGAGCATCAATGGTGTCACCATCTACAACTCTTAATAATTTTGCTTGATAAAAATATCTAGTCATGTTATTCCTCTTTTCCTTTAATGTCGTAACTTGCAGCTGATTCGTCTTCTTCTGTTAGGATTGCTTCATCATTTGCAGCCCCTAAAATAGCATAACCTGCAATATCACGCCAAGGGCTTTCATTAAATGCATCCTTTTCATTAGCTAATCTAAACAACTTATCAATAACACGAATTGTAGTTAACATGTCCATAAACTGTTCTGGCTTTACGCCCTCTGGGTATAAGACCTTTAAAATCTTATGGCCATTACCAAATGAATCACCATAAGCTTTATTTTTTTCCGTAACTAGTTTACCAATTTCTGTAGCAATCTTTTTATATTCTTTCATTTAATCTCCAATTAACATATCAATATCAACACCGTCTTCTTCAAACAATCTATAAGTACGTGTCAATACTCTTTTTATCCACTGCATTTTAACTGTTTCTAAAACCGCAGGGTCACCAAATTTATCTTTAAATCTTAGTAGCATTTCTTTGAAAGATGGATTCCAACTAGTAATACCATACTTTCTCATCATCATAGCTGCTGTAGGGGCCTGGTGCATATTGATAAATGACGATGTCATAAAGCAGGAGAATAAAGTACATCTAACACGTTGCTCTACAAACCCCTCTAGCATTTCGTTTAAAAATTCAAAATCCATATAAGTCTTTGGCCATATTTCTGTGTTTCTAAATACAATCAAAGCTTCATACTCAGTCATTGTAGACTTTTGTATATATAAACTATCTAAACATTTTAATCTATCAGTTCTATTAAAGGCTGGCTCAGAAAAACTAATTAACCCTCTTGCTTGTCTTGGCTGCAATTGACGAATTTGAGAAACTAATAAATCATATTGTTTTTCAACTTTAGGCCCAAAATAACTTTCTCTTAATCTACTCAACTTCATATCTTTATTATACCCTGAATATTTATAGAAATCTTTTTCTATAATCGTATCATCAAAGTGTATACCTTCTGTATAACCATATACTCTTCGGGAAAACATTGTAGGATAATAATAAGAGTGTTGATTACCAGTAGCAGTATGTACTAAAAGATTGAACCATAGTTCAGACATGTTTTTACCGGTAACTTGGACAAACATTTACGTAAGACCTGAGCTCCCAAAACCGCCATCACCTCTTTCAGTATCATCAAGCTCATCAACCTCAACGGGTTGACCTGCCCAAATTGGTACTAAAATTAGCTGTGCAATTTTTTCACCTTTTTTAATTATAACATTAACATCAGAGTGATTAAACAAGTGAACATGTATTTCACCTCTATAGCCTGCGTCAATTACTTCAGCGCCTTTGTCTAATTTTAATTTTGTTGCTCTACCTGATTTATTATAAACCAATAGTGCATGCCCTTTTGGAAACTTACAAGCTAACCCTAAACCGGTGGTCATATCACCTCTAGCAGGAATACGTATATCTTCAATAGTATAAACATCAAGGCCAGCATCATCGCCATGTGCCCTTTGAGGTACAACAGCATCCGGGTGTAATTTTTTAAATTCTAACATTACTTACCTCTCAATACAAAGATTAGTCTGTTCCAAACCCCTTTGATAGGTTTTTGTGCAGATTTTTTACCAGCTCTATAACCTTTATTATAAATAGCTTTATTTGCTTTATCATTAAGATCATAAAATACTCTACTTTTTCTACCCATTTTTCATCCTTTCGTTGATTAAGAAATCAACACTGCTATCTCCAGATTTAATTCTGGCTCTGTTTAATGTAGTTATATCATAAAAATTTTCATAGCCTGTAATAATAGAATCAAGCTTTTCAAGTTTTAAATAATATTCACCTCTTGTTTTCATACGTTCAATAATGTTTTCTTTTGTAGCTGTAATTTCAACATACAAATGATCGTTTTGTTTTAAGCGTTTGCTTAACTCTTCTTGATACTCAAGTGTAAGTAAATTATACCCACGAGTAGCAGGCCCATAAATCAACTCAGACATATAAAACCTATCAAAGATAAGAATACCACCTGCCGGTTTAATTGCTTTTTCGTAAGTATCAAGCATTGCTTTATAGTTTTTATACAACATGTGTGATGCTGCTGCTGAATCTTCTGTTGGTCTATTACCGTGCTTAATTAAATAAGCATTTGGAGCTTGCTTAAGTATTCTTTCAGCCATCCAAGTTTTACCAGCACAATCAACACCTTCTAAAATCAAGATCATCTTTTACTCCTCATATTTGTAAATGCCATCAGCTGCAACTTTTAATTTACCTTGCTTTATCAATTCTCTAACAACTCTTGAGACTCTTGTTTTGCAAGTAGAACCTTTTGCAGCATAACCGCGTTCTGTATTAGTTATATCAATAATATCTTTTTTCGTATGTTTATTCTCTTTAATTAAATTTAGAATAAATTCTTTTACTGTAGTATTAAAGCCTGTCGTTACTTTTATTTTTGTTTTCTCAACCTTTGCTTCATTCTTTTTGTTTTCAATTTCCTGTAAAGCTAATTGATAAGCATTGTAAACTTCATCAACCATTTCACTTTTATCAAGGGAGGGTTCAATTTCAATATTGAGTTCTTTCTTGATTACCTGACAAATTTCTTCGGTAGATAGATCAGGCATATCAATAATGTTTTTTATATCATCCCTTGTTAATGTGCTCATTCCCATGTGTACCTCCTACATACTTTTAATGAACTTATCTACAAAATCGCTTGTAGATGGTTTTTCTTTTTTAGCAAGTTTATATGCTTGCTTTTCAAATAATTTTTTATCCTCTCTTGATAGCGTATTGATTTTATCTCTAACACATTCAAGAATAAAAGCTGATAGACTTTCATCTGGATACTTTTCCTTTACAAACTCCTCACAAATAGCAACAAAATTCCTTTGATGCTTAGGAACATAAATAGATAGTTGTTTATATAAACTATTTTCTTTTGTTTTCTTTACCTGATTTTTTTCTACTTGCATATTGTTGCATAGCCTCTCTTTTTTGCTTTTCTAATTTAAATCTTCTACGGTACTTAGCTTTAAGACCGCCCCATTTTCTTCTATTTCTTCCCAATTAATCCACCTTGTTTTCTATATTGATAACTGTAAGCCATGTCCGGTATTGGTAATATCCAAAGCAATGGTTGACCTTCTTTATATTCAGTTACCTTACCATTAGCTTTTTTACAATATAGAGTAATTGGAAAAAACTTATTAGGTTCCCCATTATCAATAACGTAACTTTCAAAATTTTTGTCATCTAGTGACAAGACCAAAAAGCATGTACCTGGCGGCAATTCAATTTCTAAGCCCAAATCAAATCTAAAGCCTTGGTTATATTCTTGTGCATTTTGTTCTTCAGGGCTTGGGGCACTTGAATCGTTGAATACATCACTTGGTTTATTTGGATTATATATAAAACTATAAGGTGAGCATATTTTAAACCCAAATGATTGAGCTTTATCAAAAGTCAAGTTTGACGTTTGAGTTTCTGGACTAGGAATATAAAAATCAGCACCCCAGTCATGTTTCTTATAGTTTATATCCATTGTATAAGCACCTGTTATTTTATCTCTACTTAGTCCCATTAAAATCCTTTTCTGTTAGCTCATAAGCCCAATGTTGAAGACTTTGTCTTATAACTGGACTAACAGTATAATCATTATAATTAGTGTCTTTCTTTTGACAGGCTTTAATTAATCTATTTCGCCAGCGACCATTAGGCCCCGCAAAGTTTAACCATCTTTGTATTTGACGAGTATCATCTTTTGACCTGCGCCCATAATAAAAATGGCAATACCATTGTACCCAACCATAAGGGTCAAGCTCTTCTTGAATCCAGCCTTTATCTCTCCAATCTTCAAGTGAGGTACCTGCATTTACTTTATATTTATTTAATTGTTTATTAGCAATTGATGATAACATTAGATCTTTGTCTACCCCTTGCCATAAATCTGGTGGTAAATTAGTCAAAGCATTAGTACCAGAATGGTTTGGGTCTTCAAGGTCTCTAAAATAAGACCCTCCAAAACTACCATATTCAAAAATTTGTTTTGGTGTCAAGTTAGGTGTAAACTCTGGATAGTCTTTGAAACTAATCAACATCAATTATAGCCTTTATATCAAATTCACTTTCTTTCTTATAAGTCTTTAATCTTGCTTTTGAATGGCGTTCAAGCATACCGTTGTCAGCATCATAGAAGTCAATAATCATTGCTTTACTTTTACCTTCTGATTTACGTAATGCTCTACCCACCCTTTGAACTGTTTGTTTGTTAGACTTGCCCCCGCCAGCCATAATGATTACATCCATTGATGGAATATTAACACCTTCATTAACAACAGTACTAATTAAAACTTTTATTTTTTTATTACCAAAATCTTCAAGTATTTGTTTACGTTCTTCAGCAGGTGTTTTACCCGACATAAATACAGCTTCGGGAATCATATCAGTTAATAAACCTCCATGCTCTTCAACCCTGGTTACTGTAATCAATACTGATTTATCCTGTGCTGAATATTGTTCAGCTAAGCGAACAATTTGAGCATTCCTTCTAGCATTTCTTAAAATATTTTGTTTATAAGCAGCTTGCCAATCTGAATACCTTTGTGGGGGATGAATCCTATACATTTGTATTTCAGGTCTTGTTAGCAATCCCCTTTTAATCAATTCACTACTACTAACATGGTCAATAACTCTACCCGTTGCACCCTCAAGTAATTCCCTTTCTAATGATTCAACATCACCGGGTGTAGCAGTTAATCCAAATTTATAATAACAATCAAGCATCATAGCAATTTGAAAGTAAGTATTTTGTATCTTGTTCTTACCTGCAACATTGATATGGTGTGCCTCATCAATACATAGTACATCAATACCTTTAAATAAATTATTTAAATCTTCATCATTACGTTTAATCTTTGACCATAATGATTGAACTGTAGCAACAGTAAATAATTTTGGATTGAAAACGCCTTCCCCAATTTCACCTACAAAGTCTTCACCTAAAAAGCCTTTTAAATCTTCAGCAGTTTGTATCAATAAATTAAGTGTTGGTACAACAATCAAAGAAGCTAATCCAAGCTCAGCTAATATTGCAGCAGTTACAACTGTTTTACCCGCCCCCGTTGCATGGTGAATAATACCTCTACTTGATTTAAGAGATGACTTTAGTGCCCTATCTTGATAATCACGTAATTCTGGTACATTATAACCTGGGGTCATCCTCATAGGTATGGGGTTACCCGCCGCTTTTGTTCTTACATCTTTAAAGGTTAAGGAGTCGGAATATGCCTGTAAGGCTGGATCTTTCCTTAACCTTTGTATAAATTTTCCCGTCCATCCCGCTGGAAATTTATTGTATTTAAAATAAGGTAGTTTACTAACCATTTTCATACGACGGGGTGGCTTTTGACTAAAGTCCAGCCCGTAATATTCATATTCTTTATTACACCATTGATGAAGCAATGCTTCTTCTTCGGGTGTAGCATTAGTAACTATAGTATAACTATTTCCTAAATTAAATTGCATATTTCCTTTGAGCTAATTCAATACAAGTTTTGATAGTTGTAAAGTATGTACTAATACAAGGTTTGCTTAAACCAAATGCTTTACTAATTGTTTCTCGTGTTGCATTAGGAAAAGCAATCTTGAAATAAAATACTTTTGCTAAAGATCTGTTCTTTGAAATCTTTTGTTCAACATCAGCATATATTTGCCAATATAAATCTTCATTGAATTGTCTATTGTAGCCACCCGTATCACTTAATGATTTATAGATTAACTGTTCAACATTTGATTTAGAATCATCTTCTAAGAATACTGAACTATCCATACTAATTTTGTGACCTAGCCTACCTTCTCTTGTTATCTTTCTTAATTCTTTAATAAGTGCTTGATGCATTCTCATTCTTATCCATGTTAGTACTGAAGAACCCTTACCATCTTCCCAAGTATTAATAGCTTGATATAATCCAATACGTGTAATTTGTTCAAAATCTTCTTCATCTCTTGCCCCGCTAGGGTCAAAATATTTGTACGGATTAACCATCATTACTGTTGAAGTCCAAAGTTCATCAAATACAGAACAAGAACCAGTTTCTTGAAATAATTTAACAAGGATAACTGCTTCTTTATTTGTCATTTGACCTCCTATTTGATAATTGTGTATAATTGATTAATCAAATATAACAATAAAATTTACAGATAGTCAAGAACTATTTATAATAAAGTTATCTTAGACAGTTAAACTCTTTATTTTCTGTTGGTATTTTCAAGATCAACTTAACCATTTCCCTAATATATGGTGAGCTAATGTTTTCTAGTTTTGATATATCATTTCCGTACATATCATAATTCTGTTGCATTGCCTCATGTAAGTTATGCCCAAACGAAGTATTAGGAATTTCGTATTGCATTTCATTAACATTTTCCAACTTGAAAATAAATTTTTCCAAGAAATTTCTTTCGGGCAATTCTCTACGTTTCGGGTAATACATGTGAGAAGCAAAGTGGTGGTATTCTCCAACCTCAAGCCCTAATTGTTGTGCAATGTAAATTTGTAAAAAAGTATGGTGAAAGATATCATAAGGCAGTAGATTGATTATATCATTAGTCCTCATGTTTGTAAACAAATGTAGCTTATCATCTCTTCTTAAAAAATGGTGTGTAAGTGTACAAGGCCTTCTATTATAACTTGGAACATTTAAAAGATATTCATCATTCCACATATTAATAATAGCTTCCCGCGTTGTTTTTTCTTTCTTCAATAATTTTATTGTTGCTGGTACTTGAAGTTTATAACATTCACCATAAGCATAATGAAATTTACCATCTTCTTTAGCAAGCTTTCTTTTCCAAGCAGGTCTGTATTCATAAGCAAGTCCAGGGTTTTGATAATATTCATCAACACCAAAGACTCCAGACATTCTATCAAATAATTCTTGAAAACACCATTTCCAGTTTTTTGGATAGTATAAAAGATTTTTATGTGGATCAGTCAATATTAATTGAACACCCATAAGATCCCGCGTCTTTGCAAGTAATTCGCCTTTATCTCTTACGGCTTTTACAGTATTTAAATAAAGTTCATTTGTATTATCACCTTTAATAGTCGTAATCATTGTAAATCCTCCAAATTATAATTTCAATAAAGACGATTATACTGATTGCTATTATAATTTCTTGTATCATTAAAAATTCTCTAGCCCACCGTCACTTGGAGTAATCTCTAAGGTACTTTCATCAAATACCATTGTTGCCGTCCCAGTCGGTCCGTTTGATTGCTTAGCAACGATGATTTCCATCTCATCATTCATTGAATCTTGAAAATAATATTTTTCCCTATATAAAAGCATTACAAGTCTAGCCGCTTCCTCATAATTACCAGAATCTTTTAGATCACTAATTTTTGGGCGTTTATCTGATCGGCCTTCAACGCCTCTGTTAATTTGAACAAGACAACAGATATGGCAATCAAACTCTTCAGCCATTCTTGATATTTCCCCTAGCTTTACCCCAACGGTTTGAGCTTTATTTGTTGCAACATTAACATCCATTAGTTTATCAAACAAGTCAAAGAAAACAACATCAACTTTTCTTTGTTGAGTTATTTGATATAATACACTTCTTACATCTGCAACGGATACTGAACGGCTTGGGATAACATGATAGTTATATTCTTCATCAATCTTCTTGTTAGCTTTTTGAATTAGTTTTAACCTATAATCATTATTATCCCAAGACCATGAGCGTAGTATCTCTGATAAGGGTATCTTGGTCATGATAGATTCTAATCTATCTTGCTCTGTTGAAAAACCTTGTTCAATACCAAAGTTTACAACCCCTAAACCATTTTCAAGTAAATTATACATCATGTTTGTTTTTACAGATGATTTACCCAATCCCGGTCTAGCAGCCATAATACTAATATCTCCTGGACTTAATCCATTTACTATTAGTTCATCAAGGTTTTCCCAACCAAAGTTTATAATTCTTCTATTCTTTCTTGTAATAAAATCTTGTCTTCTTACTTCAGACATATCGCCTGAACTAACAACTCTAATAGAACTTGAATAATAAGGGGTAGCTTTCCATAAAGCATCCATTGAATATTTAAGAAAAGCATCTTGGTCCATTACATCATCGTAGCCTTTTGTTTGTATTTCATTTGCTACAATAATTAATTGCCTTTTTACTTTTTTGTCTTCAAGTATAGCAGTATAAGTTTCAAATTCAGTATCTGAAATTGAGCTTTCAGCCAACTCAGCCAATCTTAGTCCACCGCCCACTGCTGATAAAGTATTGGTACTTTTTAGTTGTTCAGTTAAAGAAACAATACTTACATCTTTACCTTTTTCAAATAAAGCATGCATACCATTAAAAATTAATCCATTGTCTTTTCGATGAAAATGCTCGTTAGACAAGTCAGCCATTCCTTTGGCTAAACAAGTTCTACTCAAGATCATTAATCCTAAGACAACGTTTTCAGCTTCAATGTTTTGTGGTAATCGATCTGCCATAATAGCTATTTAAATATTTATCCTTTAATTTTTGTTTCAATTCAAGTAATCTTGCATGCCCTGGTCCACCGTGTTTAATTGTACCCATTTCAAGCATTTCTTCATAGTGTTTAATAATTGCTTTTAAACCCATTTTTTCACCCATAATAATCCTGCCTATAGTTGTATAAATTTACATGCATCAGCAACTCTGAAAAAATTTGAGCTTCCAATATTTTGTTCCAAACTCTCAGGTGTACCATTTACCGTAATAAACATTGGTAAATTATTTGAGTACCTTTTATATATAAGAGAATATAGTCTTGTTCTTTGAGCTTCATTCCATTTAGTAAATCCTAGCTCTTGTAAAATAAATAAATCAGAGTTTGTTAAGTTCTCATTTATTTTTGCTTCTTCCCTTGAGCGATCTCCAAAATCAAGCGAGTTAATTCCAATAAGATGGCTAGGAACATCGAGCAAGCTAACTCTATTTTTGAATAAGCCTCTATCATAAATTTCTTTACATGTTCTTGCCATTGTTCGGGTAATAATCTTTGGATTCCCCATAAAGCATAAACCACCACCATTAGGGAAATCGTCAATATATTCTTGAAGATATTTTTCGACCCCTTTACTAAGTTGTAGTTCGCTAAATGTTTTTTCATAATCTTTCTCCTTGAAGCCCCAAAGCTTTAAATAATTTTTACTTGTAATGATTGCCTCCTATCCATAATACAAGAGATTTACGTTCCCCTTGAGTTACAGGTGTAACTCTATGTAACATAAAGGAAGGAAAGAAAACAACTGTTCCAGCACCTTGTGGCATTTCAATAATTCCATTACCAACATTGGCCTGTAGTTTACCGCCCTCATAATCTTGTCCATGTTCACTTAATTCAATAGTACAACTTAACTTACGCTGTGTCATAACCCCACCGCCTGCATTATCCATGTGCCAATCATAATGACCAGCATCTGCTGGATAAACTGTATATTGTAAATTTTCTCTCATAGTTGTTAAGTCAAATTTGTATATAGCTTCATTAGCTTCTATAGCCATTTGCCCTATCTTTTCATATAGCCACTGACTTGATTCATTTTTCGGGAGCCACTTAACTTTACTTTTTCTTACACTATTTAATGATTCGTCTTCAATGCTGTTACTAGCTGTTGTTGCAATATCAAAATCAATAGTATCAGCCAGTGCATGTACTCTGGTAATATCTTCGGCTGTTAAACCTTTTTGAAAATAATAATAAGTGCTATGGTTTACGTTATCATCATACGGAAAATCAAAATCAAAATTCATATATATCCTCTACTTTATAATATCAACCTGTTTGGTAACGGTTGTAGTTTTCTTACGTTTCATTACATATTGATGTAGGTTAGCTTCAATCTGTTTTAAAGAATTAAGTTTATCATCCCAAAATTCCTGCGCTAGAAAATAATCAATAGCACCTTTCCATTCTTCTAAAGATAGCTTACCTTCTTTTAATACCCGGCCTGCAATAGCCCATTGTTGTCTACGCCAGTCAGGTGTTTTACCTACCCCTTGTTTTGCAACAAGTTTATCTGCAAAATAATTTACTAAATCTAATTGAGCTTTCTTAATATGAATTGCTGTGAGACTCTGCAGTGCCCGTTTATATTTTACTGTCACTTTAGTTTTCGCTAGACTAATAGAAGTATTATCTTTATTACTATTATTATAAGTATTTACTAAATAGTATATATAATGCTCGTCGCCCCCACTCTCTGATTGCTTCATTAAAGGTAATAATTCACATTTTTCATTAGTAAAAGCGTCAGTTATTGAGCTAGAATCATATTTTATAACCCCTTTCTCAGTTAGATTGACTATTTGTCTGCCCATCTCGAGATCAGAGAGTTTTAGCATCAGCTTTTGAACCCTATTAAGATCTATAGCAGTGCCTACACTTATGTATCTTCGTATAATTAAATAGAATACGAGCTCAGACTTATTCAAGTCTTTATGTAGTTTAATTATTTGTTCATTGAATTTTGGCATTTGGTCTATTCAATTTACCGCTTTTGAGTAATTTCTTTGCAGAGTCTATATCTATTCCTTTTACAGTATGTCTTGTACATCTCTTTTCATCTACTGCTGATTGTATAGCAGCTCTAAGCCTTACTCGTTCATCAATTCTAAATGCTTCTTTTCTTTTTCTTGTATCACGTTCAATCGAGGTTTCTAATTCTTTACCTGTTTTTTTTCGTTTTGCAATTTTTGCTCTTTGTTTATCTCGCTGTTCTTTATTTGTCCAGTATACTGCTGTAGGATAACTAACATCAAACTTGTCGGCTATACTTTGATAGGTCCAGCCTTCAGCTCTAAGTTCTCTCATTTTATTGACAGCCTCTTGAGTAACTTTATATCTTTTATCTTTCATAGCTTTTCCTTTTACTGTGGTGCTTGTGATATTCTAGCAATCTAAGTTTAGTTTATCATTATTGTTATTCAGGCAATCAAGCACCACAATTCTGATCTTAAAATTATTTATCAACCTTTACTATATTTGTTTAATTGAATAATACAATATTACTTATAAGGTTAATTTCTTTTAGGTACACTTTATCAAGCAAACGGTTACAATTAGTTTATTGGTTTGTAAATTGTTTTATCAATAATAATATTACTAAAACTAAATTGGAGGAAATTGAATATGATTAATGCTCAAGAAATACAATACCCAGATGGTACAAAGGTTGAAAAACTAAATCTGGTTAGCAACGACATAACATTATCAAAAATGGATAAGGTTGATTGGTCAGGGCTTTTTGATGGTGATAATATTTTAACACCTCAACTTGCAATGCACTGTCTAGATTGTTTCTTTACTTTGACGCCTAAGTTGAAATTGATTGATGAATCAGGTAATACACATAATTTGTCTGATTTTCAAATCGGGGAAATAATAAAATATAATGGGGAAGAATTTGAAATATATAATACAGAAGAGATTGCTGGATTGTTTGAATATATTTTAACTGAAACCGCTAAGATAAGAAAAGACATGGAAAACACTGGGGTTAATTAATGAATTTTAAAAAGTTAATGATAGGGTTAGAAGAATTGGTCAAGAAAGATTTGAAAGATGATCACCTTGCTCAAGTTCGTATCAAAACTTTATCAACAGGGTTGAAAGCTATTGAATTAATGAAAAAGCACCCTCAATTAGAAGAGGCTTGTGTACCTTTATTGGTTTCACACATGGAAATATATGCTGAACTATTAGTTATGTCTCAAATAATGGGGTCTGAAATACCAAACGAAGAAGAATCATTAGCTTTAATATTACAATCAGCCCATACGGTTGGAGATGCTTAATGGATAATAGGGATATGGATGATAGCTTAAAAAAGCTAACACCTGAAGAAAGAGTAAAATATGTAGGCAGTAAAATGACTGACACATGGCGAAAGAAAACTGTAAAAGAGTTTTTTGAACTTTATGGTCACTGGTATTATTTTACAGGAATTCCATCAAGAGAAAGAAAGAATTGGATTGAACAATACAGAAAAGAAGGAGTATAGCGATGGCTAAAGAGACCAATAAACAAAAACCAGATGAACAAATTGTAAATCAAATGGAACAGTTTAATAGTAATCCAGCAATGAGAGTTACTGAAACTGTAAATGAAAAAGGGGAACTTCTACAAAAAGAAGTTGAGATCTATCCCCGAGCTTCATCAAATGTTGAATACGCAGTGGATTCAAAAGGTAATGTTAAACCAAAAGTAAAGGTTTATCATGAAAATGCAAACGAAGCTTTCCTAGTTGCAACTGAATTAATGGAAAAAGCTATGGATGCGGCTAAGAAACTTAGCAAGACTGAAGGATAATATCCTTTAAATTATAGACAAGCCTGACAATAGATTTGTTAAAATTTAAAATTAAAGGTAATTGGGGAACACATAAACCAATTGCATACCTTAAGTTAATATTTAAATTGGTTAGCAAAGAATTTTGAAAAGTAATTGGTTGGCACTAGTAACTTTGTATTGTTGGGCTTAAAAATTTAAAAGGAAAATATTATGGCAATAAATAAAGATTCAGGCGACACTAGAACTTATGTGGCAGACAAGCTAACTAGTTTTGAGTGGCGAATACCTCGTAGAAGCGTAGCAAGAACAGCCATAGATCCGGCATCTAATGATAGTACAAATTGGCCAGGTAGAATAGCTAGAAATACCGCCGGTTTGCCTCATATAAATATATTATGTTATGCCAGTACAATTACAAGCGATGACGCTGCTGTAATTCAGGCAAGTAAGTCGGCAACTTTTGCAAGTGGTAATGTTAATGCTAATGGTCATACAAGAGGCACATCAACTGATCATGCACAAATACCGGGTTTTCATTTTGCAGCAATAGATGCTAACACACTTACTCAATCTGCTGAGAATGAAACACTTTATTTAAGAGCTACACACGCTACAGACAATACGGCCACACGTGAAAAACAAAAGTTTGAAGGTAGTTAAATTTAAATGATATATGGAATTGACCCAGGTACTGAAAAATCAGCTTTAGTAGGTATTGACGAAGATTACAAAGTTCAATTTATACAATACGATACAAATCTTGAAATCGAAAAAACACTAGAAACTTTTAATCCAGACCAGGATTCATTAGCCATTGAGTTTGTACAGTCTTATGGTATGGCGGTAGGTCAAACAACTTTCTTAACTGTAAGGGCAATAGGCAGGTTCGAGAAAGCTTTTGGAAAAGACACTAATATTTATTTATACACTCGCCCAACCATACTTACACATATAACAGGTGGGGTAAGAGGTAAAAAGAAAACTCAAGTTATTCAATCATTAAAATTGAGATTTGGTGAATCTAAGAAAGGCCACCCATTAGAAGGTATTAGTAATCACCTTTGGGATGCTTTGGCGGTAGCAGTCTACCACCATGATGGTGCTAAACTTGGTCACGTTGATTGGGCAGCAATAAACCGTTAGGAATAAAATGAAAAAACTTTGGATTGACCTTGAAACCACAGGCTTAAATCCACGCAAACATTCCGTTGTTCAAATAGCCGGGATTGTTGAAATCGACGGTGTTCATAAAGAATCCTTTTGTTATAAAGTAAGACCTTTAAAAGGCTCAGCAGTATCAAGACAGGCCTTAGAAGTTATAGGCTCAACAGTTGAAGATTTAAAAGGCTATCCCAACCCTCCCATTATAAAACAAGAGTTATTGGATATTTTTAATAAATACATAGACCCTTATGATAAGAATGATAAGTTTTATTTTTTAGGATACAATGCCCGATTTGACTATGATTTCTTAAGGGCTTGGTTTGAAAAACAACTTTTTAGTTACTTTGGCAGCTTTTTTTGGTTTCCGCCTATTGATATTATGAACATGGTAGCACATAATCTCATGGGAGAAAGGGAAAAGTTGATTAATTTTAAATTGTTCCAGGTTTGTAAATACCTGGGTATCGAAGTAAAAGAAGCAGAATTGCAT
>Ga0208159_1000524_pt1 | contig 15256 bp, 11 predicted proteins | sample 9_EtaG_FD_184082 | JGI IMG/M metagenome (GOLD analysis project Ga0208159, IMG submission 184082) | Marine viral communities from the Subarctic Pacific Ocean - 9_ETSP_OMZ_AT15188 metaG (SPAdes) (version 2) | ecosystem: Environmental > Aquatic > Marine > Oceanic | place: Pacific Ocean | collected... | reverse complement strand
GTGTTCATAAGAAGTTCTTGAGGTCGCATACCTAATATAGACTGCATAGCAACATAGTTTGCTTGGCCTTCACTGCCGTAGTGTGGCCCAACCTCGTTTCTCATAGCAAAACGAGCATCCCAATCATATTCAGGATTAAAAGAAATAGCCCTAAACACAGGTTGTTGGACAGCAGAGTTTTCTAAAAACTTTTCTAATTTTCTTTCCTGTATTGCGGGTATTTCTGCTTCATCTTCATCAGCACGTTGTAATGCTTTTTTAGCTTGAACATCTAAATCATCACCCTTTGTTGGAAATTTTAAATCTCCAGAGCCTCTTGGCAGAACGGTGTCCAAAACCTGTCCTTCACGCATACCCAACACAATTTGCTCTGCTAAGTATCTTTTGTGTACAGCAGATATAAGCTCTGATTGCGGCTGAACAGCCATATAGTCCTCAATCATGTTGACAACAACTTCATCATCAGGATCTACAGCTTTATTTTCTGGCACGGCATTGAACTTGTATTTTGGTACAAGCCGCGACACCGCCCTCATATCTAATATACCCTCTAGATCACCTTTTATTTGTTCGGATCTAGGCACAGAGGGGTCTGCATCTCTAATCACACCTCTAACAGAATCTTCAACTACTTGAACCATGTATTGTTGTTGGCTTGACGTAATTGGTTTGTTACCCTCAAGAAACCTTGATTGCACTGCCGGTTCAATAGCTTTTTCAAGATTGTTTTGGTCAAGAATATTATCTGACGCTCTAACTGCGGCTTTAGCAAGTAATGTAGCTAGTCCCATTATTGATCCCTCGCTAACAAACTCTTAGGCAAATCTTCTTCATCTATAAATGCCTCACCAGCCTGTTCGTTATATGGCAATCCTGTCATTTTATCTATTCGCTCATCTGGTTCTTCTGGAACATTGGGTACATTTTTTACTACGCCACCTTTTGCGTATTTTATTTTAGGCGGTATAATAGTTTCTTTTATGGCTTTGTCTGTATCACTTAATATTTCTCTGTAATCCGACATAGCTTCACGACCAAATACTGTTTGGCCTAGTCCGTATCCCGGCACTTTTGTGCCTAGTGCTCTAACTGGAGCTTGATAGGCAAATACGCCTGCAACATCACTTACAGTTGGCCCAAAGAATGCAGTTGCAAGACCGGGAGTTCCCATGTACTCAACATTTGTTTGTGCTCTTCGTACTTGATCGAACAGAATGCCTGCACCGCCCCAACGCATCAAGGCGTCAACGCCTATTTCTGCGGGTGTTTTGTCTTCAAAACCTTCACCACGAGTACGTGCATAGTTAGTAGCTCCAGCAACAGCGGTCATTAACATAGCTGTTGGCCCTAACTGCATTGCCGCCATATCTGTATCACGCGCTAGTCGCTTAAAACCTCTTTTAAGAATGTTGTTTGTAAACGCTGTGGGATAGCCCATCAATTGAAATATCAAACTACCATACGGGCCTGAGTGCGCTCTGGGCTTTAATCCCGACTGTCTTGAAGGTTGCAAAATAATTTGATTGGCATATCGTGCCGCACCATTTGCTATGTCTTTATAAAAAACATCATCCCTTCTTTTGCCTCCTGCGGCCCACTGCTTTGCTTTATTTACATCTACACCAAACTCAGCAAGATCATCCATCATGCTTTGAATCCTGCGCGTTACAGGAGCATCCCCATGATTAGCAATTTCATCAATATGCTTATAAATTAATCTTTTGCCTGATTGAAACGATACGTTCTGAACAAACTTTGTCCATTGGTCTAGTGCCGTGTACCTAAAAAACTTATTACTGGCTTCTTGCATTGCTCTATTAGAAACTAAGTCTCCTGCTAAACGATCTGCCATAGACTCTAAAGATTGTTCCATAACTAAACCAAACTCTTGCATTTCATGCCATGCTTCTTCAGGCGTCAAACCAAACTCATCAATTAATCTTTTATGAGAGTCTTCAGTAATAGTTTTAAAACCATCGTTATACGCGCCCATTAAATTGTTAATGTCTTGTTTGTTTTTAGCGCCTGTAATTTTTAAAGCGGCTGACATACCTTTTAATGTACTAGCGCCTCCAGCAACTCCAAAGTTTAATAGTATTTCTGTAAAACTAGATAGCGTAGCAAGCGGCAACAAAGCAAAGCGTTGCACCAATTGAACACCTTGATTGACGTTTCCTGCGCTTTCTACACCTTCACCTGTAATTACCTTATAAAGACTTTCAAGATTTTCAGTTTCGTTAGCAGACCAACCACCTCCTCCTTGTCTTACTTCGCTTGCAATTTGACTAACCCAACGATCTTTAAATTCGTCTAAATTTCTAACACCAAAAACTTTTTTCTTGGCAAGAGCCATTCCTGCTTGGTGCATATAATTAAAAAATGTTTGTTGTACATCAGTATTTAAAAACTTTTCAAACATGGCATCATCTGTTATTTTTTCAAATTTACGATTAGCGCTGAAAAAATAATCTTTTGTGCCTGCTGAACCGCCTAAATGATATTTTTTATCTAGCATTTCTTGAGCTACTGTCATTCCGTCATCTACAGTTTTTACTTCTCCAACATCCCTTAGTAAAGTAGCAAAACCTTTCATATCGCTTTCAATAGCAGAACGCTTCCACTGGCGAGGAATATAATTCATTACAGGATCATCAATAAAACCTTCGCGGTGTAATAACTCTCCTGCCGCCTGATAAGACCTTCTAATTTGTTTGGCGGCTTCGTTTATTGTAGCTTTATCTGAAGATCTGCCCCGCACTGCTAAGGAAAGTTCAGCATTTATAGCGTCATCTAGAGATACATTAAATTTATCTCGTGATAGCGGAGACACCGCTTGTAGATACTGTTTAAAGAAACTACCAGTAATTCTACGCTGTGCTTCAGCAAAATCTTCTTGTATTACTTTTTGCCCTTGTTGACCAAATACGCCTTTAGTTGGATCTGTCCCTAAAGCAAATTCATTACTAACTTTTTCCTGCAACAATCTTGCTGTGCCAGAAACTTTAGCGTAAGGCGACAAAAAGCCTGCTGACTTACCAAACATATATTTAGATGTAAAGTTAGTCAGAGCTTTATTTAAGTTATAAAGTAGTTGGCTTTGTACAGACTGAGGTGTTCCTCTAGCCGCCGCCAATGCCCCATCAACAATTTTATTGTAAGTTTCTTCTCCACCACCAATATCTTCAACAAGCTTTCTAATAGAAGGTAATTTAGAAATAACCGCAGGAAGATTTGTACCGCCTTCTCCTTGAGCACGTATAGCCGCAAGAATATCAGCGTTGACTCTATCTATTTGCGTTTCATCAGCTACATCATCTGCTTGAGTTTCTAAAAAATCATCAATAAGCTGTCTAATATTCTGACCGGGGCTTGGTTGCTTAATAGCTTCTTCAATAGCCAGCCTAAAATTTTCAGGAACATCTTGTCGTTTCTTTACTAAGTCAAGCAGTTCTACAGCAAACCTAGCGCCAAAGGGTATGCTCCCTCCTGTGCGTTCAGCAACAAGTTTTGCTAATTCAAAATGAAATTTACTTGCAGGGCCGCTGGGCTTTTGACGTTGACCAGTAACTACATCTTGTAGTGTATCTCGCAAATCAAGTAGTAGTTGTCGTTGTGTGTTGCCTGTAGCCTCTCCCAACACATCTTGTATTTGCTGTGCAGGGCCAGAGGGTTGATCTAAACGTGGTATTCTTAAATCAGGCAAAGCCGGCGCAGGGGGCGGCAAAGCTTTTGTAGCTGGTGGAGGAAGCAAAGGGACATCATATGATATATCCTCAACAGACCTTCTTGTAACGGCTCGACTTATTGCTTTACCGCCGTGATACATAGCTAAACCAAAACCAGAGGTTAAGGCACTAGCCATTGCCATTTCTACAGGATCAAATTGATCTCGCATATCCGTAACAATTTCTAAAGACTGTGTTGCCGCAGTTGCTCCTGCACCAAAAGCGCCATAATACGCACCTACTTTATAAGAATTAGGTGCTAATACTTTACGCCCTACTTCTTTAGTGGCCTTTGCCGCACCTATACTTGCATCTAGTATTCTAGAAGCTGTGCCTAAACGTGCGGCTTGCGTTGCCGCAACACCCGCGCCTGCTGTTCCTCCCGTAAATAATGTAGCTCCAAGGGCCGCAAGGTTTTCATAATTAAAAAGTAAATCTGTGCCATAGTCCAAAACACGTTCTGCTTGTTCTTTAAAACCATGAACTTCTGCTTGATCGAATTTTTGTCTTAGTACACGATAGTCTTCTTTAATTTGCTCTGGAGCATCTTTTAGCGCCGCCGCTTTTGCTAATGCTGTTTCGATGCGCGTAAAATCATCGCGCATAGTTTCACCAATCCTTGCATCAGGATTTCTAGTGGCTAAGTTTAAACCTGATAAAGCAGTCGGGTTGTCAGCCAAATAATCCATAAACCTTTCATATCTGACTATTGCATCAGGATCTCTTTCTAGATCCGTCATTGTATAATTTGGACGTTCTCCCTCAAACCTAACGCTTAGGTCATAAGGAAGCCTTAATTTTTTTTCATCTTTAGAAGATGAAGGCGGTCCAACGCTTTTACCAGTAAGTTCAGCTTCTTTTAGATCGCTAAGTGTTGGGGCAAATACAGCCATATTAATTTACTCTACTTAAATCGTAATTTCCAAAAGCACCTATCGCCGCCGATTTTTTTGGTGGCGGTAACGCAAAACGTGATCCTGCGCTTTGTAAAACTAACTCTGAGCCGGGGTTTTCTTCAGCATACTTATCTTGAGCCATTTTTAAAGCTTCTTGCGCTAGTTGTGTTGTTGTCCCAATCGAACCTGTTCCAAAGCCTTCAGAATCTCTTTCAAGATAAAATTCTAAATTAGCTAACCTTGGCTTTTGTTCTACATAATCTATAAAATTTTGAATAAACTGTGGTGAACGGTTTGGTAAAACTTCTACCATATAATGATTTATAGTTGACCTAGTTAAATCTTTTATTTCTGGAGATACATCATTCATGTCTACGATTGATTGATAAGTAACAAGCGGATTTGTATCCATCATGTCAGGATCACCTCTAAAAATACTATAAGCAACTGTATCTTCATTTTTTGTCGCAACATACGCCCTTGCCGCAATCGTAGATAACTGAGCAGGGCTAAGACCAGCATCGCTATATCCCAGAGCTTCTAAACCTTTTTTATAAAAATGAATCTCAGAAGCGGCTCCATTTCTTACTTTTTGTATGGTTTTTTCACTGGCCTCCGTTCCTCCGAAACTACTTAAATTTCTCATAGAAGTTTCTAATACGTCTTCATACAAATCTTCAGGCAGTTGACTTGCTAAAGTTTCCAAAGCCTCAAAAGCGGCATCGGGATCAAGAACTTTTCTTTTTCCGTAGCCTGATGAGCCTCCTAAAGCCGCCATTGTTTCCATACCATAGTGCCTTAAAACTAATTTACCGCCTACTATTTCTGGTATAGAAAAAGATACTGGATTACCTTCTGGAGTTTTTGTTATAAAGCCTCCTGTTTTTTTACCATCAACTTCCATTTCAAAATATTCAGGCACTGCTTTTGCTTTTCTAATTCTAGCTTCGTTTAAATCTAAACTTTCTGCTATAGAACTTGCTATGGCGGCACTGCCTGATTTTTTTCTAACGTCATCATAGACTGATTTAAATGTTTCAGAGGTTTGATAAATCCTTGAAGAAATTGCTCCTCTATGAACTGCACGATCTGTATTAGCATCTGTCTCATCATTAAAAGATGAATTAACATTTCTAAACATTTTTCCAAGAAAGCCTTCGTTGGCTCCTCTTTCATTTCGTAGAGCTTCAAAGTAGGCTGTGCGCTCTCCACCTGTTGTAGATATTACATTTTGAGCCGCCGCTAATTGTTTATCAACGCCTGTTAAATACTCGTCTATATGGTCTGCGGCTTTTAACTTAGCAAACTGTGCAATATCTGTTTGGTTGTAGACGCCACCCATTTGACTTAAACGCTCATTAACCCTACTTGATATGTCATTTTCTAAAAAAGTACGATAATATTCTCTGCGTCCAACTTCAGAATTGTTTGCTAACTGATCTCGCTCAACAAGTCTTTTGGACTCATCTACAGCACTTCTTGACAACGCTCTTTCAGTAAGAACATTTTCACTATTTACAAAAGTATTAAGTTTATCATTAAAGTTTTGAGTAACAGTGCTACCGATATATTGTCCAGCAACGCCCAGCAATAAATTAGCTACCGCATCTTTTGTGCTTCCACGTTCTTGTCGCCTTCGTCTTGCAGACTGTGCTCTAGCATCTTGTAATAAAGACTGTCCTAGCTCGTCTGATGATGGGCCTCCAGAAATATTAAATTCTGCCATTTTTATACACCTTCATTTCTTAGTAAGCTAGGTTCAGCCATTTCACCTTGTGCCTGTCCCAACAAACTGTCAGTTTGGGCTGGCTCTAAAGCATCAATTTTTGCCAACATTTGTTGGTCTATTGCAGGATGTGGTACATTATCTTGTTTAACATCACTTTTAAGTTGTTGTAGTTTTTCTTTATCAAACTCAGCACCAAACATTTCATCTGTTTCGTTATCGTCTTCTCGTGCCTCATCTCTAAAGAATTTTGGGTCTATTCCCGCCCTTTCACAAAGCGCCAAAAGAATATAAGCTACAGGCTCAATCAACAAAAGCATCATGCTGTAATTCCATTTGCCTTCTGTAAATCCTGCAAACGTAATAGTTTGTACAACTTCCATAAGCGGAAAGCCGTCAGCTATAAGTTCAATAAACTTTACATAATTTTCTTCTTCAATAGTTTGAGCAAGAATAAAATCTAAGCATTGATGAACATTTGTAAACTCTGGCGGTTTGTCAAAGGGCGCAGGGTTTTCGGGATCAGCTGTTAAACTAGACCCCGGTATAGGAAATTTCTTTTGAACATTTATATCTAAAATTTCTTGATTCATAATTAAGCTACCCTTGGGTCTGTTCCAATTCCAGAAACCATTTGCCCTGCTGAACTACTAAAGTTTGCAATGCCTGCTACGGAAGAGGGGAAACCCCACATACCGTTTTGATAAATACTTCCCCAGTTTTGAGACATAATACTGTCTACTAAAGAATTACCGTAGGCTCCAAACTGAATAGGTGAAGCAGAAGCTAAATTAGCCCCCATGCCCATAGTAGATACTGGCTGAACTGCCAAAGAAGAATAATCTACGTAGTCTGTTAGTGGTATTCTGCTTTCTATTTCTTCTGGGCCTTTAAGATCACTTATTAGTTGTGCGGCTCCAGCAAGTGTTACATCTTTAACTCCAAGCTGTTCAGCAACTTTTTCTCCTGCTTCCACTGCTTTAGAATTTAAAGTGCCTTCAACTACAGAAGCAGGATCAGTAATATTTGTAAATGCATCAAACTCTGTTTGCACGTTTGGATCTCGCACCATATTTGCAATAGATCTATCTAGACTAACACCGCCTTTTTTGGTTATTGCATCAAATGTGCTTGTTGGCGCATCTAATAAAGAAGAGGCTTGGTAGGTTCCCCGCGTTGAACCAACAGTAATACTACCCTCTGGTAAATTACGGACTGCTTCAGGTAACATGACTGATTGCGAACCAAGTTGAGTTGTAGTTCCCTCTGCACCTAACCCAATCCGTTCACCTAAATTATAATTAGCATCAGTAATATCTAGTGAACTGTTAGGGTTAAATACTTGTGCTGGGCCGTCTAAGGGAGGACCAATCATGTCTGATGGCGCACCCTCCAACAACTTCAGTGTTTGTTCGTCAGCCGTAGCAGTTGGATTGGTTAGGCCCGTTCGTTTAAATCCTTCTTCTATGCTAGATTCAAGACTAAATGCGTTCATACTGCTATCAAGCGTAGATTTAGAAAATAATTTACTTAAATCACCACCAACATTACTCCAAGCTTTTTGAGTTGCATCCCAAGCACTAGAAAAATTCATTTGTGTAATATCAAGACGCCCACCCGTAACACCTTTTAAAAATCCACCAAACGCCTTGCCGCCCGGCATAGTATTAATTGTAGCACCAACCATCTGTCCCATTGTTTTTGTAACTGCCTGAGTAACAGATTTAAAAACCGAACCGACTCGTGTTCCTACTTTTACTGCGGCATTTAAAAACTGGCCTGCTCCTCTAGCGATAGAAGAAAACACACCAGAACCCGCAGTGTTCATTAAGGACGTAGCAAAGCCTCCTAACGCCCCTCCTAGTGCTGGCAAGGCATATGGCATAATAAGTCCTAAAGCAAGCTGACCTACAAAGCCAATCTTCCCCATAAACTTACCAACTTTTTTAAAGACACTTTTTATTCCTTTGCCAATTTTTTTGACAACCTTTTTTATGCCTTTTACAATATTACTAAAAAATCCCATTTTATTTAGCCTCCACTTGCTCCAGTATTTATGCCATTAACCAAAGACATAAGCTTATCAACATTTGTATTTGACTCTTTGCCTGCCGCTGTTTCATTACCAATAGCCGCAATATACAATTGAGTTCTAAGATTCTTTTCATTGTCAAAAGATGTTCTTAGGTAGTTGGCTTGATCTCTTGCTTCTAGCAAACCAGATTCATATTCCATTGAAGACAACTGAAAATTTTGTTGTGCATTTAGTTTGTTCATTTCGTTTTGAGCGGCAGTGTCAAAAAGATTAGTTTTTCTTTCGTACTCGACTGCGGCTTGTGCGGCAACAAAAGAGTTTTGAGCATTAAACTGATCTCGTGCGGCTTGCAGTTGAGTATTCTGTAAGTCTGCCGCCGCTTCTGCACGAATCTCTGCTTGCTGTAAAGCAACAGAAGCATTCATCTCAGTATTTAAAAGTTGACCTGCAATCTGCTGTTCTGTTGTTACAAGCCTGTTAGCTTCGCTTGCGTTGAACTGCTCCATTGCATTTGCTTGTTGAGCATTAAACTGTTCCATTTGTTGAGACAAGCTTGCATTAAACTGATCGGTTTGGTTTTTGCTTTGAGCATTAAATTGTTTTGCGGCATTATCAGCGGCTTGATTAGACAACATAGTTTGTTGCATCATTTGTGCATCTAGCACTGCCGCCTGTTGCCGATTACTTAAGTTCTGCATATCCATTTGTAAAAACGACTGTGCGTTTTGTGCTCTTAGTTTTGTTTGAGCATCAAGCGTAGCCATATCTAAAGATGCTAAAGCTGTTGCATTTTGCATCGCTTCTTGTTGACGAGCACTAAAGTCTGTCATTGTCATAGACTGCATAAATTTACTGTTAGTTAAAATTACTTGTTGTTCAGCATTAAATTTATTTAAGTCTATGTTTGCAACCATTGTGGCATTTTGAACTGCTCGTTGTTGGTCTGCATTAAGCTGTGCGACATTCATAGTCTTTGCAATGTCAGCTTGTGTTAAATTAGTTTTTAAACGAGCATCTAGGTTAGCAAGACTTGATTGTTGTGCGGCTGATAAACTTTCAGAGTCTGCTTGATTTAAAGCTGTTAAATTAGCCAACTCAATTTGTTGTTCGTTAGAAAGATTTGCAAGCTCCATTTGTTGTTTGAAGCCAGCATTCTTAGCTAGGAAATCAGCGGCTGTTTGCATTTCTACAAGACGGGCTTGGTTTTTAGCAGACATATTTGTCGAATCAGTTTGAAACTCAAACTGAAGATTTGCTAGTTCTGTTTGTTGTTCGTTGCCTAAGTTTTGAGCGTTTGTGGCCTGCTGGTTCTGAGAGCGTTGGATTGCCGCTTGCTGTTGATTTTGTAGATTTGTAAGTCTTACTTGTTGTGCCTGTGTAGCAGATGTAATAACTGCATCCTGTGCAAATTGACTTTGCATGGTTGACATCTGCTGGGCCATCTGAGCCGTCTGAGAAGCCGCTGTCTGACTGTTAGAGACATTTTGTAGTCTACGCTGTGCATTGAGGTTAGCTTCTTGTACATTAGCCTGTTGCTCGTTTGAGAGGTTCTGAGCGGACCTTTGTTGTAGTGCCTGTGCATTTGCTTGAGCAATAGGCATAGCACTCTGAACAATTGCATTAAATAAAGCATCACGACCTACAGTAGAAGCATCCAACCCTCGTAAACGCATTTGACGATTTACAAGATCAACTGCGGGTCTAGCCCAAACAGGTATGTCTCCATCCTCAATACCACCAAGCAGTGTTTCCATTTGTGAAGATACAAGAGCCTCTGTAGGCAAAGCCGCAATAGCCGCCTGCACTTCATTTGGTTGTGTATCTACTTGAGCTTCTACAGTTGCAGGGTCTTCAACAATTGTTGCACTAATGGCTGAAGGAATTTCTCCAACTGCGGCAACCATTTCTGCGGCGGCTCCTTTAGCGGCAGTGCCTTTTACTTCTCGTATCTGGGCCGCTTCATAACCAACAGCATCAATAATTTCTGCGGCTGTTCCATCTGTAGCCGCCTCACCCAGTATAGCTTCACGCTCTCTAAGTTCAGCCTCGCGTGTAGGAGCTACATCTGTTCGTTGCCCCGTAACTTTGTTAACATAAGAACCTTGGTCAATTACATAGTTTGCTTTTTCTTTAGTCAGCGCGGCTTGTTCTTGAGCAGAGTCGCGTCCAGCCGCCTGTGCTCGTTCAGTTAAATCTTTAGTTACGTTTTCATTTGCTATAGCGCCTTCACTTAAGTTACCTTGCGCGGCATCTACAGTTGGTACGTCTTCTGAAGCAATTTGCGTTGCGTTATAGGTGTTTGCTACAAGATCATCTTGAAATGCACCTTCAGTAACCGTGCCTTTTGTAATATCATCTTTACGAGATGTTAAAGTTTTACTAGGTACTTCAGTAGTATAGTCTGTCTTAGCTAATGTAGGATCTGGCTGTCGCTCTACTTGAATAGGTGCTGGTGTTTCTGATTTTACGTTAGAGGGATTTTGAACAGTATTTAAAAGGTTTGTAAAATTGCTTCCTTCTGGCCCTGTTTGTGGCGTAGCGCTATCAACAAACTCTATCTCTCTTACAGCAGTGTCTCCAGCTTTAGCTACTGTAGGTGCAGTTATTGTAGGTTTTGTTGGTGCTACTGCATCTCCAAAGGCCGCAGGATCATAACCAGCATCTCCCGGTTTTTTATCTGCGCCTTCTTCTGTTTTATTTTGAGGAGGATTTATAGAAGAATCGTCAATACTAGTGGTATCTATATATTGTCGTCCAGCGTCTGTATCATAATAAGAGCGACCATCTTCGTCTACTTTTATATCTGGTATTCCTCCAGTTTGTGCCTTGACTCTTTGAGGCTTACGCATTTTGTAAACTTTTCTACGATTTCTTTTCTTTTTTTGAGCCATTATATATTCCTCAGTACGACCAGATCGCAGGAGATGGAAAAGCCTCTTCTGCCATATCTAAATGTATAAACCGTCCTTTACCTTTTTGATTTACACCTATTCTCTTTACACCATGCTTCATGGCGACCTCAAGAACCTTTAAAGCTTTATCCCCGCTTACGGCTACATCAACTGCACAGCCTGTTGTGTGCGCTCCTCCACGGCTTTTAGAAGCCTCTATAGGATGCTCAACACACCTGTAACCAGAGCTAATAACAAAAGGAAAATCACATTCTTCTCTAATGTTATTTAAAACCTTTAAAAATTCTTCATCAAACTTGTATTCACCGCAGTGTTGACAGCTTAATTCTTCTTGAGTAAAATAACTCACTTCTTCATCTTCATTAATTTGTCAGCACCACGTATACCAAAACTAGCTGTTACGGCTACAAAAAGTAAATACTGATAATATTCAGGAAGTTTATCTAGCTCTGTAAAGGCCATCCCAACCCTTTGCATTATGTTTAGATCATCCATAGCAACTCCATAACAAACTGCCAATAAAGGTAAACTTAACACAACGGTAAACCACTCGTCTTTCCACGACCTTCCACTGGCTTCAGCCATATGCTGTTCCCACGTAGCCGTGTTCTCAATTACTTTCATTTGAGCTACGTGTTTGGCCTGTGATTTTTCGTGCCGATTAGACAGCCAGTTTTGAGCTAAGTTTGCAACCGGACCTACTAAAGCCGTCCACATATTATTTTCCTCTATCCCTTAAAGCTTTCATAGTTTCAGTTTCCCAGATACGTATGCCTGTCCAAATAATAGTAAACAGGGCCGCAACAGCAGGCAAAAGACCAGCCAAAGCGCCAACACCAGTTGCTACCGAAATTGTATCTACCACTTCTTTCATTCCGTCATCTTCCATAGTTATGCGCCTTTGATAAGTAAAGTTGTTCCGTATATAACACCGGATGCAACTACTGCTCCTACAATCATAGCAATTACGTCAGCTAGCTTTTGTCTTTTTTTACGTTGTTGATATACTGCTTTTTCTCTTCGTAAACGTATATCTTTACGTAACTGCATCATTTCTACGTAAGTTTCTTTACCGTATGCCCAGACAATTAACTCACGTATGTGCTTTTCTTGTTCTTGAAGCTTTTTACGAGCTATAGTAGCGTTAAGAGCTTCTTCTTCTACTGATCCACCACCAAACAACTTTTTAAAAATTGGTGGGTTTTCTGCTTCTCTTTCGGCCTGTCTTATGTCTGATGCGTAACTAAACCACTTGCCTAACTGTTGAGCAACTTGTTCAATCTCAGCACCTTTGTTTACTAAAATCTGTACGCCTCTGAACGATGAAGACGCTAATGCTACGAGAGAAAGCGGGTCCATTCATTTAAGGCTTCGTAGGCCAGCTAATAGTGCTGGGAAAATCTGTTTGTTGAGGTACGTCCCTCAAAGCCTGACGATAAGTTTTCATAGCATCAGGCATTGTCACATCAGATAAAGCATAATGATCTGTTTCTTTTAGCAAGTCATCACGTTTGTTTCTTTCAGCCGCCGCCCTAACCGCAGTGTTTTCCGTATCATAAGCAGTCTTTTGCGCCGCTACAGTCTGAACATCTCCATTTTCGTCGGTGTATTCAGTAAACATCTCACGCTCTACCCAAGCTTGCACCCAGTTACCGTTGCTGTCCTGTACAACACCGTTGCGTACTATTGCCTTATAAGCGGCGCTAGGCTCTGGTGCAGGGGCCGCCAGCACTGGGTCAACGCCCAACGCATCACACACATTTGCAGTCCATACCTTCGGCAAAGACATATTCTTGTTATCTGAGCGGACTTGGCCTTGAGATTTAACCTCACCCGTTGCTCGTACTCTGTATTCACTCATAGTTGATAATCCTATGCGATTGCTAAAAATATATATGTTGCGCCGTTAATGTTTATGTCTGTTCCGGTCGCTGGTGCAACTGTGAAGCCTGCACTTAAGGGGTCTATAGAGTCATAGCCGCCTTCTTGCCCTGCGGCTTGGTTATTCATTAAAAAATAAGGCTCATTGCCAGAATTGATTCCTCGCCCAGAATCCCATAAATACCAATTGCCACCGCTGTCAGTGCGTTTAATTATCACTAGTTTAGCGCCAGCAGAAAACCCGCAGTCTACGTTCAAGGCGCTACCCGTGCCTGTGTAACCGCCTACCTTTGAAATACCGTCTGCCGTTGCAAATAAATAGGCTACATAACTGTCATTAGACCTATTAACTCCCTGATCTGAGTCCCCTAAAACAAACTGGGTCGCTGTCGGCGTACTGGGCCAAAAATCACTATCTCCAGCGGCATTGGCCGCATTTAGAAGTAAGTTGTATCTTTTTCCACTGGCATTGACAGGACTGTTTTGATGATAAAAAGACCAATTCGCGCTACGATTTCTGTCTTTTACGATTATCATTTCCGGCGGAACGCCAAGATTGTGGTTTACGGCGTGGGATGTTGTTCCGTCACCAAGATAGATAACAAAGTCAAAAAATCCTTTCATACGCCTAAAGAAATAACGAGCATATTGTTCGTCAGTTGCAGAGGGTGACGCATTAAAATGCCCGCCAGAATGATCGACGGTTGCACCATCGTTATGGTCTAAGAAAAACGCCCCGCTGTTGGTTGCCTCCGCATCACTGTCGGAGGTTTTTAGGTCGCCGCCACTTTTGTTCCCGCCGCGTAGTCGGTCGCCAAATACTATCGGGCTTGAGTCCGTTCCTTTTCTGTACCACACAGAATCTACAGGGAAGCCCGTAGAGATAAATGTATCGGACCCTTCCCCCGCTGATAGGTACTGCACCTTGAACGCATCGGTATTACTAAACTCTGATGCTGGCTTGTGTGGTCTGCGGATAGCCACATAGGCATATGTAGCGCCATCTGCTATCTCAACACCAATGCCTGTATTGGCAACTCCAAAACTAAAACCTGCGCTATTTTCTGTTCCGCTGTTGTCGGCAATAAGACTACGCGAATTATGGTCACCATTTTTGTTTATGGCAGAACCTCTCATATTATCAATTACTTGCCAACTGCCTGTGCCGCTCGTTTTTTTCACCAGCAACCACTGGGGTTCAAACCCTAAATTTTCTACAAAGCCTGTGCTACCCGCATTAAATGAGCCACACTTAATAATGTCTTCGTCGCTATCCTCACCAAATTCACCATCGTTATTATGGTGGGCAAATAAATACGCTACATAGCTAACTCCGTTTTCATTTCTTGGGCCACTCGCATTTCCTAGCGTAAAATGAGTTGATGTTGGATCGGTATTATTCCAATAACCACTAGAGGTATCTACTGCGGCGTCAGAATTCAATACTAATGCTTTTGTATTGCCGATACCTCTGTGATACACAATCCAGTTTTCAGCAGTAAGATTTTTTATCAAAATCATGCCGGGGACTGAGCCAAGATTATGAGCTACACTGCGTCCAGTAGTTCCATCTCCCGTATAAGTAACGATGTCAAAAAACTTTTCTTGCTTGGCAAATGTCCACGAAACATGAGATTGGTTGCTTGCGTTCCAACTGTAAGAAGTACCTACCGTGTAACCATTGCTGTTAAATACTGTAATACCCTGAGCATCTGTACCCCCGCCGGTTTGATTAGACCTGATATACGGGCTGTTTGTTAACCCTCTCTCTGAATCAACAAAATTATGGTCGAACGCGTCATCTCTATTTTTAGTCCAAACAAGACCGCCTTTGTCTGATAGATCAATACCATTTACGATACTCCTTGATGTATTGTTACCTTCATACAAATATGTAGAAAACACATCATCAACGTAAACAGGTTCAGCTATACCACCAGCACCCGCAAGAAGTTTTAAGGGTCCACTACTCATTAGCCCATTGCCTGTCCAGCAGTAAATCCATAATAAGTTGTGCCACCATCTCTAGTAAAAAACACGAACACATCTACGCCGTTATTAGTCGCGGTGAGCGTTGGCGC
>Ga0208159_1000523_pt1 | contig 15263 bp, 9 predicted proteins | sample 9_EtaG_FD_184082 | JGI IMG/M metagenome (GOLD analysis project Ga0208159, IMG submission 184082) | Marine viral communities from the Subarctic Pacific Ocean - 9_ETSP_OMZ_AT15188 metaG (SPAdes) (version 2) | ecosystem: Environmental > Aquatic > Marine > Oceanic | place: Pacific Ocean | collected... | reverse complement strand
ACCCAAGAACTGTGTTTTGAATTGCGGTGGTGCTGAGAACAAGAGATTGCTTACCTACTGATGTATTTTTACTTCCTGTGGTATTAGATGCCATCGCACCTGATCCTAATCCTGTGTTTTCATCCCCAGTTGTATTATTTACAAGTGCCTGTTCACCAACACCTGTGTTATTGTCACCTGATGTATTGTCTTCAAGCGCACTCCAACCAATAGCAGTATTTCTAATACCTGTAGAATTAGCTGTAAGAGCCTGATACCCTACTGCAGTATGTCTATCTGTTGTAGTACTGGTTTTTAACGCTTCATAACCAACTGCTGTATTTTGGGATGCGGTGGTGTTAGCTGATAGTGCATGTTTACCCACAGCTACGTTATCACTACCTGTAGTGTTGTCTCCCATAGAAAGGTGGCCGATTGAAACATTATCATCACCAGTTGTATTATTAGTTAATGCAATAGTACCTAAAGATGTGTTATTTGCACCTGTTGTATTGTCTTCTAAGGCACGAAGACCTACTGCTACGTTGTTGTTTGCAGTGGTGTTGGACTGTAGTGCGGCCTGACCCACAGCCGTATTACTGCTACCCGTAGTATTTGTGACCATAGCATAACTAACAGCCGTATTGTTAGTACCCGTAGTGTTATTTGCTAGTGCCTGTCTACCTAATCCCGTGTTGATTGTACCCGTAGTGTTATCTGCTAGTGCCTGAAACCCAACAGCAGTATTGTTGCTTGCGGTGGTGTTTGAGACTAACGCATCTTTACCTACTGCCACATTAGAAGCACCTGTCGTATTAACAAGTCCTGACTCTTTACCAATAAACACATTGTTATCGGCTGTGGTGATTGCCTCTCCTGAACGATGACCAAGTGCTGTGTTTCCTGAACCAGTAGTAATCGCAGTACCTGCATTTACACCAATACCAGTATTGTTAGCACCAGAGGTTACAGCCTCAAGTGCCTCATCACCTAACGCTACGTTGCTAGTACCAGATGTTAAGTTAGTTAGTGTACCACCAACAAGGTTTGCTAATTCTCTTGCGTTAGTCATTATTCTGCCTCCAATGTGGTACTGGGCTTGCGCCTAAATATCCAGCCATATTATATCCTTACCTTACTAACCATTCTTCAACAGTGTCAGATACGTCACGCATCTTAATCCAACGATCACCAGTTGGTTGTCCTTTACGCATACGCAACTTACCCATCATTCCAACCGTTACCCACTCTGGACGATCTTCACGTCTTACATATGCTCTATCTGGATCATAATCAGGATTGAGACGCTTGTGATTAAAAACATTACCATTTTCATCTTTATCTAAAAAAGTTGCATCAGATGGAACACTTACGTCATCAGGTATATTCCAATCTTCATAACTGTGTTGCACTTCTTTAGTTTCTTCATTTTCTGTAACTGTTTCAGTCCATTCAACAACCTTGTGTGTATCTTTTATATATCGTCCAAAGTCATCTCTTAAATATTTGTGTTTCCAAGCATCCATGTCTCCATCACCAACCACAGATGGATTTTCAGATATAACACCTATAATATTTTCTGCATCATCTGAGCTTGTTGCCTTACGAATTTTGTTATTATCTAATACAACACTAAAACCAACTCTATCTTCATTATCTGTGTTGCCATCAGCCCACTCAAAGTATTCAGCATAGTCAGCACCTCCAGCAGTCCATGTGCCATCGGCAAAGGCATTTCCATCACCTCTTAATCTAAATTCATCATCTCCAAGATTACCTGATGTGCAAACAAGAAAATCATAAGAAGAAGAATTACTACGATCTGAAAGCAGACGCTGAACATCGTTAGCAAAGGATGAATTAAATGCGTCAACAGTTAATGTTACTAATCCAGTATTATTATTACGAATTTGGTTTGATGTTATGTTGTTGCTCCATGTATCAAAAACACCATTATTAGATACTTGAAGCGCACCTTCTGGCAAAAATCGACCATGAACTGCCACGCCACTTCTAACAAATTCTAAAATCCCATTTGTATCAGAAGCTATTCTATGTTTGTCAGTACCATCTACAGTAAATTGTAACTGCGCTTCTTGCGATGTGGTTGTGCTATCAATTTTAAGAACTGTTGCGTTTCCAGATGGTCCTTTTAAATGTAACCCTTTGCCACTGCTTCCGAGGCTTGGGGAAGAAGTACCCATTCCAATATTACCATCAGTATCAATACGCATAGCTTCTGTAAAAGTTATTGCGTTTCCAGCTGTTCCTGAAGCTGCAACTTGAAACCTTATTGCGTTTTCAAAACTGTCCAGATTAATCTGATAAGCTTCTTCACCTGTGGTTACATATTTATTGCTACTTCCATCGTGAAAAACATTATGCGTAAAATTTGTAGATATGTTATTAAAGTTTGAAAAACCACTATTTCCCGCCATTAAAACTTTTTGACCGCTACGCCAAGCTGAAGGAGAGACTCCAATTCCAAGTCTACCAGCACTATCTATCCTCATAGCCTCAGTTGGACTAGCGCCATCAGAACCGTCATTAGTCTTGAATATTAGATCGCCTTTTTGATCATCGGCTGTACCGTCATGCGCTGACTCAATCTGTGCAAGTGTGCTTTCTTCACCACCAGACTGTTCGCCTTTGAAAGTAATCTTACCTTCGCGTCCACCTTCTGTATCTTCTTCAGAAGTATTTTTAAGAATAAGCTCTGGTGTAGTGTCGGTGCTTGTAATGTCACCCTGAACGTCAGCCGCTGTTGTTACTAAACCTACCGCTGTTGCGCCTATATAACCACCCATTATGTTTGCTCCATATAACTCATCGTTGCACTAATTTTATCTGCTATCGAACAGTCAATCTTAACAATGTCACCCACGTTCAAAACAATCTTACCGTCTAGCACAGATAGCGTTGACCCTGCTGGTATCGCAGCATCTTTAATAATATGCGCCGTTGTGTTTTGCGTTTGAGATGTTTGCGTTGTCGTACTAACTATCGTTACAGATGCAGTGACCTGGGCAGTATGCACGTTGGCAAGTGTGAGCCCCAAGACAACAAGCGTTGATCCGGTTTGCACTGTGTACAGCGTTTCGGGCGTTCCAGCAGAAGCTGGGCAAACATCCCTGGTTATGACTTTGAATGTGTTTGGCATATTATTCTCCTATCCGCCTAAAGCAATCGCCAAAGCTGTCGCTGAAGCATCCGCAGCCGCCGCCGCATTGGTTTCTGAAGTAGCCGCAGCAGTAGCGGAATTTGCGCTATTTGTTGCAGATGTAGACGCCGCTGTAGCAGATGTTGCAGCGTTAGAGGCAGACGTTGATGCCTCTGAAGCTTTTGTGCTTGAGGTTGACGCACTTGACGCCGAAGCTGTTGCACTATTTGCCGAAGCTGTAGCTGAGTTTGCCGAGGCAGTTGCACTATTTGCAGCCGCCGTTGCCGATGTAGACGCAGACGCCGCATCTACAATCAACGCCCATTTAGCACTGTCTGTATTTGTTGTAAGTGGTTGGGATCCGCTCGATGTATGAGCGGTTATGGCAATGAAAATATTATTAGTGCTTGTGTCTTTTACCAAGTCACGAACAGCGTAGGTTGTGCTTGCTCCCCAGTTACCTTTGAACACACCGATTTCTTGCGTAATGTCAATGTTGCCAGAAGCATCAAAAGCAAACACTTTGTTTGCCCTAGCTGTTGCATCCTCAGTAAATGTAGGATCTGTAATTGTAGTTGTTTTAGAGCCCTTAACAGATCTATTCAATTCTTCTTGATGCTGCTGCACCATAAAAGTAAGTTTGTCTAACTGATCCTCAAAACTAGCAGCAGGGAAAGGATCGTTCGGAACAAGGTCTAAACCTTGTGTTAATGGTTGCTCACGAATGATTGTTAAGCTTTCACCGCTTGCTGGGGCTGTACCCATAGTAACATTACCACCAGACGCAGATCCAACACCAGAAACAGTATAGTGAGTAGTAATGGTTTTTGTTGTCTCACCACCACTAGCATTACGTAAGATAACCGTTAGATCGTCTTGATCAAAAATTTTAAAAGAATAAGGGAATACAGTTTGGGAACCATTCCCATTTGCACTTACCTTATTGGTTGTACTACTAACTGTCATCTATCGATCTTCCTCTTTTTGCTGTTCCTTTACACTTTGTCTGTCTAAGAATGCTTGGCGCATATTCGCATATTCTGGCAATTCAATCAATGATAGAAACCCTGCATCAATAAAATCGTTATTTATCTTTCTAAATAATGTAACTCTTTGTCTTGCGTTTAACATTTCAAATGAAGGTTCCATAATTACAGCCGCTAAAGTTTCTTTAAATGATAAATCTCCATAACCACTTCTACGAACCCTAACAGTGTTTTTTGCAAGATTAACTAAATCTGATTGCATACCATATGTAAGCGGCACACCTTTATATTCTCTTGGATTTGTAAGAGGCCAATCACCTGTAACATCATGCAAACGTAAAAGTTCTTTTTCATAGTTTTGTAATTCGCCACTAGCTTTCATACGTAAACCAGTAATATTACCAAATATTGCAGCAATAGGATTGTTAGCAAAACTAAATTCATCTGAGCCTAGAGGCACACCGAACGTATCATATTTTATCGCGTTAAGATCTCTTTCACTTTGAACAAATGTATCTTGCCGGCGCATTGAGTTCATTGTTGTAAAAAATTCATATATCTGTCTACCAGAGTCAGTCTTTGGCAAACCTACTAAATCTAACCTTGGTTTACCTTCAGCATCTTCAAAAAAGTATTTTATAACTCCATCATCATCTGTGTACTGTTCCATAACATCATCAAGTGTATAATATTCAAAGTCACCTTTTGGTTTTGTTTTTGTAGGATCAGCTATTCGTGTAAACATTCTTTGCAACGAACTTAATGGATGAGGTAAACCAGGAACAATAGTTGTATTTTCTGCATAACTACGTGCAAGATTTGCTGGATCAAAACCGTCTAGAAATGAAAGTGTATCGGATATACCTTGCAGCATAGGCAACTCTTTGTAATATTCTGCTGTTGCTATTGCAGCAGCACCAACAAACGTATTACGTAAACCTGGATCATCAGTGCTATTTAAGCGTTGTACTGTGTCAGCACTAATAGCTAACAACCCACCAACAGGCTCAAACCCTGCGTAGCTCATGTATATTAATGGACCATTAGGAACACCAAACCTATCGTACAAAGGTTTACCTTCTGGAAAACCCTCACCTTTAAGAACAAAACTATATGGTTGCCAACCTCTAGGTAATGCATTTCTTTGTGCTGCTGTTTCTGGAAAACCACCAGTTATTTTGCCATCCATTGCAGCTTGTTGCGTTTTAAATAGGATAGCAGAACCAAGGGTTAATTTACCCATAGCTAGCTGTTGTTTTTGTGGACCGTTTCTACCCGATAAATCTATAGCTGTTTTACTAAATGGTGTATATTCCATAGTTCTAAGCAACGCATTTGTAGGCGCCGTAGCAAACGGTAATATAAACCTACCAAACAAAGTTCTTTGGAACCGTCCGGTTACTTGTCCAAAAAACCCTAAATCAGATTGCAAAGTGTCAAACCTTGCTTTGTTGTTTAAATCATCAGCAACCGCCGTAGGATCTAATAACAACATAGCTGCCTCATCTGACGCTTGCTGTTCTGTCATGCCATTGCGTAACGCATGCTGATAGCGTTTGTTGAGTAATGTATAAAATTCACCACGCTGAGAAATGGTTTTTGTAAATTCATCTGCTGCTAGCAATAGCCTAAATGGTATTCGCATGCGCTTGCCAAGCTCATCTAGTGATTTGCTAAAGAAACTATTACTTTCACCAACAGTTGCAGCGTATTGTTCAACGTCTAGTTTGCTAGCGCCGGCTGGCATTTCTGTTCGCCAAGCAATAGATGCAGCTTTTAAAGCGTCACCAAACGCATCGCTCCATCCTTTTACTCTAAGAAAAGCATCCTCAACATATACCTGGTCTTCGCTTATTGGGTACTGCATACCTAACTGCTTACGTCCACCCCTAATAACATCTCCATACACGCCGGCTATTATCTCTGTAGGTAACTGAAACAACATAAATGATGCAGTGCCTATAAAATTTTTAAACTGCGTAGCTGGCGAGGACAAGAGCCCTGCTAAATACGCTTCGTGTACCATTCTTTTGCTTTTTGCGTAGCTACCAACTCTAGTAAAATCATTAATAGCTTCCATGTAATTATTATTAATTTTGCCATTAGCACCAACTTTTAACAATCTATCTGCTAATGCTTCAGTAATTTCTCCAGCGCCACTTTCATTTAATACTCTTTGAGCTTCTTCGCTAAACCTTGTAGCGTTCATTTCTCCAGTTACTTTTATTTGAAAAGATTGTAACGCTCGCGCTGCTTCTGTTTGTGCGCCTTTTAATTGTAATTGTATGCCTGTATGAATAGATAACTGCCTACGAAACTTTAACCGTGTTGCTGCATCTGTACCGCCAGCTTTTATAAGTCTTGCTAGCTCTTCTAACCTAGCTGCACTTTTAACTAACAACTCGCGAGCCCCAACAAACTCAGCAGCAGTTAACGGCCTATCACCAATTTTTCTATCTAACAAAGATCTTGAAAAACCAATTTCATCAGCAACTAAACCATGCGCCTCGTCCATAGTAACATTATTAGAAATTTTACCTCGCGTTCTTGCAACGGTTTCATCAGAGTAAACTTCACCAATAGCAGTAATAATTTTTTTAACATCGTCATCTGTATCGATAAAATCAAAACTAAAATCACCACCGTCTTTTAATGCCTTTATATTTGTTTCTTTGCTAGCAATGTAAGTTAACACTTCATCAGTTTTTGTTTCATCAGCAATCGCTGTTTCTGCTTTGTAACCTTTAGCTTGCGCGGTCATTGCGTTTTGCGCTTGTTTATTAACGTCAACAGCTAATGCTTCTGCATCTAAAGCTTCTTGATCTAGCGCTTGTTGCGCGTCTTGTATTGCATTTATTGGAACTTCTTCGCCTATTGCCGGCGCTTTTAATCCTTGTGATTCAAATTTTTCTACACCTTCTGGAGACATAAGCTTAGGAGCTAGAGATCTTTTTGTTGCAGTTTCAGAAAACTGACCGTCTTGCACAAGTCCTTTTTCTTGTGGTGTAGGAACTCTTGGACCTTTTTTTACAACACCAGTGTCGTCAACAGGAACATCCGGTTTAGCGCTAGGACTATCTAATTTTTTAAGAAGGTTTAAAACACCGCCAGCACCAAATGCTACTTCAAACTCACCTTCACGATCTGGCCCTTTAGCAAACTCTTTAGGAGCCCCAGCAATATTAATTCGTTGTTGCTGCTCTTGTTGTTCTGCTACTTCTGTTGGATCAATAGCCATCTATTGTTTCTTTCAATTTAGAAATTTCTTGTTCTTGTGCAACAACACCTTCATCGTAAGTATTTATTCTAGGAACATCTGTGGCGCCGCCGAAATAATTTGGATCATATACATAAAATACTACATCAGGTTCGCCATTATTAAAATCTTTAAATGTTTCTTTATTCCAATTTGGTGGTGCAAACTCATCACTCCAACCTAAACGAGCAACCGGCCTAAATCCAGCCGTTTCGTATATACCTGGTAAAAATGTTTCAAAAGCATCTAGTTTTCTACCACCAGCCTCAACAGCTGCTTGTATCATACCATAGCCAACACTTTGACTTTCGTTTGCAGATTGAAATACTGCAACAATATCACCATCTGATTTTATGGCAAAACCACTGCCGTTTTCTGTTCTAAACAACCTTGCATCTGCAAGATCTTGTGGTGATTTTATTTCAACTTGTGCTGCAAATTCATGATTAGACATAGCACTTGTCATGTCTAAATTGTATTGATTAGCAGTATCACTAGCTTTTGTTTCGGAAATTTTTGGTAAAGCTAAATTAGATTTATTGTATATAGATTGTAAATTTTCGTTTGGACTTAAAACTAAAAGCCCAGTTCCTTCAGACCCTTCTCCGCTTTCTCGCGCGTAAGGCCTGGATTGTTCGTCATCAATTTGTTGATTTCTTCTTGTCGATCGAACGGTCCTCTTTGGTTGACTGACTGATCGGAACCCTGTGATTTCCGCTGTTTGCGATTCAGTTCCAATTTTATTTTCATCGCTTGCGCGAACTCCTGATCGTAACTCATTAGATATTTTCTCCATTGCTTCTGAAAACGAACCTGGACGAGAAACAACACCTAAATCTGTAAATAGGCCTTGCTCATAAAACCACAGTACCGCTTGAGCGTCTTGCTCTGATAATCCTAAACCTTCTAAATTGTCAATTACTTTTCTTGTAAACTCTTCCATACGCCGGCGCTCTGACTGATTACGTGGTTGACTTGCTAAAGATCCATCTGGTTTTTTCATGTTACCAAAGTGTCTGTTATAAGATCTAGAAAACCAAACGTCTTTTGTTGTACCTTCATAACCATTTATATTGAGTGAGTACGGACCAGTTTTATCGCCTAAAACCATAGCGCCTAAATGAACACTATCTTTACCACCACCAACACCTACTGGACCACTTCCTAGACCTGCTGCTTTTCTAATTTCTGTTAGTTCACCTAATGTATGCGGTGACAACCACCAATCTGCAAAACCTTCTGGCCCTTTAGTTTCAATCAAATACGATATAACTTGCAATCCTTTAGCAACACCGCCTTGTTTAAAACCCCAACCTGCTCCAGAAATACCTTGTGTTGTAGCGCCAGCAGCAGGTGGATTTACCGGAACTTTACCAGTTTTAAGATATTCTAAAAATGCAGCAGTTGCGGCGCGAGTGTTTTGATTGACTTTAAGACCAATAGAAGTTGGCGCTGCAATAGCTGACCAAATAACTCGCAATGTTTCATTATCAGCTAATTCTTCCAGCCCTGGTGTTTGCGCCATTAATGCAAATGTTCTTTTTACATCTTTATCATACCAGCCAACACCATTAACAGCTTGATCCATTTGATACAAAATTTCATCAGCGGCTGCATCAGCGGCTAAATTAAAGTCTTTATCTACATCTGGATTAAGTTTTCTACCGTAAATTTGTAAATGATTTTCATCAAAATAATCTGCAAGATCTTCAATCTTTACTTTTTTATTTCCTTTAGTTTGAGAAATTTCTTGCACACGATTTAATGCGTTAGTGTTTTGCTCACCACCTGCTCTAGCACCTACATAAAAAGATCTTTTTTGTCCTGGTCCTAAAAATATGTTTTGATAGTTACCGCCAAACATTCCTACTGTAGGCATTTCTCCAGGCTGGTTTAATCTTTCTTTAACAACATTACCCATGTTTAAAATTTTTGGCTCAATAATTTTAATGCCACGTTTTAACAGTTTACCAAACCCATAACCAACACCAGTAGCCTCAGCAACACCGGCAAGCATTAATGCTGCGCCTAGGGCTCTTTTGCCTACGTCACCACCTTCGCCGCGATCACGGCCTTGCGAGAACATCCTTGCACCTTCTTGCATGTCCATTACGCCAGCAGTAGCAAAGTCAGCAATACCAACACCTAATGGATTGCCTGTACCAAAAAACATATTGCTGTAGACACCAGCATTGTTCTCAAACTCAGGCATACGAGCGTCTATCTCTTGCTGTATCTGCTCTTCAGTCAAATTTGGATTTGCTTCTAATAACTCATCACGCAAACCATTTACCGCAAGATCTATAACAAAGCTTTTTATAGCAACAACACCTTCCTCACGTAACGTAGGATCGTATGGCCCTATCATAGGTTCGCCATTAGCTATTGCCGTAGCAAGCTCTTCTGATGTCATAGGTTGCACTGTAGAAGTTTCTTGCGCCGGTTTCATTAAATTCATACCAGCTTCTATTTGTTCGCCGGTGTAACCTGCTGCCTCTAGATCTGCTACGTCAAATTTTCCAACATCGTTTTCTAATCTTTTTGCATATGTTGCAACTTCTTGTGCTGCTAAATTTAAAGGTAATTGATCAGTGTTGTTGCTTGGCATAGCCGGTTGCATCGGCGCTTCCAACATAACTTCTACCGGTTCTTCACCAATTTTAAAATAACCACCTTTATCCATAGGTGTAAGTATTTCGTTTGTTTTTGTTTCTGGATTAAAAATACTTTTTTTGTTTTTTATAATAGCTGGATCTAAACCTGCGAACGAAAGCGTTTCTGCTTCAAAATATTTTTCCATTTCTAGATCTGTATCATTGCTTAATAAATCAGCCATTAGAACAATCCTTGATTAGAATACTTACCGCGCAATCTTGCTTTAGAAGCTGCAAAAACGGTTCTACGTTGATCCTGTACTGCTTCTGGCAAACCATTAAAATATACATCCATAGATGTTAAGGGATCACTAGGATTAATAGTTAAACCAGGAAGATTTATTTGTATTGAAGCAATGTCAGCTTCGTATTCTATTTGTAATTCTGCACGATAAGATTCGCCAAACAACTCTATTTGTTTGAGAGCAAACTCTTGTATTTCCGTTCTTGTCATAGGATTGCCAGCAGCTTGACGGCGCATATGCTCATTTTGTAACTCAAAGTCAGCAGCCTCAAATGCAGTCTTAGATGCTTGAGCTAATCTATCGTTACCGTCAGCTGCTTGTTGCTCGTTGTATCTAAAAGATCTTTTTAAAAGCTTAGAGCCCTCGTTCAAAGCCTCGTCTGACTCGTTAGAAATTTTCATATACAAAGCTCTGTGTTGCTCGCCAGTTATTTTAAATGTATCTGTGTTAAGCTCATTAACTGTAAGCTGCCCACGTTCTGCCAAAGCATAAAGCTCACTATACCTTGCCTGGCTACCTTCACCAGTTGACGCAAATTTAAAATCTGTGGCTCTATCAACCTCATTATTCATGCGTTCTTGTTGCGTTGGGTTTGCCCACATCTGTGCATTTAAATAATCACGTAAAATTATTTTTGCTCGCACTCCAGGTATTGTTTCTGCTTTGTCAGAACCTGTAAGATTATCATAAGCTTGTGGGGTCATTAATTGTTGCATGGTTGTTGCAGTAACCTCATCTGCATCTTGAACAGATATGACAAAGTTATATGCTTTAGTGTGCATAGCGTTAATGTCATCTTCTTGATCTTTTTCTAATTTTTGTTCTGCATCATAAAATTTTAATGACAAAGCTAAATTGTCTTGAATTAGTTTTGTAGCTACATTTCGATCAATGTTGTACAAAACATGCAGCGCGTATGGATCATTAATACCAGTGAGCCGCATTGCTTCTTCTTCAGTTATAGTGCCAGCCTTAACTTCATCTTGTAAATCAAGCATCTTAAAAAGCTGAGAAGCTGTATTAGGATCAAAACCGTATGTGTTTGAAATGTAACCAGATGCAATATCAGCACGTAAACTTTGATTTGCTTCGGCGACTTTGTCAGGATTATATCTATTTCCTTTAACACCTTTGTCTTGATCGTTAGCTAAAATACCAAGTTTAGAATTGTAATTTTCTACAGTTGCACCTGGGCCTTGTATCAATTCATTTTTAAGTCTTTTCATACGAGCAGCCATTGCTGCTTGTTCAGCTTTTAAAATTTTATCATCAACTATTGCGCGTAATCTAAATCGTGTTGCAATTTCATTTTGTTCAAATGCAAAACTTAATTTTCTACGCATAGTCTTACTGTCTACAGAATTTATAGTTTTATCACGCAACTCTGTCATAAAGTCGTTCCATTTATTCTTGCCATCAAGAACATTATAAATATCTGTAGAGTTAGACAGTGCGTACTCAGCTTCAGTCATACCTTCTTCAATGGCTAAAGCTGCTTGGTTGTATTGTGCTTCTTGACCAGCCTGATAGCGCACAGTTGCAAATTGTGCCGCACCACTCAGCAATGCTGTTAAAGGTTTCGCTTTTTGTAACTCTGCCTCTGCTAATAGCGAACCATTCATTCTTACGATATTTCTACGCTCAGTTCCTGTTTTTGTTTGTTGCGGAACAGCCTTGCTTGTGTAAGTAGGTATTTTCATGTTCTTCTAAATGCTCCAGGATATTCATAAACAGTTGAAGCGGTGTTAGCTAGACTTGTTAATAAAGATGAAGTGCCTTGAGCCCTTAGACCGGCTGCTTGCGCTCCACCTTCCATGCGAGATAAATCAGCAGCCATTTGCAAGCTTTCTTGTTCATCGTCAATTTGCATATTTACAACGGAGTTATCAAATTCTCTAACTTTTTGCTCGTAATCAAATTCTCTAGCGTTTTGTCTTAAGACAGCTATTGGCGTTCCTTGGCTCATGTCAACGCCAGCATAACCAAAACCAACTCTTGCTTGCGATTGTATATCTCTTTCAAAATTTATTGCGGCTCTATTTTGCGATACAAGAAAATTGGCATTATAAATATTTTGAGATTTTTCTAATAAATCTATATCTCTTTCAATTATTTCTGCATTAAAATTTCCAGCTTCTAATGCTTTAGCAGCAGCTTTGTCAGCAGCATTTTTAGATGAAACAGCAGAAACAACCTGTAAACCTGTTGATAAAAGCATTAAAGGATTACACATTATTTAACTCACTTATCAAACGTGTTCATGCGTGGATAGAACGCAAGAACTGTTAACGGTAACGGCTGATTTTGTTTTATAAAAATTCTATCGTCATCATCAAAACCACCAGGAAATTCTATTTCTTTATCGCCAGTAAACATAGGAACAGCAGTGTCCATATCCATTGAACTATCTCTAAAAAATATCCTATCTACTTCTCCACTATCGTTGCCAACTTCAGCGCCAACTGTTTCAAAAAATCTAACAGTTATACCGTGTATGCGTTTTGGTTTACCTTGACTTGTTCCATCTACAGATCCACTGTCAACACGCAAGGTTTGCATACTGCTTTCAAATCCAAAACCAACAGCAGCACTTGTTACTGGATAATCTAAAGTAAGAGCATTACCAGATATTGTTTTATCAGGGTGCGATGCACCATCTCCAAGTACTTGTACACTTTCATTTTTTAAGTGAGCTAAACCTGACAAGGTATTAGCTGATGATCCAGAATAAGATAAACCGCTATCTACAAAAAATGAATTTACTGTATTACTTCCAAAATCAAAAACTTTTAATTTTTCAACGTATCTTCTTGTAACGCTATTAATTGTTCTTTTAACAACCATATATAACTCATCTTCACCTGTATCGGTTGGAAGTGTAGCTATACTTTCAACAACAGCTTGCCCACCACTAAAAGAACCACCTATTACGTGTTTGTGCCAAGCAACAACTTCTTCTTCACGGCGGTATGTTAATCCTAAAAGTGTACCATCATTTCTAACACACCACACAACACTATCAGGCTCTTGCTGATAAGCCATTTGCTTTATGCCACCATCTGTAATGTGTTCAGCTAATATAGTCATGTCTGGTGCTGAATAACCGCCTGTATTAACATCACCTACAAATTTAAATTCACGTATTTTTCTACTACCACGTTGGGCAAACAAAGTAACGTCTGCAACTTGTACAGGCTCTATATTTGCACTGCCATAGTTAGAATATTTACGTATAAGGGTTGTTGTAGGCGTTATTGGTCCATCGTTTGTTGATGTAACAACGTACTCACCGCCAGACGTTCCAACAGTTAAAACGCGAGTAGCAGAAAGAAAACGAATGGCATTAACTTGATTTGAAGCGATTGTATAAATTAAAGCATCGTCAGCATTGGAGCCTGTAGTAAAATTTGTGTAGTCTCCATTTTTACTAAAAAAAATTGTTTGTGGATTATTGTTTGTATTAGCAAACACTAAACGCTGTTCAAAAAACGAAACAACACTTGGAAAATTATTAGAGCTAGAAAGTGTTGGAGTGCTGTTTTCAGTAAATGATACAGCCGCAAAAGTCCAATTATTGTGATCAGATCTAGTAAGAGTTCTTACTGCAAAGTTTGGATGAACAATAAACATTGTATCAGCAGATTGAGCGAATCTTAAATCATTTACAAAAGCATTTTGATATGGTGTAGTTTTTTCATATATTTTTGTTGCAGTGCCGCCAGAGGTGTAAGCAGTAAATGCAGATGGATTTACAAACCCACCAATAACTTCTTCTAAAATAAAAGTAGTGCTTGTTGGTTGAGGACTATCAGAAACTCGAAAGTTTCTGTTGTTAAGTTCTGTCATACCGTTGACGCCAGAAATAAATATTTCTTGACCGCCAGCACCAAATCCATGAGCGCTACTTGTTGTTATCTCAAGGCGCCCATTTCCAAGTATACTAGCGTTAGAAATTGACACGCCTGATGATTCTAAAACTTGCAAATCATTTCGATATACACGCATAGTTTCGTTAGTAAATTCTAAAATATACGTATCTGATGTTTTAAATTGAAATGGTATTAAACGAACATTAGTAGCAGAAGGTGATGTACTGTTAGAAACCTGCCCTAAAAACTCTGTGCCTGGTCTACGTGTTACACCGCCATGAGGCATAACAACCATATTGGTAAGATCCGACAAACCCTCACGGTATTTTTCTATATTGGTACGGCCCTCTAGCCTTGGGCTAATTTCACCTGCTGTAAAAGAACTAAATGCTGGTGCTGACCGTGCCATTATAACCTGCTTTCAATAAAGTCACTCGCTTCTAGACGTTGCGTTGCGCCCTCTGTTGCATCGTTAAATCGTGCTTCGTTTATCTTTGCTTCATACAAAGATGTTTGTATCTGCACCATACTTGTTGATCCTGTTATTGCATAACAAATTTCAGCAGCTAATCTAGCAGCTATAGCTTCTATTAAGCTTGCATCAAATTGTTGTGGATCTGTTATACGCCCAATGTATTTAATTTGTGCAGAACCCTCATCAGTAAGTAGTTTTCTACCTTCAATTACAAAAACCGGACCACCTGAGTTACTGGTAATATTGTCTTGTGGGTACGAAAGAGATCCATTGCTAAATTCTAACACACGTAAACAAAATGGATCTGTTGGCAAAGAATATTGAAAAGCATAACCGAACGTAGGAGCAACAGTGTCTTGCGCCAAAGTTGCACGATTAATTAAACAATTCCAAGGATGTGCGCGAGAAACAGCATCTCTTACAGATTCAAAACGCTGATTAACTACTCTTGCTGCTTTACTGTTTTCATCTAGTGAAGAAATGTTAGAAGCGCCTAAATTGTTAAGCGCAAAGTTTGCAATATCAACTGTACTAGTCATCTTTACCTATCCTGTAAAAGAAGGGGCGGCGAACCGCCCCGACTTAATTAGTCAACTACATACTTCATAGTAACTTCGATAGTGCCTGTACCGGCAGCAC
>Ga0208159_1000519_pt1 | contig 15343 bp, 7 predicted proteins | sample 9_EtaG_FD_184082 | JGI IMG/M metagenome (GOLD analysis project Ga0208159, IMG submission 184082) | Marine viral communities from the Subarctic Pacific Ocean - 9_ETSP_OMZ_AT15188 metaG (SPAdes) (version 2) | ecosystem: Environmental > Aquatic > Marine > Oceanic | place: Pacific Ocean | collected... | reverse complement strand
GCGTCATCTTCATATAGAGCTTATTTTACAGATAAACAAAGAGGTGCGGTACTTAGACTATCAATGGATGGTTTAACACCTATATCTGATGCTGGTATGAAAGACTGGTTTAGAGATAAATTTAAAGATGAATATTTTAATATTATTGGAAGTTACGATACAAATAAAGACAGTTATAATTTAACTTTTGATGCTTATGTTGATTTTGATCATGATGCAGATTTTAAAAGCACAGAATCATCAGTTACTGTGTCTTACAAAGAAAAAGTAAGAGGTTGGACTAGTTTTAAAGGTTTTATACAAGAAGCAGGTATTAGCTGTGTAAACACATATTTTACTACGAGATTAGGCTTTTTATACACGCACGATACTACTGTGTATAATAACTTCTATGGAGAACAACAAAAATCTTATATTACAACTATTTTTAACGATGCACCGACAACAGTAAAACACTTTAATACTTTAAATTATGATGGCCAACAAGGCTGGACATGTGATTTTGTTAACACTGATTTAAATGACGATGGTATAACGCTTAATGGTTTTATTGAAAAAGAAAATAAATATTTTGCTAGTATAGTTAACAATGGAGAAATACAAGGAGTACAACCTGACACTAGTTCTTTTAGTTTTCAAGGTATAGGTTTTGCTGATAGTATACAAATAAACATATAGCATGAAAAAAATAAAAAACATACAGTTTAACAAACAAGTTTTAAGAAGTTCAGTTGAAATATTAACATGTAGAATTAATGGAGAAAACGGCGCTGTTTTTAGTTTACAAATAAAAGACAGTTCTACCCCTAATAAGTTTTATAACTTTAAAACAAGTACTTTTACTAATACTTTTACTTCTGAAAATACTTTAAAAAACCAAACTGTACTTAGCGGTTTTTACGAGATTACAATTAAAATACCTGCTTCTTCAGTAGGTAATGAATATAGATTTTTAGTTTTTGCAGAGTCTATTTTTGACACGCAAACAGAAGGTACTAATAGTTTTTTTATTAAAAAAGATATAACTCAAGAAGCGGATGTTACCGTGAGATTTAGCACAGCATCTGATCAAGCTGCTACTAATTACGTTGGCTTAGGTACTAACGTTGGAAGCACATCTGGTAGTGCAAACCAAACACCTGGTGCTAATATTACTATTACTGATTATGAAATAAAAGATAGTAGTGGTGCTTTTCATGGCTACAAGTTTGAGTTTGACGCAAGAAATAAAACAATGAAAGTGGCTGATAGTTTACAGCCTATAGATAGTGATTTTTTTACAAAACAAATAAAAGAAACAGTTGGTAGTGGTAGTAGTGCTACAGCTATAGTTTTAAACAATGTAAACAACTTAGTTGTTGGCATGAGTTTAGCTGATATAGAAAGCAGCAGTGTTACTACATCTGGTACTTTAGGTGTGCTTACTTTTCCAACTATTACTGCTATAGACGTAGACAATAAAACTGTTACACTATCAAGTGCACATAGTTGGAGTACTGCAAAAGATGTAGAGTTTAGAGCTTATGGTAATGATTTAATAACACAATCAACAGGCGGTGTTTTTCAATTCAACAACTTTATAGTAGAACCAGCTAGTCGTTTAGCTGCTTCAGCAGGATTCATAACAGAAGCAAAAGCAAAACCTTTAGGTATTTTTTTTATTAACGGTACTATGGGTAGCGCAGGTACTACACTAACAGTTGATAACTTAAGTGGAGCTAGTACTGACGCTAGAATATTTGGACCTGGTGTAGATACTAGTGGTGATAATAACTTAATATCATCAGTTAACGCTTTAGGAACATCAGTAGTTGTAGGTGGTAATCAACAGTTAACTGACAATACTGTAATAAGTGTTTTAGGTGCTGCGCCATTTGCTTTTATAAGTGGTAGAATAACAATAGTTACTTTTCCAAGTATTAGTACAGATATTTTTTACGATATAGACAGGGCAATAGTATTATCAACATTAAGTTAAAATTATGGCAGATAGAATAAACTTTTCTAAAAATATAAATACTTCAGTTCAAGTAGGTGACGAGTTATACTATTCGTATATAACATCCAGTGGTCAATCTACACTTACGTTAATAGGCCCAATAACAGCTATTGGTAGTAATTTCGTACAAGTAGATAGTAATACAGCTCCAGCTTTTGTTAACAATGAAACTTTTTTTATGTTTAAAAAACCTTTTTATAACAACGAAAGTGTAAAAGGTTATTTTGCTAAAACAAGGTTGTCTACAGATACTAATAGAAAAATAGAATTATTTGCTATAGGCTCTGAAATAACACAAAGTAGTAAATAAAACATAAAAAGTGTAATTATAAATACATAAAACAAAGAATATGAATATAGTAGGATATAGATCTCCTTTTAAAAGAAAAAACTCACCACTTAAAGTTGATCCATTAACAATGGCACAAGTAGGTATGGCAGTAGCACCTGGGCTAATTGGCTCTATAGGTAGCTTGTTTGGTGCTGGTAGAAGAAGAAGAGAGCAAAAAGCTGCAAATGAAGAGTTTAAAAAAAGAAAACAAGCTTTTGAAAGTATACAATATGTAAATCCATACGCAAACATAACAAACCCGTATACTAATTTACAAAATCCTTATGCTGAAAACTTATACGAAGATTTAGGCGTCAATATGCAGTCTGCTGATTTTTTAAGAGAACAACAACAACAGTCACAAGCTAACATAATGCAGCAAATGCGAGGTGTTGCTGGTGGCTCTGGTGTAGCTGGTTTAGCGCAGTCGATGTCTAATATAGCTTCTGGTCAAGCACGTCAAGCTTCTCTTGATATAGCAAGACAAGAAAGAGCTAACGAAATGTCTAGAATACAAGGTGAACAGCAAAGAAGAACTGGTCAGTTTGGTATTGACAAGTTACAAGCAAGCACACAGTTTGGTATTGATAAAATGCAAGCAGAGGGAGAAGCTCTTAGAAGAAGACAAGAAAACGCTAGAACAGAACAAATGTTTGGTTTAAGTGCTGATAGAAAAATGGCGGCAGATAGAGCTAGGCAAACAGCAAGATCTCAGTTTATAGGTGGTTTAGGCCAAGCAGTTGGTGGTGTAGCTGGTCTTTATTTACCAGGTGGTGATAGAGCTGGTTTATTTAGACAAGATGTTGCTAGTCTTTTTCCTAAACCTTCTTTAAATACAAATAATCCTCCTCAATTGTATGAAATGGATCCAATGCAATTAAGAGATAGACCGATTAGTGTTCAAGATTTACCGGTAGACGGAACGCAAATTAATGTTCCTACAAATAATAACTACACTTATAATCCATACGGCTAAAAAATAAAATAATATTATGGCAGAAAACGATATAAAAATAGAAGATTTATCAGAAGAGCAAATGAAGCTTTTACAGCTAGATCCAGTACAAGCTTTTGACCTTGGTCAAAAAGCAACTTTTCAAGCCGATCAAGCTTTAGGTATTACAGCTGGCGCTATTACAGCAAAAACAATTGATAATACAGTTATTAACGATTATATTTCTAAAATAGAAACACCAACTGGTGGTGATGTTTATAGCAAGCAAGCCGCTATGTATAGAGCGCAAGGTGAAGGCGCTTTACTTCGTACGCAAAGAGATTTACGTAATTTGTTTTTACCTACAATAGATTTAATACAAAAACGTGAAGCAGCTGCTATGGCTAGATTTACTTTATTAAAAAATCGTATGCCAGAATTTGATGACACTACTATATTTGGTGATCAAAGCGATAATCCAATGCCTGTTGCAGATGAAATAAAAAATATTAGCGCACAAACTAAAGAAGATTTAAGGATGTTATCTCGTTTAAGTCCTAACGATGAAAGATATGAAGAAATAAAAAATAGAGTAGAAATAAATCAAAAATCTATAGTTGAGTTTGATGCTGTAAATAAAAAGCTACTAGAAATAAGAAATTCTGGTACAGATGAGTCTCAATGGAGTAAAGGTATGGACCCTACTACTATTAACATGTGGAAAGATATTTACACTAGTAATGGTAAAAATATAAAAATACAAGATGGTAAATTAGTTTGGACTGATGAAAAAGGTACAAATATTTATGATATACCTGATGATAATACCGTAGGAGGTAGAGATGTTTATGACGACGAAACTTATGATATTTTAATAAATACTAGAGGTGATGATACAAACAGTGAACAATATAAAAGAGCTGACGCTTTGAGTACATTACACTGGTATGGTGATCAAGATCTTGAAGGTAATGATCCAGGAAGTGATTATGGTGAAAAATCCGCAAAAGACGTTCAAGAATCACTTAACGCTCTTGGTATTACAGACAACGATGGTAATGCAATTGAAGTAGATGGTAAATTTGGGCCTAAAACAAGAGAGGCTTTTAAAAAATATTTAAAAGTTAGAGGTAAGTTAAACAAACAACATCTTGATCAATATATGACAGAAGAAGATGCTGCTAAATATAGATCAACATCTGGTGTTGGTGAAACAAAAATTATAGACTTATCGCAAATAGGTGATGGTCCTACAACAATACATGACGGCGCCGTAAATCAAGATATAAAAATAAGAGGTAACGCGCAAAACCTTATAAACCAAGGTGTAGGTGTTGACGATCCAATGTACAATACTTTAATAAAAAAAGAAATAGCTACTTTAAATGATGTTGGACCTGATGGTATAAAATCTTTAATATTTGACGGACTGCGTAACGATGAAGATAGTATTTATGCTGGTATGAATACAGATACTTTTTTAGAGCAAGTTATAAGCCAGCATTACGGTAATGATTTATCAGCAACTGAAATAGAAAAAAAAATACAGTTAATGAGAAGTCAAGATGTTACACAAATGTATAACAACGGTAAAGGTGGGCAAGACACTTTACAAACACAGTTTTTAGAGTGGTATAAAAAACAAATTGATCAAAAGATTATAGAAGGTAAAAAATCTGAAATTGTTAGCACACAACCTATTGTTGATGATCCTACTAGTGATCCTTCTTCTGGTGGAGGTAGTGGCACCGCTATTTTAAATAATCAATTAGGATCAGCACTTCAAGACAATGCTGTTGTTTATACTTACGGTTCACGTGGCGTTCAGCCTTATAGTGTAAATAATAATATAGAAGGTATTTCATTACAAAATGGAGAAATAGGTTTAGCTGGTAAAGACCTTGCGCTTATACTTAAAAACGATAAAAACAATAAAAGACAACGTTATTACAAAAAATTTGATCAAGATACTATTGATATGTTAGAAAATAACGATACATATAAATTAGGAACAGATAATATACTTTATGTATGGGATAAAGATTATAATGAGTGGGTTAAATCTAGATTTAAACCAAATAGTTATGATCCTTCATATGTTTTTGCTTATCAACGTGTGATAGAAGCTTTAAACAATGAACAAAACGCTTTAAATATAATTAGTGGTAATATAACTACGTTTGATAAATTGGGTGAACGTTGGGAGTTAATAACAAAAGGTGGTGAAACTAAATGGACAAGTCCTTATACTAAAGATGTGTTTAAAAAACAGAATTTCTTGATGTATAATGATGGTAGACCAAAATTTGATTCAATTAAACATAAAGGAACAATGTTAAACGATTTTGTGCTTGATTACAAAGATGACGAACTAGTAATACAAGGCCTTGAAAAAGGCTATGGAATATTTGGATTTAGCTTTAAAGACGCAGGTTATGATAAAATAGATGTTTATTTTACAGATACTGATGGTAAAAGAGTTAAGATATCAAGCGAGCCAATTAAAACTAATTTCATTACTGATGTTAATAAAAGAAGAAGAGTACAAGAAAATAGATTAATTGAAATGATGAAAAACGCATGGAACAATAGTAACAAGAAAAAAGTTTGGTTTTCAAAAGTTAAGCTAGCAAAGGATGATCAAAATAGGTTTGTAGAAGCTAAATAATAAAATTAATTAAATGTATATATTCTCAATACCAGAAACTGGGGCTACAGTTGAAGTGCCCGTTAGTGAAGTTGAAAAATTCATGCAAGATAATCCTACCGCTAATTACTTAGGCGGTGCAGGCAGAGTAGTACAAAAGCTTTACATAGGAGATTCAGTTTATAGAGTTGACAATGAAAATCTTGAAGATTTTTTAAAACAAAACTACGGTAAAATAATTGAAACTGAATCATTGCGTAGTGAGCGTATAAAACAACAAAAAGCTTTAGCTAAAAAATACGGAGATGATCCTTTTGATTTAACTAGTTGGGATAGTTTTATGGATTGGTGGAGAGTAGGTGAAAGAGGAACTCAGGAAAAAAATACTTGGGCAGAAACTTTATTAGGTAAAAATCAACTTACTGATCTTTTTAGTGATCAATATAGAGCTGCTAAAAAAGGCGTATATCAAGCTTTGGATATGGATGATTTAGCATTAGCGTTTAAAGTAAAAAAACGTAATTTAACAAAAGAAGAACAAAAAAGACTTTTTGAAGCTGTACAAAGACAAGAAAAATACGGTGTAAGCGATGAAATGATTGTATATATGAACAGTAGAAATACAATTAAAGAAAATGGTACTTTTGACGCTATGGATGCTTTGTCTGGAATGAGTCCTTCTCTAATGCTTGAAACTTTTACTAGCTCAATGGTTAGCATGGGTTTTGGTTTATTTACAAAAGAAGGTATATCTTGGGGAGCTGCTGCAGCTGGCGCTGGAGCTGGTATTGGATTTGGTACTGGTGCTGCTATTGGTGCAATTACGGGACCCGGTGCTTTATTGTCTGGTACAGCAGGTGCTATATATGGTGGTATTGGTGGTTTGTTTAGTGGTGTTGGCGGTGCATTAGAAGCTACTGGTAAAGTTGGAGAGCTAATACGTGAAGAAATGCGTAAAGTTGGTATGAAAATGACTTTTGAAAATTTTGAAAAGTTTATTAAAGAAAACCCAGATAAACTAAGAGAAATAAGATCTAAAGCTATTACAAAAGGTGTTACTATTGCTGCTGTTGATACTCTTGTAAGTGCAGCAACGCTTGGTATGGGTAAAGCTGTTACAATGACAGCTCTACCAGCAGCAAAAGTACTTACCAAACCTTTAGTAATGACTGGTAGTTCCTTTGTAATAGAAGGAGCTGGTGGAGCAGCAGGTGAATATTTAAGTCAAAGATTAATCGGTGAAAGATCTGATCCAAAAGAGTTATTTTTAGAAGCAACTGGTGGTGGTCCTGTTACTGCTCTTGCTTTAGGAAATCAAATTTTAAACCCACCTAGCTATAAGATTAATGGAGACACAGCTACTAGATCTGACGTATGGGAGCTTTTATCTAATAAAAACCGAACCAACGCTGAAATAGCTAATACTGATATAGAGATTAACAATGATCCTGTTTTAGAAAAAGAATATAAAGCTAGAAGAGATGCTAATGCAAAAGAAAACTTATTACCTAAAGACCCTAAAACTGGTAAACATATTATATCAAAAACAGATAGAGATTTATTATATGTTTTAGAAACAGCTTTAGAAACAGCTAAAGAAAAAGGATCTACATTAATTGAAGTTTTAGGTTCAGTTGTAAAAGTGCAAAACGTAAAAGCACAAGTAGATTCTATTTATGAAAGTTACCAAAGCGATTTAGATGCTGTTGGAAGACCATTAAAAGAAGGTGATGTTAAGTCAGCAGTTGACGCAAACCGTAAACTAATGGAAAAATCAGAAAGAGTAGGTATTTTATCAAAAAAAGCTGGTCTTATTTTTGAGGCTTTTGATTTTACTGATTCTTTTAAAGCAGCTGTTAATAAAAAATTAGCAGAAGAAGGTATAAGTATTGAAACCGAAGGAGCAGAAGGTATTAAATTTTCAGATGGTACTGTATTTATAGATAGAGAAAGAGCTTTAGAAGTAGGTGCTTACGAAAGTGTTGCTGTTCATGAAACTTTTCACAATATAGTAGATAAAAAGTTTTTTGCTCTTAACGATGACAAGAAAAAATTATTAGTAAGTGAATATAAAAAAATATTAAAATCTGAATTAGATTCAAAAACTTATAAAAGCATAGAAGAAGCTGTAAATGCTGATAGTAGAGACAGAAATATATCTTCAGATGTTAATGTAGAGTGGTTTAATAAACACTCAGATCAAGTTTCTAATAGTTTAAAAAGTTATAAAAATAAAAAAAGTTTAATAACAAAATTAAAAAGTTTATTACAAAAATTAATACCTTTTTTTAATAAAACAATACGAGAAAACACAGACTATAAAAACTTTGAGTTTGGCAACGCTAAAAGCATGTTTGATTTTATAGAAGGTTTTTCTAGAGACGCTAAAGCTGGTAGAGATATTAGTTATGCTCAAAAATTTATAGATGCTGGTGGTGAAACTCAATTATCAAGAACTGAACTTGTTGATGATATTAATAAAATGCAACAAGGTGCTAGAACTAGAGAAGAGTTTTTAAAACCAAATATATTTAACAAAATATATAGCTCTATAATAAAAGATGGTGGCGCTATAAATAACTATATAAAAAGCTTAAGATTAAGTCCTGAACAAACACAAGAAACTATAGATGGTGTTGCTGATAGATTAATAAATTTTAATCCCGCAGCACAAAGAAAAACAGATACTGGTACACCTATAACGTTAGGTGAGTTTATAATGGCTAACGTAGGTTTTGGTAAACTAGATGCTGCTAAAAAATTAGCTACAGAAGCAGCTAAAACAAAACAAGAAAAAAGTATTGATTCCGCTAAAAGAACTAAAGAAGGTGAAAGAACTTTTGATATAGAAGATACAGATGCAACAGAACAGCAAGACGCTGAAACTCAGGATATATCACCTCAAGCAGAAGCTAGAAGAAAAGCAGAAACAGCTAAACAAAAAGAGCCTACAAAGTCAAAGCTTAGACAAGCGATGGGTATCAAAGATGGTAGTGACGCTTACAACGCTGTGTTAGAAACAGCTCGTAAAGTGCTAATTAAAGCTTATAATGCTGGTAAAACAGCTAGGCAAATACAAAGAGATTTAACTAGTGAATCGTCCACATACTTGTTTAAGCTAGTTAAAAACATGCTTGGTACTAAAAGAAATTATATTGGTAATATAACTAAGTTTAGAGTACCATTAATTAACTCTATGTTTACCGCTGATTTAGTACAGCTAGAAAGAAACGTACCAGATAATGAAAGAGTTTTTACTAAATTTGTAAGTAAACTAACTAGTAAAAAAGAAGTGCAAAAAGCTGTTGATAACAATCAACTACCACCATCTGCTTTAAATACTATAGACAAAGGACAATCTGTTTCTTTATACGAAAAAGTTATACAAATAGAAGGTAATCAAAAACAAGAAAATGATTTTATAGCGTTTTTTGATCAACCAGCTATAAATCCTAAAACAGGTGCTAGATCAGGGCTAAAGGGTACCAGAAAAGATCAATTAGCTAAATATGCATCAGCTGCATTAAACTTTGACGCTACAATGCAAGTAGCACAAGAACTTGAGGTTGCAGAAAAAAGACAACTAGCAGCGGAGTTAAGAGGTGAAACTATAGACGATGCTGATATTTTAAATTTATCTGTAGCAATAGGTAGAGATCAAAACGTACAGTTTTCTAGACAACAAATAGCAAATGGTTTAGCTGGTAGTATAATAGATATTTTAAATAATATTAAAATCGGAAAAATTAGTTTAGAAGATGTTGTTGATAAAGTTGATAAAAAATATTCTCTTAAAATAAAACTTAGAAAAACATTTGAAAAAGGGCAAAGAGAACACTCTAAAAAAGACAAAGACTTTGCCGCGGAGATGATATATCAAATAACACAATCAAATAAATATGCTCAAATTGTTGATGATGACGTTTTATTTCAAGAACTTGTTAAAGATATAACTAAATATGGTAAGCCAGGTAAAAGACTTAGTTTAGGTGCGGCTTTTGAGCTTAGAGTAAGAGATATAATAGCTAAATATACTAAAGTTTTAAATAAACAAAAGCTTAAATTAAAAGGTGATGTATATATAGTTCTTGCTAAAACAGCTAAAAGACTTGGTATAGAAGTTAAACTTCACAAAGCTAGAGGTGTATCACAGCAAGTATCATTTAAATTTGTTGACGGTAAATTAATTGTTACATATCCTTCTGTTTCAGAAGAACGTGGTGGTGGTAATGTAAAAAACCCAACGATAGATCCTGATACAAATGAGCTTTTTGACGATATAATGGCTGATTTGTTGATAGATCAATATAATAAGTTACAATCAGATATTAAAAAAGCTAATTTAGGTGATATTGTTAATTTTGAATTAAACGAAAACCAAAGGCAATGGCTAATGGATTATGGTAGATTTAACTATTATACTACTACTGAAGTTACTTTAGATCATGTTATGAATGCTTATTCTTCTGGTAAGTATAATAAAGCACCTCAAGGCATGCTACAAATAGGTAGAAAGTTTTTTAGATTAATAACTAATAATGAAAGTGTTAACGATTTAACTCTAGAAATAAAAAATGACTGGAATATTGCAAATCAAAACAATCAAATAAAAGATTTAAAACTCAAAGATAAAAACGGTAAAATAACTTTGCAAGCTCGTATGGTTTTAAGCGAAAAGAACAAAGTTCAATTTAGAGTAGAGCCTTTAATTAACGAACAAGATTTTGTAGATACAACTGCTAGTTTATTAGATGAAGACTTTACAAAAGCATTTATAGAGTCAGCAAAACTAACGGCTAATAAAATAGCTAATACAAATCTTAGTAAATCAATAGAAAACGCTAAACCAACATTACAATATAGTAAAACGTCTAGAGGCATGAGTACTTTTGATTTTGATGAAACACTTATTGACAAAGGTAAAAATTTTATTATAGCTAAAAAAGATAATAAAACTATAAAAATAAGTAGTAGTGATTGGCCTATACAAGGACCAGATTTAGCAGATCAAGGTTACACGTTTGATTTTAGTGATTTTGTAAAAGTTAGAGGCGGTGTCGAAGGGCCTTTATTACAAAAAATGCGTAATCAAATAAAAAAGTTTGGATCAAACAATGTTTTTGTTTTAACAGCAAGGCCACCTGAAGCAGCTTCAGCAATACATAATTGGTTAAAAACTAAAAACATAAACATACCTATAAAAAATATAACTGGTTTAGGTGATAGCACGAGTGAAGCTAAAGCGGCTTGGATGCTTGAGAAGTTTGCAGAAGGCTATAATGATATGTATTTTGTTGACGATGCCTTACCTAATGTAAAAGCTGTTAAACAAGTTCTAGATCAGTTAGATATTAAATCTAAAGTTCAACAAGTTAGAATACAGTTTAGTAGATCAGTAAATGATCAGTTTAACGATATAATAGAACAAACTACCGGTGTTGAAACAGAAAAACGTTTTTCAGATGTACAAGCTAATTTAAGAAGCAAAAAAGGTAGGTATTTTAACTTAGTGCCACCATCTGCTCAAGATTTTGCTGGTTTATTATACAACTTTTTAGGTAAAGGTAAAATAGGAGAACAACAGTTTAAGTTTTTTAAAAAGACTTTAATAGATCCTTTTGCTAGAGGTATAAACGAGCTTAATACAGCTAGACAACGTACAATGGAAAAGTATATGGAACTAGTAAAAAGTTTACCTAAAGTAAAAAAGAAGTTAACTACTGAGTTAAAAAAGTTTAAAGATATACCTAGTTACATAGAAAATTATAATGTTGATCAAGCTATTAGAGTATATTTGTGGAATAAAAATGGTATTGAAGTGCCTGGTATGACAAAAAGAGATACTAAAGCTTTAACTGATTTTGTAAAAAATAATCCAGATATACAGTCCTTTGCTGATGTTGTTGGGGCAATATCAAAAGATCAACAAAGCTTTACTGAGCCTGGAGAATATTGGTTAACAGAAAATATAAAATCAGATTTGTTTAGTGATGGTGCTTTAGGTGACGCAAGATCTAAGTATTTAACTGAGTGGCAAGAGAACGTAGATCAAATGTTCAGCCCTGAAAACATGAACAAAATAAAAGTTATATATGGTAATAAATTTGTAGAGGCTTTACAAGATATATTATACCGTATGAAGACTGGTAGAAACAGACCTACTAACAAAAGTAGATTAACTAATGAGTGGTTAAACTGGGTAAACGGTTCTGTAGGTGCTATCATGTTTTTTAACATACGTTCTGCTGTGTTACAAACTATATCTTCTATAAACTATATAAACTGGAGTGATAATAATCCACTTAAAGCTGCAGCTGCGTTTGCAAATCAAAAGCAGTTTTGGAAAGACTTTAGCTTTTTATTTAACTCTGACTTTTTAAAACAAAGACGTGCTGGTAACCAAAGAGGTGTTAATGAACAGGAATTAAGCGAGGCTGTTACCGGTAAAGGTGCTTTTGAACAAGCTAAAGCTGCTATAAGGTATTTACTTAAAGTAGGTTTTTTACCTACACAAATAGCTGATAGTTTTGCTATTGCTTCTGGTGGTTCTACGTTTTATAGAAATAGAATTAAAAAATATGTTAAAGACGGCATGACTCAAGAGCAAGCAGAAAAGCAAGCGTTTTTAGATTTTCAAGAAATAACAGAAGTATCACAGCAGTCTGCGAGACCTGATTTAATATCACAACAACAAGCAGATGCTCTTGGTAGATTAATTTTATCTTTTCAAAACACACCAATGCAATATGGTCGTATTATGGATAAAGCCTTTAGAGATATTATAAACCGTAGAGGTGATACTAAAACACATGTTTCTAAAATAGCTTACTATGGCGTAGCACAAGGTATATTATTTACGGCTTTACAGTCTGCTTTATTTGCTTCTTGGGGTGATGAAGATGATGAGGTAAAAGATAAGAAAAAACAAAGGATGTTAAACGGTATTGTTGACTCTTGGCTTTCAACATTTGGTTATGGTGGTAAAGGTGTAGCTACTGTTAAAAATACAATGTTAGAATACCAAAGACAAAGAGCAAAAGATCTTGATGAAGAGTTTATGACTAGACCTGATCACGCTTATACTATACTAACTGCACTTAGTTTTTCACCGCCTATTGGTTCTAAGCTTAGAAAAATATATTCATCTATACAAACTGAAAGATTTAATAGAGATATAATGCGAGAAAGAGGTTTTAAAGTTGACAACCCTGCTTTCAGTGGTATTGGTAATATTATAGAAGCTGTTACTAATTTACCACTTGGTAGACTATCAAATAAACTTCGTAACTTAGAAAATGCACTAGATACTAGAAATGAAACTTGGCAGAGAGTAGCTTTAGTTTTAGGTTGGAACACTTGGGACTTAGGTATAAAAGATCAAGATATAGAAGCTTTAGGTGAAGATATAAAAGAAAGAAAGAAGCAAGAGAAAAAAATGGAGAAAATAAAAAATAAGTATCCAGGTAAAACTAAAGAAGAAATAGATATAATTATAAAAGAAAAAGAAATATTTGATCTAAGCAAAAGAGAACAAGAAAACATAATAAAACAAAACGGTTTAAATCCTAAAAAATATAAATTAGAAAAAGATCGGGTTGATATTATAATTAAATTACGTAATAAAGACGCTGAAAAAATAGACAAACAACTAAATAATATTAAAAACTATAAACCAAGTAAATCTGAGCAAAGAGAAATAGATTTGTATAAAATGAACAAAAAAGAGCAAGTTAATTTACTTATGAGTTTAGGTTTATCTTCAAGAGAAATAAAAAAGCTTAAATACGAAGAAGATAGAGTTAATAAAATAATAAAACTTGAAAACAAAAGAAAAAGTAAAAATCGTTAAAAACAAGTGATTGTATAATATATATATATAAAAGGTAAAATGGCAAAAGAATTAAATGAAGATACAGCGTTTAAATTAAGTATAAAAACTATAATAGGTGCTGGGTTTGCAATAGCAACTTTAGCTGGTATGTGGTTTACATTACAAGCTGATATAGCAGATGCTAAAGAGTTACCTGCTAACGTGTGGAATCCTGAGTGGGAAGAGAAACTACCTGATGCAGAGGTTACACGTATGGAATTTGACATGAAAGATCAAATGATACGTAATACTATTATGACTACGCAAGAAGATGTTACTGAAATAAAAGAAACATTAGAAAAAATAGAAGATAAGCTTTATGACAGATAATATTAACTGGCCAACTCGTTTTATATACATGCTAATAATTGTTTTTATGTTATTAGGTAGTATATGTTTCGGCCAAATAAAAGTAGTACAATTTAATGCTGATTGGAATAAAGCTAATGATGTAGCTTGGGTAAATAGTTTAAAAGACTGTAAAGTAATAAGTTATACTGATATAGGTAAAGATACTAAAGCACAGTCAAAATATAAAATAGCAGCAGTACCTACTATTATAATATTTAAAGATGGCGAAGAAGTTGCTAGATTTCAAGCTGATCTTAGTTTCACAATGATAGCTACAAAAGAAGAAGTACAAGAAGAAATAGACAATCAATTAATGAGTGATTTTTAAATGAAAAAGATTTTAATATTATTATTATTACCAATAATTAGTTTTACACAAAACTGTGCACCAACATTAGTAGCTACAGACACATGTATGTATGGTTATGCTAGAACGTGGGTTGAGTGGAACTCATTAGATAGTGGTTGCGCTGTAGCTAATATACACAGAGGCACACCTTACAACACGTTTAGTTGGGCTTGGTATAATCAGTTAGACACAAATTATTTGTTTGCTAATAACTATAGCCCTGGCGATCCTTTTGCTAGTTCAGAAGGTTTTTGGATGGTTTTAGAAATGAGCGATGGTAGCTTTACTGATACAATTTATGCAAATGAATTTATGTGTATTGAAGGCTGTATGGATGCATCATATGATAATTATAACCCGTTAGCTAATATACCAGATGTTTGCTTAGCAATACCACCACCACAAGATGATTGTTTTGATACTACAAAAACATCTATAACAATTGAGTTCGTACCTGATACATACGCTGGTGAAACATCTATGAGTATTGTAAACCAAAATGATAGTATTTTGTATAGTGTACCACAAGGTTATTTTTATAACACAGGTACTGGTAACACGTATACTGAAACAATATGCGTACCAATAGGTGATACAGTTAGATTTATGATATATGACTCGTATGGTGATGGTATATGTGGTAGTTGTTTTGGCGGAGTTGATGGTTATGCTTTAATTACAGACGAGTGTGGTGATACTATATATAGTTTAACGCCAGGTGATAATTTAAACTTTGGTAACGGTGATACATCAGATGTATTTATAATGAAAGACTGTAGCTGGATACCTGTTGTTGGTTGTCCTAATCCTGGTTATTTAGAGTTTAATCCAGCGGCTGATATAGATAATCCAGCTTTGTGTG
>Ga0208159_1000518_pt1 | contig 15373 bp, 15 predicted proteins | sample 9_EtaG_FD_184082 | JGI IMG/M metagenome (GOLD analysis project Ga0208159, IMG submission 184082) | Marine viral communities from the Subarctic Pacific Ocean - 9_ETSP_OMZ_AT15188 metaG (SPAdes) (version 2) | ecosystem: Environmental > Aquatic > Marine > Oceanic | place: Pacific Ocean | collected... | reverse complement strand
ACCCAAAGCAAGGAAACATTATGAAAACGGAAACTAAAGACCAGTTGCGAGCGAAGATCAAAAAGCTTGAAGAGAGCAATGAGATTTGGGCCAAAGCTCATGAGCGACTTAGGCAGTCGCTTGTTGATGCAAACCACGAGTTGCATGCGTGCCAAGTGGCTGACCCAGAGTTTGCAGACAAGTACAAAGTTGTTGATCCTGAAAACGCTTACTGGATGGAGAATGCAGAGGCTCTGATAGAGATCTCTACTGGCTACATGTTTGACGCAGAACCTGTTCGCAAACGTGTCTGTACGATACCCATTCCCCTTTTGATCAACGATTGGAGATGGAATAGCGAGAAAGAAACTCGTGAAGAAAACGATGCGCGGCGACAAAAAGCGTTGTCGGAGAGTTTCGGCAAGGTGTATCAGCTTGCGCGATCGATCACTGAGTTGTACTCCAGCGTTGGTGGATGGCCTGACGATGAAATCATCGTGGACGTTAAGTTTCAAAACATTGAGGGCATGTGATGAAAGAAACCGAAACCATTTACACCGACATCCCGCTGCCAAAGCAGCGGCGTGGCAGGGTTTCCAAGTGGGAAAAGTTCAAGGCGATGGAAGTTGGTCAGTGCGTGTTTGTGAAAAATCGCATCGATGCCAATGCTTTGAAGGTTTACTTGGAGAGGGCTGGGCTGACTGTGGTAACGCGCAAAGTGGATGACCAGATTGGGATCTGGAGAGTGGCTGATGAGTGAATCGCCAGACATGGTCAATCGCCCCGGACACTACACCAAAGATGGTGGCATAGAGTGTATTGATGCAATCAAAGCGTCGATGTCCTCTGCCGCCTTCAAGGGGTATCTTAAAGGTAACGTCATGAAGTACATCTGGCGTTACGAAAACAAGAACAAGTTGGAAGACTTGCAAAAAGCCAACGTCTATTTGGGTTGGCTGATCAAGGAGGAAACTCATGGATCATCATGAAGAGTTTGAATTCAATTGGCAGAGCGAAGAGCACGAGGTGGCATGTGATGCCCTAAGTTTGTTCGTGAATGCGATGAAGGACAAAAACATTTCAGAAGATGTTTTGATGGAAGTCTTGTTTGTCATCACGTTCACCTATCACCTGCACTTCACAGATCGTAGCTCCCTTCGCAGGTTAGTCGATGAAGGCATGCTTGCAGTGAATGATCCTGATATGTCAGAGGAGGAGATGATATGTCATTGAACGAAAACCAACACGCTGCAAGAGAACAAGCTGTGCTTCGCATCTTGCATCGCCACAACTTATCACCGTGGGCCAGAAATTACTGGGCGCGCACTTACTGTGGACTAAAGAGGGCCGAGCATGAAGCTAAGGTACTACCAACAAGAAGCCATTGATGCTGCTTTCCATTGGTTCGATACCCAAAAAACCCATCCATTAATTGTTTTACCTACAGGCGCTGGCAAGACTGTTGTCTTCGCCTCAATGATCAAGAAGATCTTTGAAGAAAACCGTAACAGTCGTGTGCTGATTCTTGCCCACAGGCAGGAGCTAATCAGCCAGGCAGATGAAAAGCTCAAGACCGTATGGCCTTGTGCACCTAGTGGTCTGCTGGCTGCAGGGTTGAAACAGTTTGATTCGCACGAGCCTATCGTGATCGCTAGTCGGGATACCCTGGCCACACCAAAGCGGCTAGATAGTTCAGGCGAGTTTGATTACATCATCGTGGATGAAGCCCACCATGTTGGGCCAGAGAAGCGGAGTCGATATCGAAAGATCTTTGATCACTTTGATTCTACTCAGCATTACGCACCAAAGGTTTTGGGTGTTACGGCAACGCCATATCGTATGGGTCAAGGATTCATTTATGGGTTGGACGATCACTTCTTTGGTGGTGTCGCTCACCGGGTAACGATCCCAGAGCTAATCAAGGCAGGGTATCTGTGCCGATTGTCTGCGTATCAGGTTGCGTCAGAAGCGGTGATTGATGCATCCACAGCCAGGGTCAAGTTCAAGGGTGGCGACTATCGTGAGTCAGACATCGAACACCTCGCCATGGAAGATCAAACCATGCTTGCGATTGTGGCCGATTGGATCGACAAGGCGTACAGCAAGGGCCGACTGAGCAGTGTGTTCTTCTGTATCACCGTGGCTCACGCGAACAAGATGTGCATGTATCTGCGTGATGCAGGTGTAGAAGCCGCTGTTGTGACGGCAGAAACGCCCGCTGAAGAGCGCAAGAAGATCCTTGAGGACTTTGAGAACGGTGTCATCAACGCGCTGTGTAACGTCGCTGTGTTGACTGAGGGCTGGGATGCGCCACGCACAGACTGCATCGCATTGCTCAGACCGACCAAGTCTCTGGGCCTGTATGTGCAGATCTGTGGTCGAGGCATGCGCACCTGGGGTAACAAGAAAGACTGCATGCTGCTGGACTACGGCGAGAACATGATGCGCCATGGCTGCATAGATACTGCTAGGCCAGAGAGACCACAAGAAGATGAGTCGGATGAACCGAAGATCTGGGTGTGCGACCACTGCTATGCCGTGAATGACATGGATGCGCGTCATTGCGTGGAGTGTGAAGAGCCTCGGTACAGCGTGGAGCAGATGCTTCAGCGTCAGCAGGACTTGCTGGATCAGCTTGACCAAGAGCGCAAAGATCAAGAAGAGAAGGATGCAGCTGCAACACGCGAAGCGGCACAAGGTAACGTCCTGTCTGATGAGCTAGAAGAGCCAGCCGAGAAGCTTGAGAAAGTTAAGAACATTGACTTTGTGTCTGCACAGATCAAGACATCAAAGAACGGTAACGACTATCTCAACGTGATGTTCTCAACGCCTGGCGAATACTGGCCACAGAGCATGCCTATTATGCTGGGAATGCGGGGTAAGGCGGGGATGGTAGCCACCAAGAAGTGGAACGCCCTGACACAGTCAGGCACACCAACGCCATACGATCTTAGTTATGCAGCGGATCTTGTGAACCAACACAAGGTCATGAGCCACATCAAACAAATAACTGTAAGGAAGGAGGGTAGATACTGGAATGTTGTCAGCGTCCATTTTTGATCAGATCGATGAGTTCATCGCCAATAAAGAGAACCGCCACCGAGGGCACCTTGGTTTCAGTGGGATCGGTGATGACGATGAATACAAACTGTGGATGGGATTCCGCTGGTGTCTGCCGTCCACGTTTGGTGGGCGCATGCTGCGCTTGTTCGACCTTGGTCAAAGGATCGAAGAGCAGATCGTTGACAACATAAAAGACAGCGGCCTGATATCTATCGCCTCGCATGACAAAGACGGCAACCAGTTTCGTGCGTCGTTCTTTGGTGGTCACTTCGCAGGTTCGTGCGACGGGCTGCTGAAGGGCGTGTTGCCACCACCGGAAGAGGAGCTTGTGCTCCTGCTCGAGGTGAAGAGCGCAAACGACAAGCGGTTCAAGGAGCTTGTGAAGCTACAAAGCTATGAGGCTTGGAGTGAAACCTATCGCTGGCAGATCCACTCGTACATGGGCGCGCTTGGCCTGACCAAGTGCATGGTTGTTGTGATGAATAAAAACAACAGCGAAATCTACTCAGAAGTGATTGAATACAACGCCGCTATCTGGGAGCGCGCACAAGAGAAGGCAGAGCGCATCATATGCAGTGACGCACCACTCAAAGATACACGCCGCTCAGAGAAAGATTGGCGCATGAAGAATGAGCCTGATCTGTACAAAGACATCTACTACGGACGGCGTTTGCCTGAGTCGGTGAACTGCAGGAACTGTAAGAACATCAAGCCAATCACCACCAGCAACGGTGCGACTTGGTATTGTTCGCGCAGTAACAGGGCCATACCTTTTGAGGAGCAGCAGCTTGGCTGTAAGGATCACCTGTGGATACCTGAGTTGGTCAACGCAGATCACATGCCAGAACGCAGCACAGAAGACGCTGTGGCGTACAGGGTGGGGATTATAGACTTCTACAACTCAACGTCAGAAGTGAGCGGAGAATACCACTACAGCAGCGCAGAGATGCGTGAGCTATCGAAGGTGCAGTTCAACGCTGAGATGATGATTGATGCTGAGAAAATCAGGGCTGAGTTCCCAGGGAGCCAGATCGACAACATGGATGAGCGTAAGGTTCCGTTCTAGTCCCAGCTGCGGGGGTCTTTGACCACCAGTATCTTGGTGCCGGGGTAGAGGGCTTCAACCAGTTTCTTCTTGAGCCTGAACACCTGAGTGATGACGCCCTTGGTGTCTTCGACTACATACTCACCATCGCGCTTGTATCGGAAGTCTGCTATGTACGAGCAGATCTTCTGATCCTCGCCGTTGACGGTGACCACGCAAGGAAAGTCCACCTGCACTTCAAGATCAGTAAGTTCGCCAGCTTGCTCTAGCTGTTTGAGTATCTTGTATCGGGCAGCTTCAAGCTTGGAATCGAACACGATGCCATCGTATTCAGTTCGCTTTGCAAAGTATTTGGACTTTGGCCGCTTTCTTTTTGGAACCACACTAATCAATGCCTAGGAGTTTGTTCAACTCTACCTGCCTGAGTGCATCAATGCCACGATCAAATAACGACATAGGCGGTGTGCTGGGCTGTGTAGGCGCGATTTGAGGCGCAGGCTGTGGTTGTGTAGGGGTTGGAGCAACAGGCGCTTGTGCGGCCTGTGCTTCGGCTGCAGCTTGTGGTCTTAGTGCAGCGCCTTGGAAGTCTCTGTATGCGTTTGTAATCTGATCGAAGTCAAAGGGATTAGAAAGCTTGTCTTCAGTTCCTTGCATTGCAATCTTGATGGTTTCTTTTGTGGGGAAGAATGCTTCAAACCTACCTGCAAGAACCTCTCTAAGCTTTGGAGTCTTTGCTTCTTTCAGCGGTTGAACAATGTCTGCCGTAGACAAACCAAGAGTTTTGGCGTCTTCAATCGCCATATTGAGATCGCGCAGCGCCTTAAACCTTTGTTCGTTGGCTGTGATGTATGCTTGAGTTACTTTTTCTGCGCTCACATCGCCGCGTGACTTCGCGACTTGGTTGAAGATTGCAGATGCATCTCGGACATTTCGTGCAGCTTCTACACCGCGATAGTACAGAGTTCTTTTGACTCTAGGCTTGATCGTCTTCAGCCCAGTGAGTGCCTCCGCAAACTCTTGCGCTGGGTCAATACGATACCCTTGTCGAGTCACAGCACTTCTTGGATCCATGCCTGCAACAGAACCAATCGCTTTTGGAAAGTCTCCAAACTTAACACCAAAGTAACCTGTCTCTGGAGTTCCTACGTCACCTGTAAGCCGAACTGGTGATAAGCCTGGCGTTAATCCTTCGGCAAGGTGTGCTACCGACTTAGCTGCTTTGAGTCCAAGAGGGTCTAGGTTGTTGTATACAGGTGCGCCAAAGTCTGTTCTGTTACGAGCAACATCAAATATCTTTTGCGTGATAATCGATTCACTTGCAAAAGGAGCCGCAAATTCGTAGAGCGAATCGGTTGATGCATCAAAGGCTATCTCTGATAAATCTTTTTCAGCTGTAACACCATTTGCTACCGCGTTGTATACGGCTCGCGCTGGACGCAACATGTAGTCATACGGGTTGGTGTATGAGAAATTGTACATCTCGGTGATGTTGCCATCTTTGTCTGTGGCTATCGGTATCAGAGTAGAGTTCCTATCCCACTCGTATGCCATGGAACGCTTGTAAGCTTGCACTTGCTCATCATCCGCTCCAGACAATAACAACCCTGCGGTTGCTAAAGTTGAGGGAATCGCCACGTTTGTAGCCATCATCCCGGTAAGCCGCTTCATACCAATCGCTCTGATCTCAGGCGACTCACTGGCCAGTTCTTTGATAGATCGTTGAAGGATGTTTCCACTGGTTCTGATGATCTCTGCTGGGAACGCGATGAAGTTACCAACGGGCAGTTGCCTTAGTCTTTTGATCGCTTCAGGAACTCGAGCATAGTTTGGCACTGTATCTTTTACGATCTCAGCGGCCTCTCTTTTCAACGCTTTTTCAAGAGCCTGTGGCGTCATTTTAGGATCAGACATCTTAATGACAGACCCAAACTCTAATAAGTTTTCTCCATCAGACACAGGGATGGCTGCATTAGGATTGTTTTTAAAAGCTTTCTGAAGCTTAGCTAGTTCCATCTCAAAGCTGTACGCCTTCCAAACATCATCAGAACCTTGATAAAGCTTTGCAGCAAAACCATTCTGTTGATTTCTGGCGACTTGAAATGCCTTCTCGGCTAGCCTTGGTACAGCTTTGCTTGATTCCAACGCATCGTTAAGCAATGCCTCAAACTCGCCCACCTTTGCATTGGTGTTGATGATCCCTAATTCAACAAGTTCATTGTAATACTTTTCAAGGTCAGCTTTACTCGCTTGTGCAGCAGACTTTTCACCTATCTTAAAATCACCAACCTTAGTCAATCTTTGATTTAGATTTGTTAAAACACTAGATACCGACTTAGCTAGTGAATCTGCGCTGCCTATGTTTCCGTTTGCAAGAGCAAAGAATGCGGCAGTTGTGGCGTTTCTAATTTGTGTGATTGGGCTATACACAGTCTTTGCAATCTGTGACATGCCCTTGATCCCCAAGAACGTCGCATACAAAGGCATCGTGTTGGCTAGGTTGAATATGTCTCCAGCCTGCTCAAAAGCCTCTTGATGTTCTTTCAATACATACTTACCAGCCAATGGGCCAAACCTAGCCCTATCCGCATCTGTAATTTCTTCAAGAGGACTCTTTCCGCCAATGCGCGTGTAAGCTGTTAAGTTTGCGCCAGGCGGGATATCGTCAAACAAAAACTTTTTGTCTGCGGCTAGGCTTTCGTTATGAGCAAATAAGTTTTTATAGTATTCATCTTTTCTTATTTGCTTTGACAATATGTCAACGGTATCAATGATCTTTGTTTTTAGCCCCGCCTCTTGCTCAGCGACATCTCTGGCTCTTAGAACCTTGGTGTTCTCACGGCCAATGACTTCTTTTGCGCCCGTGTACTCGCCTAAAAAGTCTCTGATCGCAGGAAAATTATCTAGCGTTCTGCCTTTTAAAACACCTTGGCCAACGCCTGAAAGAACATCTTCGTCTATTAAATCTTTTGGATTGACGTTGGCATTGTTAGGCATCTTGCTCAACATGTTGGCCAGAATGCCTCTAGCTTTGGCTGGAGTAATGCGAGAAGCCTCATCTAGCCCAGCTGTTGATTGAACTAGCTCATCTATTGCTTTGGCTTGTTGAGCGCCAGTTGGAGTGTAATCCGTCTCTTTTGCTGCCCTGTATATTCTGGTGCCATAGAAACCTAGATTACCCTCAATTGTTTTTATTAACTGGTCTCTTGACCCCTCTTGCAAAAATGGATCGTCTTTGATTTTTACAATTGAATCACTGAGACCATCAATCTGCTCTCTCAACTGAGTTGCGCCGTCAAATAAACTTAGTTCTTTTTCACTGCCAAATAGAGTTTTAGGTTTAGATGCTGCAATTCTTTTATCAAGATCTTTTAACATCTTGCCAGCGTTGTTTTGAACAACTTCACGGCTGACGCCAACTTTTGGCTCAGCGAACAAGAAGTCGTTTAATGTATTAAGAACAATGCTTTTGTCTTGGTTGTTAAGAATGCCTTCGTTTTTATTTGCGTAAGTAAGCGCGTTGTTTATTTTCTCAACACCTTGGCGAGCAGCAGAGTTTGCGGCTGCTATCTTAGCAACCCGTGTTGCCTCATACTGCGCTGTGAACTCATCAGGCATTCTGCCTTGATTGGTTAAGAATCTGCGTCCTGTCTTCTTCAAACTCTCAATTTGCCTTTCAAAGAAGTTAGGGTCTTTTAAATCAGGCTTTACGCCCACTGATTTGAATGGTGTGTTTGGATCAGCGATAGCGCGTGCGGCTTCTTTCGCCATATCTGTTTTGCCAAGAGCTTCTGCCGTAGAGCCAATTGCTGAAACGCCTAACCTAGCTATGGCAGGAACGCCTAAAACCACAGCAGCGCCCTCTGTGGCAACTTTCAATCTGTTTGCTAGATTTGCTTGAGCCAACTCTGCGGCTGCAAGGTCTTTGGTTTCTATTCGCTTTGTGGGGCCAGCATCAAGAAAGTCACCAAGCGTTTCTACATCAGGTGTTGTAGCTGCAACATCAGCAGCAGCAAACGCACCAACTTGTGCGGGCCTGCCGAGCCCTTTGGCTACCTTGGCAGCAGCGCCACCGGGCACAGCAAACTGAGTTATGAAGCGAGCAGCTTCGCCTATCCCCGTAGAGGTTTCAGGCTTGTACTTATTGAAGAACTCTCTAATAACTTGTGAACTGTTTTCTTCTGAGCCAGTGATCGCATCAGCCAGTTCTGTTGGTAGCGTGCTGATTCCTTCTAAAGCGCCTACAAGCCCAGCGCCCACGCCACGGAACACATCACCAAAAGCGGATACATCTTCCTCTGCGAGTTGAGCGCCACGCTCTATTGATGGATTCTCTGCTCCCCACTCACGCGCTCGTTGTGCTGCGTATATTGGATCATCAGTAAGAACTTCGATGACCCTTCCGCTTCCATCAGGGACAGGGACAATCATTAGCTTAGTGTCGCTTCTGGCTTGGCCTGCATCGCCATGATTTGTTCTAATTCTTCTTTGCTTAAATCATATCCAGCTAAAGCAGCAAGACCTGCTATTTCTGATGGAGTTGGAGGGATTGTTCCCTCTAAACGCTTACCGAATAAAGTCAAGAAAGTTTGCTGAGGATCATCAGAATCACCTAGCGCCAACTTTGCTACCTCTTCGTCGGACACATCATCTGGATATATCTCTCTCAACGCTTCAAAGTTTCTCATGAACGCAGTTTGATTCTGCTGTTGAGCGGCTTCGTATTCTGCTTGGCCAAGCGTGAAGTCAGTAAAGAAGTTCCTGTCTACCACTCCGGGTCGTGACTCTGCAGCACGAGCAAGCGCATATCTGGTTTTGGGATCGGCCAGATATTCCATAGTCTTGCCAACCGCCCCAGGCTCACCACCAATCCCATCAGCGCCAAACAAAAACTTCATAATTCCTGATTGTTGATCACCAGTATCCTCACCCCCACCAGTGTCAGCAGCGGGCGTTTCCACAGGAGGCTCTGTTGTTTGCTCCTCTCCTCCGAATGGTATTGTTGACGCGCCACCAGCAGCGATACCCGCTATGGCCGTCTTGCCAGGGTTGCGTCTTATTGCACCAGCTGCGGCTGCAGGTATTCCTGCGGCACGAAAGAATCCTGCAGTGTTAGCATTCCTTGTTGCGGCAATGCTTGGAGGTGGGAGAGGTGGTTTGGGAGCGCCCTCAAGCGCCTCCATCAAAGATTCTTGTTCAGACTTAGGTCTCATGGCTGAAGGCTCTTCTTTGGCCCTAACTCTGCTTTTAGACGCTCCTCTCATCAGGCCACGAATAATCTTGGGGCCGAATCTAACAGCCAATCCAGCGGCTCCTAGCCCCGGTATAAACATAAGTGCGGCTTCAACAGGGTTTTCTTGAGCATACTTGATAGCGTCTTCACCTAGCTCAGATGCTTTAGCTAGAGTTTCGTTAAATAAGCCTTCACCCTCTTCTTCCGTGCCGTCTTCTTTATCGGCGAGATCACCATCCTTGTACCCACGCACAGGTGCAACGCCTGCCATGATGCCCATGCCTTGGCGCTGTTGAGGCGTCTGGAACATTGGCCTGTTCATGATATCGCTGTACATCATGCCTCCTTGGTTCATGCGCAAGGGTTCAAATTCGACGGCTGGTGCCTGATTCATGGGAGGCATTACGTCAGGTGCTTGATTCATCTGAGGCCCAGCAGGGGAAGTATCTAGTGGCCCCCCAGGGGTGATTTTCAAGTTTGATATAGGTAGGGGGCCTTGGTAGGTCGGGTTGTCAAATGCGGGTTGCGCTACGCCTTGCTCTACTAACCCAGACCCAAGCATACCCGGCTGCAACTTACCACCAAAAGTCTTACCGCCTTGTTGGCCACCAAAAAACTGTCTTTCTGCTTGGCCTACGGCGTCTACAAACTGGCTAATTTTATTTTGTTGTTCTTCTGCCATAGGCCCTATGTATTTTTGGCCCAGATAGCCTTGGTAAAGATTCAGAGGGTTTTGCTGACCTTGTCCTTGTATTTGTGAAAAGTTTCTTTGCATGGGAGATGCCACGGGCGGAATCCTCTGATCCCCGATGATGCCCCTTAAAGATTCAGGCCCCATGGTCTGAAATTGTGGTCGAATCGAATTAGCAAAAGGCGATTGCATTTGCGCAAGTCCAACTATCCCGCCTTGATTCATTCTGTTCGCCTCCGACAAAGCAATTGCCATAGCCTGCTTTGGATTTGTTACTTTTCTACCCGAACCGCCTGACTTGAGAGTGCCATCTTTGAACTCTCCCATGACCTTGCTGATCTTTCTCTCACGCCTAGATCGTTTCACGGCGCTAACTTACCTTAGAGTAATCAACACGGTAGTACCCGTCATCGCCCATGATGACCGCGCTTGGATCAACCTCTTTTAGCTCTTGGGCGAGAACGCCTTCAGTTGGGTCATCAACGCCCATAGACTTGGCTGTGTCATTCCAATCCCATGTGTACCAACCTACGCCGGGCTTGAGATCATCAATCTTTACGATGTTTTCTTTCAGTCGCACATCAGATGTTGGGAGGAACGAAGCAATGGTTCCTATTGCATTTAATGCTTGAGCACCAAAGCTACCTCTAGTTTGAGCTTGTCCTTGGTTCTGACCCATGCTGAAGCCACTCTGGTACTGAGGCATAAATGGTGCGCCACCTTGCAACAATGCTTGGCCACGCTGCAGTCTCATGAATGGCTCATCAGCCATCTGAGTAGCCGCCTTGTACTGCGCATCAAGGCCAGCTTGCTGTATGCCACGACCTTGTTGGCCAAGCTGGCTGAGAGTGTTAATTTGAGTGCCCAACATCTGCTGACCTGTTTGACCAAGGCCTGCAATACCTGATGCAGCTGCACGCTGTGCTCCAGTGCCTGCTCCATAAGCTTGCAATGCAGTGCCAAACTGACCTTGCGTAAGACCGCCAAGGCCAGCCGCAGCACCTGCAGTTCTGCCCATTTGCTGGCCAAACACATCTGCACCAAGTTGTTGGCCTGATAGACCAAGCTGCCCCATTCCACGAGCGATGTCTGCTCTCTGACCTGCAAGCCCCGCTTGAGCTTGCGTCCCCTGTAAACCAAGAGCACCACGTTGTTGAGCAAGAGAACCCATGTCTCTGCCTGCTTGCATGCCCATTTGTCCAGCTTGGCCAAGTAGTGAACCAATGCCTTGTTGTCCAGAAAGACCAAGCTGTCCGCCCTCAAGCGCACCTCGTTGAGCTAACTGCTCTGCGCTTATTCCAAGTTGACCCGCCTGACCTGCTGCTTGTATTCCAGTGCCTGCGCCTGCTTGACCTAATGAGCCAGTAAGTTGCGCGGCTTGCTGACGGCGTGCCTGCGCATTCTCAAACGATTGTTGTGCCTGCTGTGCTGCCTGCTGGAAGCCTTGTGATCGCAACTCAGCGCCTGTTTTTGCTTGTTGCTGTAGTACGTTACGGCCAATCTCAGCTTCTTGTATCGCTCCACGAGACCCGCCAAATGCGCCTGCTCGTATTTGTTGCGCTCTGGCATCTTGTTTTTGTTTCTCGCCCAGCCTAGCAATCTCTGCTTGTTGGGCATCAATTACTTCTTGTGTGAAGGGGTCTTGAAATCTAGCAATGCCTGCAGGGTCAAACTGTTCACCAGTGCCCACGAGACCAGCAATACCCTGCATGGCTGCTTCGCGGCCCATCTGACCAGCAGATCGCAAGTCTGCTCCAGCCATTTGAGTTTGCTCACGCGCTCTTCGTGTGGCTTCCGCTGCGCCCGTCTGAGCGCCGCCAACTTGACCCTGAATACCACCAGCCGCTTCTGTGATGCCTGCTCTAGCAGTGCCGCTCGCTTCAGCTATGGCTCGTTCAGCATCTGACATGCCTGTTTGTGCGCCACCTATGATCGAAGGAATGCCTGCTCCTGCCTGTGCGATATCTCCCATCGCAGCTTCCATGCCTCGTCGCGCACCTTGATCTACAAATCGCTCACCCATGGATGGGTCATACTGGCCTAAGCTTTGTTCGTATAAAGCACGCGCTCTTGGATCTGCAAACAAACCAGCAGAACGAGGATCAAACCCTTGGCCAGCACGCCTGAATAAGTCTTGTGCTTCTGCTAGTTGTGCACCAAAACCACCTAACCCTTGCGCAGCATTACGCGCTTGAACCTCTAATGGTGAAAGACCAGCCACCTGTTGAATAGGAATAGGTATAGGTTGTCCCATCATGCCCAAGTTGCCTTGAGATGGGTCACCAAAGTATGTAGCTAAAATGTTTCTAGTTGCCAACTCCATCGCTGGATCGGCATACGTTTGCCCCGCTTGAGGCAGAATGACGGGTATACTGGTATCTGTTACGCCTGTACTGGCCATTATGCTTTCCTCATCGCTTGCTCGCCTGCCTTCTGTAAGGCGTACATCATGCGAGCGCCCTCACGGCGTTGTTCTGCTTTTGATTTACCAGCGCCGTTTAATTTACCGACGCCACGAACTGCCTTAGCGTTTACAACAAACTCACCATCGCTAAGCATTGCAGGAATATCATCAGATGTCTCGGTGCCTGGGCCAGATATCGGGCCGTTCATGCGAGGAAAGTCTACATTTCCACCATCAGCTAATTGTTGAGGCATCAATGATCTGCTCAGCGCAGTAAGTCCAGCGCCAACATCTACTTTTCTATCCTTTTCCAAAAGAGCAATGAGTTGCTCTCTAGTCATGTTTTCGTATGGGCTTTTCTTTTCATCTTCAGATTCTTTGTCTCCGCCCAACTTCTTGAGACCGCTCCCTACTGCAGAGCCTATTTTGCCCATCCCTGTCATAGCAGCAGAGCCAAGAGAACCAAGTGCTCCTAGAATGCCGCCACCCTGCATGTGCACAGGGACACTAGCAAAACCACCATCTGCCATGGTCATCCTAATATTGTCGCCAATGGAGTCTTGAATATCCCGAAGATCGCTAAGACTTAGTATTCCTCCGGGCATGCTGCGAGAAACAAGCAAGTCTTCATTTGAAAAACCTTTATCGCGATTATCTGCTGCAATCTCCAGCATCTTATCGTCGCCAAGAATGTCATCGTAATTCTCTATCTGAAATGGGCCACGACGTATGGCTTGTTCTAATTCAAAATCTTTGAACGCATCAGCCATTTCATCTCGCCGTTCAAAGTTCATTTCGTTAGCTCGCTCAAGAACTTCAGCAAGAAGCAATGCATTCTCTGCTTCAATATCAGCAGGATCACTTATCGTTCCGGGATCTATTGCAGGTTCAGATCTTTGAAAGGTGCCGCCGCTTGGTGGAGGCGTTGTGGCTACAGGGGGGGCTACGTTTGCTTGTGGATAGAACGCTGTAGTTGTGCCTGGAAGGTTGGCATAAGTCATCCCTGGCAAGCGTTGATACGCCATAGATTGCGCGTATGGGCTTACCCCGCCACCTAAGAAGGAGGTGCTGCCTTTGAGTTGAGGCATGGCTGTTTGCAAAGGGCTTGGTGCAAAACGCTGAAAGCCTCCAGATTCATCAAAATCTTTAACTGCTTTAGAGGTTTGCTGGCGCAAATCTTTTTGCGCTGCTGCAATCTCTTTTTCAGATCTACTCATTCCCATATCAGTTACTCACCTGCTTAACACTTCCATCGCCGTCTGGCTTGTCTGAGCCTAGAGTTAGGATCTTTTGCTGCTTTTGGAAATTTCTTCATTTGCCCTGCAGATCGTGCGCAAAAAGACTTTCTACGCGCTGCACGCTTACCTGTAGGCTTGTCCTCCGTCACAGCAGTCTGCAGTTTACTACCAGGATTGGCTTTACGATACGCTTTTACACCAGCTTCTGTCATGCCAGCGCCCTGTTTTGTAGGGCGAAAGTTCTTTTTATTGCGCTTGGGCATCTTGTCGCGGCGTCGTTTCTTGACTTCACCACCACCGTTGAACTCTTCTGCGTATCGTCTAAACATCAGGAGTACCTTGTCCGCTTGCGTCGATCAGACATGACAGCCCCACAGCCACGGTGATTACGGCGAACTTCGCCACCACTAGCTTTCTTTACAATGGTCTTCACATTTGTTGGCTTACCGCCCACACCTTGTGGCTTTGCACGCTTGCGCGCAACAGCACTACGCCGCTCACCCTCGGTCATGGATTTCGCTTTTGACCTCGGCACGCACTTTGGATACTTGCGCTTTGAACCTTTAACCTTGGCACGGCCACACTTTTGGAACTTACCGCCTTTCTTCGGTGCCCCAATATCTACCCAATCACCTTTTGGGCCTTTGCCAAACCACTCTTTCAGGCTCATGAGAGTCTTGTTCTCCCCCGCTTACTTGGCATCATGCCGCTGAATCCTTTGGGATCTATCAAGCGAGCACGTTTGGCCACAAAGCCACCTGCATTCATATCTTTTGGCTTTGGGCCTTTGAAATCTTTGCGCTTCACGCCAGATGGATCTTTGATTTTCCCTGCGCAAATCTTGCTGGCGTAAGCGTTTGCATACGCTGACGGGTATACCTTGAACTTGCGCTTAGCTGCAGCTTTACCTCTTGGGCATAGTTTTGTCATGAACCTACACTCACTACTATTGCTCCTGCATTTATCACCTGAACAGAACCAACCTGTCCTTGAGCTTCAAGGGGATCAGTTGTGTACGGTAACTCCTGAGACAAACTAATCCAGTTGTTGCCATCAAACACTTGTAAAGTGTTGATAGTTGTGTTCCAGATTAAATCACCTGTGTTGAATTTCAAAGTGTCTCTTTTCTCTCGCGTGAACTGTGGTGTAGCGTCTGGATCAAACGCATCCAAGCTCAGTTCAAGCAAGCGCACTGTTCTGTTGAACGTAGTTCCATCAACGGCAGCGCCATTGTTGATTAGCGGTAGCCTACCTCGCAGTAACTTGCTCATCGTCTACCGTTAGGTTGTATGTCAAGGCGCGTTCCACCCACTCTGAAGCCAACGCCTAGCTGTGAATCGGTGACCGCATCGTCATCAGATTCAAAGCGCACGACTGCTTGACGGCCACGCGCTCGAGTATCGACCTTGGTAGTTGAGCTTGTGATTGCAGTGGTTTGGTCTGTGGTTAGGTCACTACCGGGGAAGTTGCGCGCTTTCACAACCACGTTGATGGTCTGGTTCTCACCTGAACCCGTGAACTTAATATCAGGTATGCAACGACGTATGAACTGAAACTCTTCGCCATCCCCTATGTCAAAGTCAGCAGATTCTATGAACACGTTGGTCATGGGGCTACCGTCATCATCGTGACCAGTTTCATGTTGATACAGGTAATTTGTAGAGCTTGATTTGCCTGCAGCCCTTGGGAAAGCAACGATGCCTTCATCAAGCCACGCGGTTCT
>Ga0208159_1000515_pt1 | contig 15390 bp, 7 predicted proteins | sample 9_EtaG_FD_184082 | JGI IMG/M metagenome (GOLD analysis project Ga0208159, IMG submission 184082) | Marine viral communities from the Subarctic Pacific Ocean - 9_ETSP_OMZ_AT15188 metaG (SPAdes) (version 2) | ecosystem: Environmental > Aquatic > Marine > Oceanic | place: Pacific Ocean | collected... | reverse complement strand
CACTGCTTTAGCGCATTGGTTTAAAACTGATGAAGGTATGGAAATATATGCAAATATAGAAAAAAGATTAAACTAATCAAACTGTAGAGCGGTCGCCCTACGGGGCGATCGTAACTACAATAAAAAAATATTATGATAAACGTAGACAAGATATATCAAAGAGTTTTAACTCTTGCTAATAAAGAGCAAAGAGGATATATAACACCTCAAGAATTTAATATACTAGCTAATCAAGCGCAAATGGATATATTTGAACAGTACTTCTACGATTTAAATCAATTTTTAAGAACTCCGGGTAATAGCACAGTGCATGCTGATGTAGTAGATATGTTAGAAGAAAAAATAAGTATATTTGAAACTTCTGCAACTATAGCTGTGGCTGGTAACATTGCTTCGTTAAACAGCGTTGATAGATTTTATAGATTATCAACTGTCAGAGACGGAAATGTTACGTACGAAAATATAACTAAAAAAGAAGCTAGGCTTTTTGAAAACTCTCCACTAGCAAGAGCCACAAACTCTAGACCTACTTATATAATAGATGGTGTTAACAATAATATAACACTATTTGGAAGAACTCCAACTTTAATAAACGTTGATTATATAACTTCTCCTAAACAAGCAAAGTGGACTTACGTGGTTGTTGATAACAAAGCCCTACATAATAGTACAGCCGAAGACAAACAAAACTTTCAGTTACACGCTTCTGAGGAAACTGATTTAGTTTTAAAAATATTAACGTTGGCAGGGTTTACATTAAAAGATCCAAATTTATATCAAGCAGCTGCTAGCGAAGACATGAAAAGTGTTCAACAAGAAAAACAATAAAATAAATGGGATTATTACAAGAAACGCAACAAAATTATTATGATGGTAACGATTTTGGTGGTTATCAATTTGTATCTTTAGATGATATTATAACTAACTTTACAATAGCTTATGTTGGTGAAAATAAAATAATACCAAAAATAAAAAGAACTGATATAGCTTTTCACGCGCAAAGAGCAATGCAAGAATTATCTTTTGATACTTTTAAATCTATAAAGTCTCAAGAAATAACACTACCACCTTCCTTAACAATGGCACTTCCACAAGATTATGTTAATTATACTAAAATATGCTGGACAGATACTGCTGGTATAGAACATCCATTGTACCCAACTAGACATACTTCTAATCCACTTCCTATACTACAAAACGCAGATGGTGAATATAATATTGAGATAACAGCTACTTTATCAACTGGTAATTCTAATATTAGCTTAGATAAAAAATATCCAAATATAGCTAAAGTAATGAGAGTAACAGGACCTAGCATACCGGAAAATATGTTTATATTCCAGCACGATGTTAACGTTTTTCTCGGTGATTTTAGTTATATAGTACTAAGAGATTTAAACGGAAACATATTTACGCCTACTTCGGACACAATAGAGGTTTTGACTTTTTCTAATCCAGATGGTTCTTTGCTCCAAGAAATAGAAGAAAGTATAAGCATAGTGGGAACTACTGCTACAACTGGATTTAACGGTGTTATTGGGGAAAACAAAATGACTCTAGAGCCTAGTAGCACCCAAGACATTTCAGGTATAAAAGAAGGTATGCTTGTTTTTAGTCAAAACGTAGATGAAATTCCTGAAAACACAGTAGTTACACAGGTAGACACTGTAAATAAAATTGTGTTTTTAAGCAACGAACTTATTGGTACTCTTTCTAATAATACTGTTCTTTTCGCTGGTAGTAATAGCGATTCTACAACCTGGGGCCATTATAAGAGTCACGATGCAACTACAAATTCTATGGTAGACGAATATGATTATGATGACGATATATATGAATTAAACGTTGGTGGTAGATATGGTTTAGAACCTGCTCACGCGCAAGTAAACGGAAGTTATTATATAGATAATTTAAAAGGTTTAATACATTTTTCATCTAATGTTTCAGGAAAAACTGTGATATTAAAGTATATAAGCGATGGACTTGGTACTGATGACGAGATGATAGTTCACAAATTTGCAGAAGAAGCTATGTATAAATCTATAGCCTACGCTGTATTATCTACTAGTAGCTTTGGCCAACCTTTAGTACCTAGATTTAAAAAAGAAAAATTTGCAGCAATAAGAACTGCTAAATTAAGATTATCAAATTTAAAATTAGACGAGCTAGCACAAAGCTTTAGAGGTAAGTCTAAAATAATTAAACACTAAAATATGCCAGAGATTAAAAATGTTTTTCGTCAAGGCGTGATGAACAAAGATGATGACGAAAGAATAATTCCAAACGGACAGTATAGAGATGCTATGAATATTGAGATTTCTACTTCTGAAGACTCAGATGTTGGTACTGTTCAAAACATATTAGGTAATACTAGAGTTGATGATTTGTCTTTATTAGACGGCACCCGTATTAAAGCCATTGGTAGTATTGCAGACGAAAAAAACGATAGGCTTTATTGGTTTGTTACAGGTTTTGATGTTAATAACAATGAGTTAGACGCTATTATAGAATACACTAATGATGGTGTTGTTACACCTGTCTTTGTAGATAGAACACAAAGTATCTTAAAATTTAGCAAGTCTACTGTAGTCACTGGTATAAATATAATAGATAATTTACTTTTTTGGACGGATAATATAAACGAGCCAAGAAAAATAAATATTGATAACTGTAAAATTGGAACGTCTGATTTTAATACAACTACTAAGCTTATAGTAAACGGTGTTGATAAAGGCGAAATTAAAGAAGAAAATATAACGGTTATAAAGAAAAGACCTACTAAAGCGCCAGATGTTAGATTTGTTGAAACTACTTTTCAACCTTTGTTTTCTGTAACAGGTTTAGATTTATTTCAAAAATATCCTGAAGACACTTTAAGTAATATAGATATAGCTAACTCTAGTTTTCAACAAAACGATATATTAATATTATCTAGATCAGAGACTCCTGGTCAACTTCCGCAAAATTATGAATTAAAAGTTTTAGTAACAAGTGTCTCTGGTACTACTTACGAGCTTAAAATTATTGAATTAACTTCATCAAGTGATTATATAGAAAATAATCCGTTAGACTTTGATGTTATTAAATTTGTAGATCAAGACGCTATATTTGAAAAAGAGTTTGTTAGATTTGCTACAAGATATAAATATATAGACGGAGAGTTTTCAGCATACTCACCTTTCACACAGCCTGTTTTTGTGTCTGGAAGATTTGGTTTTCATCCAACTAAAGATCCGTATAATTTAGGTATGGAAAACAAACTGCTAAATGTTATGTTAACAAACTTAGTACAAGCAGATGCTCCAAAAGATATTGTACAAATAGACATACTGTTTAAAACAGAAAGATCTACAACTATATATTCTATTGATAGCATTAAACCTAACGATCCTACTGGCTACTGGGAACAAAACGATACTATATCAAACGGTCAAATTATTGGTTGGACAGGTTTGACTGTAAGTGGAACTGGCTCTTTAAACGCTGGTGAGTTTTCTACTGGTCAATATGAGATAACAGTAGAAAATATATATGCAGCGCTGCCTGAAAATCAATTGTTAAGACCTTACGACAATGTTCCTAAAAGAGCTTTAGCGCAAGAAATAACTGGTAATAGATTAGTTTACGCTAATTATTTTCAAAATTATGATTTAGTAGACGATAGTGGTGCACCTGTGGTTCCAGATATAATTGTTGAAAAAGAAGATAGAGCACTTTATTTTGGTGATACTGTTGGTTTTAGTGAAAATATAGGTTTAAAATCTATAAAATCATTAAGAAAATATTATTTAGGCGTTGTATATGGAGATGAGTATGGTAGAGAAACACCGGTGCTTACCAATAAAGGAGCTGCTATAAACATACCTTACACAGAAGACGTAACTAACAATATATTTAATCCAGCAAGATCGTTAAGATTAAAAGCTAACTTACAGGGAAATCAACCTAATTGGGCTACTTATTACAAGTTTTATTTAAAACAAACTACAGGTGAATATTACAATTTAACATTAGACAGAGTTTACAAAGCGCAAGAAGATGAAAATCTTTATGTTTCCTTCCCTTCGTCTGATAGAAATAAAATACAAGAAGGCGATTATCTTATACTTAAAAAACAAGTTGATATAGAGAGTGTTGTGCCCGTTGAAGAAAAAATAAAAATAATAGATATAAAAAACGAAGCTCCAGAGTCTATAAGATTTAATTTTGTTTCTTTAGGTACAGGTGGTGGTAGCGCTGCAGATAACACGGCTTTGTTTCCTGATATAAACCAACACCCATCTCCTGGCGCTGCAAAATTATTAATAGACGCAGAAGCTTGGATTAACGCAGAAGGAGGTATAGATTTAGACGAAGGTGTGACACCTAGCGACAAATTAGCAGTGCAATTTAGTATAACTAATGGTGGCGTTGAAATTAACTCTAAAAAATATTTTGTATCTAGCTACGCTAGTATAGACTCTATTGGAACAGACGGTAGTTATCAACTGTTATTAAGAGACGTTATAGACGACGAAGACGCTTGGGTAGAAAGTAGTTTAGGTGTATTAAATTCAGACGCTGCTTTTAGAATAACTATATTTAAACTTCAAGAGAAAGACGTTACTGAATTTGAAGGTAGATTTTTTGTTAAAATAATTTCAAACCCAGTAACACAGCAGTATTTAATACCTTCTATTAGTGACGTTGAAAACTTTAGAGTATTAGGTAAGGCAGATACATTTGTATTAGCAGATCATCAAGCTACAGGTATATCTGGTGGTGGGAATTTTTTTGGCATACATAATACTTCTAACTCATCATGGACACATACTACTAATTATGCTTCTAATTTTTTATCTGCTTCAGAACAAGACTGGAGTAATATAACTAGTTTTGGAACAGGGGCTGCAGATCAAGGCGGTTGGTTTATAGACGCGGCCCATTTTGAAGCAGCGCAAGAAGAAGGCGCTAATATAGACGCTAGTAGATCAGGTAAAATGACAAAAGGTAATGTTTTAGCTGGTAACGCTTCAACTACCCCCGCTCAAAGACACCGTCAATACGTAAATGGTCTACCAGGTATAATAACGCCAGATCATACTACTGGTCCTTATAGATTAGTTGGCGGTCAGGCTCATGGCGCTAAACATTGGAGTTCTGTTGTGGCGCGATTTAAAGATAATTTTAAAGGTGATAATGGAATTGTTAATACAAGTCAAAGTTTTTACAATAACGGTGGAGCTTATCAAAGTAGTTTTACAAGCGATGGTACATATGTCTCTAGTCCTTCTGGCGGTCATTACATGCATTTTTCTGTAACTGGCTTTGGAGAAGACTTACATAACGGTAATTGGGACGCTACGCCTCTTTATGGATCATCAGTAAATATAGCTACGGTTGGTGGTAATCTAACTAGTGTTTTTAATCAAATAAAAGATAATTTACAAAAAATATACTGTACAGATATTTACATGCTTTCAGGTCCTGGAGTAACTAACGGTCTTTTTCAACTAGGAAATACGCTTAGTACTTTAGACAACAGTGGAGGTTCAAACAGATATAGTTACATTGGGTTTGGAAATACTAATTTTAATAGCTTAAGTCAAGAAGAGCAAGATAACGCTAACAACTGTTTTAATCCTGCCTGGAAAAATCCTTACAATGCTAGTGTTGTTTCAAATTTAGTTGCAGGTAATAGATTTGAAATAGAAAGCGATCCGGGTGAAATATACACAATAATAAACGTACATAAAAAACTTTTATACAATCATACTTCTTGGGATTTATCAGCTAATATAAGTGATGGTTTAAGCTTAGTAGAGCCAGACAGTGGTACTTTTTATTCACAAGGCTCGAATAGTAACAGTAATCAACTTAGCGTTGCTAGAGCATTTAGTAATTTTTATAATCAAGCATTTGCTGATGCTCAAGATGGTATAACAAGTATTAGCACTGACTTACAGACCGCTTATGATGAGCTTACAGAGACTATAACTAATTTTGGTAAAGCTAACAACAGAAGAGTTTGTTATATATTAGAGCTAGATAAATCACCAGTAAATAGCGCTAATTGGAACAGTTCTTTAGGTAGTATAACTGATTCTACTACTTCTTTACAGATTAGATTTGTAGATAACTTTTTAGAAGAAGGACAGAATACCCTGCCTACTTCACCAGCTATATTTGAAACAGAGGCAAAAGAAGAAACTGATTTAAACATTTACTTTGAAGCTAGCGACGCTATACCTTTAAAAGTTAATAGTGAAGAAACTTATGGCGAGATGTTGGCCCCTGTAGGAACTAAAGTTGTTTGTAGTTTACCGGGTAGTGACGATAGTGATTATAATCAAATTACCGATGACGCTGTAGCTAGCTCAAGTATTCCAAATGGTTACGAAATATTTTTAAAAGTATTAAAATGGGAAGGCAATATTTTAACACTTACTTCACCAGGATTAAAATACACTCTTGCTGTTAGTTTTCAAGGTTATTCAGAGTTTGATTATGTTGGAAAAACACTTAGATTTTGCAGAAAAGACGGTAGTTATACACAGGCAAAAATAAAAGAAATAATTATCCCACCCGCGGGTAGCGATACTTTTACACAGCTTATTATAGAAGAAGATGTTCACAAACAATTTACTGGGCTTCCTTATTACAACTGTTTTAGCTTTGGTAATGGTGTAGAATCAAATAGAATTAGAGATGATTTTAACGAAAGTTTTATATTAAACGGTGTTAGAGCGTCAGCTGTTTTAGAAGAACCTTACGAAGAAGAACATAGAAAATATGGTTTAATACACTCTGGTTTATACAATTCTACTAGTGGTGTAAACAATTTAAACCAATTTATACAAGCAGAAAAAATAACTAAAGACGTTAACCCTACATTTGGTAGTATACAAAAGTTATACTCAAGAACTAAAGATTTAGTAACGCTTTGTGAAGACAAGGTGTTACAAATATTTGTTGATAGAGATTTGTTATTTAACGCAGAAGGGCAACCACAGCTATTAACTAGTGATAGATTTTTAGGTACTACACAACCGTTTAGAGGTAATTACGGTATATCAAAAAACCCAGAGTCTTTTGCCGCTGAGTCGTTTAGAGCTTATTTTACAGACAAACAGAGAGGCGCGGTTCTTAGATTATCAATAGATGGCTTAACGCCTATATCAGATGCTGGTATGCACGACTTTTTTAGAGATAATTTAAAAGATGGTGGTAGGCTGTATGGTAGCTACGACGCTTATAAAGAAGATTATAATTTGTCTATTTATTACGCTAGTGATGAAAACGAAGTTTTAAACTCAGAATTTAACGAATCATTAGTTACACAGGTAAACTTTGGCGCTAATAAAATTATAAACGATGATTTTACTAGCACTACTACAGGCCTTACAAATAATCTTTTATCTTTAGACAACAGTGATTTTGAACCAGCAAACAATTGGACTGTTACAGCGCCATCTGGTAATAACCCACAAGTTTTTTACAGTGCTCCTGATTTTGACGAGCCTGGAGAAAATAGTCTTTTACTTTATAATTCTAGCACAACCACAACAAAAAATAACTCAAAAATAGAACTTGATATTACTAGTCTTAATATTGGTGATACTGATGTATTAGAAATTAGTTTTCTTACTCGTACTAACAGTAGCGAAGCTAGAGACTTTTTATTTCCTGGAACATTCCAAGGTCCTGTTACTAGCGCTAATGAACTTTTTGATGATTTAAAAATTACCCTTCACAATGATCAAGGTAGCGCTGGTGTTATTGTTACTTCTGCAGATATTCTAGGCGCATTTGCAGGTACCTCTTATAACAATAATATATACACGTTTCAAAAAACTATGGACGTTAGTAACGCTAATTCTGCCAACGCTAACAAACTTAGAATAATATCAAAAACTTTATTCCCAACCAAACATCTTTACATTGACAAAATATTCATACGAAAACAAGTTACTAATACTGATAATTGGACTTTGTCTGGTGGGCCAACTAGTGGGGCTGTTAATAACAATGGTGTAATTTCTATACCTGATGGCCATAGTATATCTCAAGATCAAAGTAACGTGCAAGGCTTTTTTATTGAAGCAAATAAACAGTATAGAATAACTTCTGATATACAAGCTGTTTCTGGAAATCCAAAAGTATCATTTATTTCTGGTACTGAAAGCGTTTTATTAGGAGCGCTTACAGTTGACCATGTGTTTAGTTCTAATTCTAATGTAATTACAATTTCAGTGGTAGATGGCGATGTTAATATAAATTCAATACAAGTTCAAGAACTATCACCTTTTGGAGGAAGTGTTGCTAATTGGGATTTAAACAATGGAGGTTTTCCAGACCGATTATTTACGTCTCAAGACTCTGATGGTAGCGTAGTGTTTAACGAAGCCTTTAGTACTAGTACTAATGAAATGTATTTACATCAAAACTTAACACCAACAAATAATATTTTAGATTTTAACGAAGGCATTAAATGTAACGTTAGTTTTAATATATCTAATTATCCTGCAACACTTTCGGGCGGGCAGGCAAATGGTTTTATAAGATTTAGACTGTATAATAGCGACGGGCAAGGATTTGAACAAGACATAACTTCTGGCAATGGAAACTATAACATATCAGGCGTTATAGGTAGTAGTGAAACAACTGACACCACTTTGTTTAGTAAGTTTGGTTTTTATGTGCCTTTAGTTGGTCAAAATGTTTTTAGCGGTGCTATAGACAGTGTGTTTTTAAGTATTGACGCAGAAGGAGCTGGTAAAACTATTACTTTTAATGAAAAATCAAAAGGATGGACAAGCTTTAAATCTTTTGTGCCAGAGCTTGGTATTAGCAGTGTAAATCAATATTACACTTTTAATAATGGCCAGTTATGGAAACATCACACAAACGAAATAAGAAATACTTTTTATGGGATAGGACCGGCTGAAGATTCAAGCGCAGAGTCATCTATAACACCTGTGTTAAACTTACAGCCAGAATTAGTAAAACATTTTAATACGTTAAATTACGAAGGTACACAGTCTAAAGTAGATGCATTAATATCAGTACCATCTGATATTTTGCCTTCTAGTTCAATTGCAATAGGGCCAAATAAAATAGAAACTTTATCTGTTACCGCTATACCAGCTGTAAATAATACGCAGCTAGATTTTGTGCAGTCACCACCACTTGGAACTGATAGTATTATTATAACTGATTTACAAGGACAAGAGCAGAATAGTGTTCCTGTTGTAGATCAAGTTTTACTAGAAATTCTACCTCTTCCGCCTAATATTATTTTTCAAAACCAAAACATAGATCCAATTAGTTATAGATTATCTTTTAATTTTAGAACTCTTGATATAAACTCAGGGTCTCATGTGTTTTTTTCGTACGCACAAGACGGAAACACAACGCCTATACAGTCTTCTCAATTATCTCCTGATGGTAAAGTTTTTATAGACTTCGTTTCAAATATAAATACCCCAATATCATCACAAGCAGAGCTTTTAATACAACACCCGTTTAATCAAGATGGATACGAAGAAAACGTAAGTATAGAAATAACCGATATAAAATTACAAGTATTAGAAGTGTTTAATCAAAACGATAACGAATTTTATAATTTACAAGAAGATAAAGGTTGGTATGTTTCTGATATACATACTAACAAACAACAAGGACTTTTAAATGAGTTTATAGAAAAAGAAGGCAAATGGTACAACTATATAAAAGGAACAGAAAACCATGTTGACCCAGCTGCTTTTAATTTTCAAGGTTTAGGAATAGTTAAAACAGTACAAGGAGAAGATTAATATGGCAAAAATAAAACAAATAATTTACAACGAACAGATAAATTCATCAGCGCAAAATATAGTTTTAAATGTTACTGGTGACCAAGACGCTTTGTTTAGCGTTTCTGTTGTTAGATCTTCAGATTCTAAAAATTATAATTTTGACTCAGCTACATTTGTTGCTACAACAACTTCTCAAAATAGATTAGAAAATTTATCGCCAGGAGAAATAAATATTGAAGTACCAGCCGCGTCTGGAGGTGATACTTATACCGTTACTTTAATAGCAAACGTTCATCTTGGTACTACTTTTAGCGACGGTACTTTTGTTAAAAATACAGTTGTAACGCAGTTGGCTAATACGACTATAACATTTACTGCTACAGGTTCTGGTTTTACAAACACTAATGTAGGGCAGATTACAGGTTCTGCTTACAACAATTTTAGTGTTAATAGTAGACTAGTTGTTAAAATGGATAAAAAACAAATAACAGTTCCATCAGCCTTTGGAGACTTTGGTTTTTTTATAAATAGTACTACTTCAGATTTAAATAATGGTGAGTGGAACTCAGATGCTTTTTATTGGGAGACTACAGAAGCCATAGTTACTAATCCAGCTGGTGATGGTGTTAGTGGTAATACTGTGACTGTAGCTGATTTAACTAGTTTAGTGGTAGGTATGACTTTAGTTTACCATAAAGGTACAACAGCTCCTGGATCTGCCACAGAAATAAGTTCTATAAATACTAATACTAAAACTATAACTTTTTCTACTAGCGTTGCTTTTGAAGATGGTGAGACTATGACTTTTAGAGCTTTTGGACCTAGATTAATAAGACGGGCTATAAACATAGGAATTAACTTAAAAAATTCTACAGTTGTTTTAGGCCAAATAACAACTAGTGTAGACGATGAAATAACATCTAATGTTACAGCTGGAGGAGATATAAACGTAAATGGCACAACAGGTATAGGCGTGGGAGCTACGATACGCATGAGAGGATTAAACAAAAGTTCTAGCGCTAGTGCTTGCACAGTGTCACGTGTGGATAGTGCTCTCAGTGTTAATGGTGGAGGTATAACTGGAGGCGCTATACAAATAGCAAACGGACAGTTAGAAGCTAGTAGTGATAGGCCTATTAGAACTAAGACAAAAATATACATAGACGGTAGTAGTAATAAAGTTTTTTTAAACGGAGATATTATTGTTGATAGACTTTCAGCTGCTAATCAAGTAGTGTATATAGATATGAGTAAAATAACAACACAAGGAACTGCAACATGATAATAATAGAATTTACAAGCGATATAAACAACACTTCTTTACAAGTAGGCGACTTAGCTTACTATGTAACACCTAATTTACTAGGCGGCTTTAACCAGTCTTCAGAATCGCCTGAGTTAATTGGCAGAATAGAAGCAAAAACAAGCAACTCTATAACAATAGATAACGCAGTCACAGGAGAAACGCCAGGGGCAGATGATTTTATTATGTTTGCTAAAGACAGTAGAATAAACTTGTCTGGTTTAGTAGGTTATTATGCTGAAGCGACTTTTAAAAATAATTCTACTGAAAAAGCTGAGATGTATTCTGTTGGATCAGAAGTAACTCCTAGTAGTAAATAACACGTAATAAGTGTAATAATAGATAAAACAATATAATTATGGCAAACAATAAATCACCTAATAAGTTTATGAATGCTCTTTTTGGTAGAGCACAATTAAGAAGAGAGCAAGAAATTGCTAATGAAGATTTTGAACAACAGTATGAAGATTATTTTGGAAGTAAAATTAGTAATCCTTATGCAGGTGTAAAAAACCCATACGAAAACTTACAAAATGTTTACGAAGATGCTACTGTAAATCTTTCGCAGGCTAAGTTTGAAAAAGAACAATCACAACAAGCTATGGCCAACGTAATGTCCGGCATGCAAGGTGCTGCTGGTAGTAGCGGTATAGCTGGTTTAGCGCAAGTACTAGCTAATCAAGGTGTAAAACAAGCACAACAAGCTTCTGTAAGTATAGCCCAGCAAGAGAGAGAAAACCAAATGCAGGCAATGGCTGAATCAGGTAGACTACAACAATTAAAAGTAGAGGGTGAGCAACAAAGAGACATGTTAGAAAGACAAGGTAGACAAATGGTAGAGCAAGACGCGCTAAAAAGACAAGAACAAGAATTTGATTTATCAATGCAAAGAAAAGCTGTTGCTGATCAAAATGCCGCAGATGCAGATCTAATGTTAGATCAATTTATATCTGGAGCTGTAACTACTGGTTTAAACATGGCTATACCTGGCGCTGGAACTGCGGTCAATAGTGTTACAGGTGGTGTACAATAAATTAAAATAATATGGCTGAAGATAAATACGTAAAAAAATATTTTGAAAACCTACCGTACGGAAATAAGGCAAAATCTTCTGAAATACACGGTAAAAGAAATCAATTAGTAATAAACGACTTTGTTGCTAACTTAACAAGGCAGTACGACGCTTTGCTAGCTCAAAACGAAAAAGCTAAGGCACAGCATGTGGGCAAGGCTATAAGAAAAATAGCTAAAGATCTTGATAGTTTAAAAAATTTAAAAGTTGATTTTGCTACATATTATGGTGGTGGTGTTGGAGGTAAAAAGTTGTTTTCTAACTACACTGATTTAACTTGGGATAGAATATTTTGGACAGAGGGTGGTTTTATAGAGTTTGGACCTGGCTTTGAATTGCTTTTATCCGTACTAATGCCCAATGGTACTGTTTTAACTAAAAGAATAATGGATGTTACTGAAGACTGGGTTATAAAAGGTGATGAAGAAATGAGATATATGAACTTGCACCAGCAATTAGTTAAAGAAGGCCAAGGTGCCGCTAAGCATCCAAGTTTTGATATTGACTGGGTTGTAGATAACATGCTTATAAATAATGACGCGTGGAAAATATTTGTATCTGATAAAATAGGCGGTATATATTTCTTACATGAATACGTTGAAAGCATACAAGAAGATTTTAAAGCTGGCAAAGTACCAGATGAAATGCTACATCCAAACTCTTTTCATCCAGAAGCAGACACACGTTTGCATCAGTTTTACGCTAATAGACTTAGATCAGCTTTTGATCCTAACTATAAAACATTAAGAGATGGCAACAAGTCTAACTCTACTATATCTGGTAGAACAACTATGACAGAAAAAGAAATTAAAGAAGCTGATGAGTTAATGTCTAACGCGGCTCAACCTCAACAATAAATTTAATATGAGTAAAATTAAATCACCTTTAAAACATGAAGAAGGTAATGCTTTGGCGCACGCCCCGTACATAAACGAGGCAGATTGGCATGAAAAAAATGACAACAAAGAAGATGTAAGTGTAGATACAGATCAAGAAAAAAATGAAACTGCTCAAAGCCCTATTGAAGGACCTATTATATTTACGCCTACTTCTGATGTTAATATAAGGCTAACAGATCTTCCAAAAAAAGAAAAAGAAAAAAATATAGAGATAGAAGGTACTATTTTAGACGAAAATGATTTAGAAACTCTTAAGTTTATTAAAGACCCAGAACAAAGAAAAAAAGTAAAGCAAAACTTAATAAACGAAAAAACAAAAAAAGAAGAAGGTGAAGTTGCGAATGAGTTAAATAAATACAAAGAGGCCGGTAAATCAGACGGTAGTGCATACACAGAAGAAGAGTTATCTAAAATAGAAAAACGCTTAAAATTAAATGCTGTTGAAAACAGGCAGAGCAAAGAAATAATAGATGGCGATGGAAATAAGTACGACTCTAGATTATTTATGTTTGACCGACAATACCAACCAGATACACCTGTTGGTGGTGGCTCAAAAGCTGTTAAGCCAGCAGGTACTTACGAAACAGACGACGTTGTAAAAATTTGGGACTATTATACCCAGCGAGACGTTAACACTCCTTTACCTGGTAATTATTATCACCCTAAACTAGGTTTTATATCAGAAGAAACGTTTAATGAAATGAAAGGTGATATAGACATTGAGTCTTTTATAAAACAAAACAATATAAAAACACCAAAGGATATTAAAAAAATAAGAGCTTACAACTCTGTTAAACTTAATATTATGGACGAAGAAGGTGAGTTAGATAACTCAACGCAACTTACGGCCATAGCTGACGAGTTAAAAAAGCTGCCTGGTATGGGTGAAATTACTATTCAAAACGACTATAGTGCCGAAAGCATTACATTGCACGCGACTAATTTAATAGGTGTTAAAGGTCCTGATGGAGAACTTCTTGTTGATGAAAATGGTAAAAAAATAATATTACTTGATGATCTTGGAAAGTCAGGAGATATTAAAATAAACGAAACAGAACTAAAATATATTGCCGATGCTTTAGAAAAGCGCGAGTCAACTTCTATTCTTAATAAAATTGGATATAAAAAAGAAGGAGAGCTAGATAATGAAGGCGTGTTAAGTGATGACGCTGCTATTAACGGTGATTTAAGATTATTAAAAGAAAGAACAAATGAAGAGGGATTATACACTGGCACAGACGGGCGTGTTAAAGTTTACGTTGATGATTTAAAAGATAAAATACAAAAAAGTATAGATAACGACTTTAATAAATATTTTAAAGACACTCCTTATGTAGTAATTTTAAATCCTAACGGAACTTTAGGTTTAGTTGGTTCAGATAATGAGTTTGAAAATACAAACGAGTTAATGTCTTATGTTTCAAACACGATAGAAGAAAAAGACTTAAGAGAAGTAAAAAACAACGCCGCAGCAGCATTTGGAGAAGTAAAATCAGATATAGACGAAGCGATAGAAAAATCAAATAAAGAAATTATTGAAGAAGACCTAGTAAATCAATATCTTTTAACTAAAGAAGGAACTACGAATCCTTATCAAGGTTTAGATTATGCAAGTGGAGAAGGTTCGTTAAGTAGATCAATTGCAGAAGGCCTTTCTTTTGGAGATGGCAAAAGTTTTAAAGGTAAAAATGTTTTGTGGTGGTGGGCTAATTCAAAAATAGAAGATAAAGAACTAACCTTAGAAAGTCTTTACGATGAAGTTTTTGATCAAAACTTTTTAACTAGACCTTTTAATGAAAATGTTAGTGGTATGTCTGGTGAAGAACAAGACATGATGCACGCTGAAGAAGCTTTTGAACTTATAAAAGCTATTGACGATAATTATGAGAAACAAAAAGAAAAAACTAGAAAAACAGTTGAAAACAAAAAAAACTTAAGCATTGTTGATGGACTAACAGAGGGTACAAATAAAGTTATATATTCAAAAGATGACAACGAGGTTTATGTGCGTGACGAACAAGGTGATATAGTAGGAGTTGCTAAAGAAGAAGAAATTAAAAAGAGTGAAGAACAAAAACTTGAAGTTGCTAGTGATTTATCTAATTCTGCATTTAAAAAAATTGACAATACGCAGCTTGAGCTTCAAAAATTAGGTTATACAGATTTAAATATTCAAGTAGATAAAAACGGTTACATATCAAAGATTGATCAAATGCTGTGGTATGATGACGATAGCGAGCCTGATGAAAAAACTGAACTTAAAGCTGAAAAACTAAAAGAACTAACTAATAAGTATATTGAAGGGTACAATAAAACAATAGACTTAGCTTTACAAGAATA
>Ga0208159_1000513_pt1 | contig 15399 bp, 24 predicted proteins | sample 9_EtaG_FD_184082 | JGI IMG/M metagenome (GOLD analysis project Ga0208159, IMG submission 184082) | Marine viral communities from the Subarctic Pacific Ocean - 9_ETSP_OMZ_AT15188 metaG (SPAdes) (version 2) | ecosystem: Environmental > Aquatic > Marine > Oceanic | place: Pacific Ocean | collected... | reverse complement strand
TATTCTGCTTCTTGTAAATTATATCTATGTTCAGAATAATCTCCATTAAATAAATTTTTAACCTTTACATCTGTTACTGATTGCACTCCTAATACATTAGCTAAACATAAATATATGTCAGTTAAATAAAGAGCACTTGCAAAACTTAATTTATCAATATTATATTTATCACTTAATGATTTTATGCATTTTAATAATACCTCGTTCGAATTATGTCCCGGTAATACGGTAATTTCAAAGTCAATACCTATATTAACTATAAAACCATCTTTTATGTTGATAGCATCGGTTAACATTCTATATTGAGATAAATATGTTCTTAAATTATCTTTAGCAGCTCTTGGAACAGTTGTTAGCTGTTTATCTTTATTATAAGTTAGTACATATAAATTTACCGCTAATGGATTATTAGCACTAACTTCATTTGGCAACATTTGTTCATCTGATGCTACAAATGCTTTAGCAACTGAGCCAAATTTAGATGGCATACTTAAAGCACGAACTACATAATCTTCTCTTGTTACCATTCTATTTTGAGTAGCAAAATAACCTAGAGCATTCTGTCTAACAGTTTCTGTATTTTCAGAGGCTGCACCACCAGATGCAGGCTCTTCATTATTAATAGTTATAGAATCAACAACAGCAGTTCTTGTACCGCTTATTAAAGTTTTAGCAGGATCAAATGTTACCGTTTTACTATCAATATTAGTAATTGTTCCACTTGGTACATTTGCACCTAGTCCATACCCTTTTGTGTATCTTACTGTTAAAGTAGTATTGCCTGGAGCTTGACCATAAACATCTGTATAAAGAAAGTTAGAAGGATCAAAAGATTTATCTAAATTATTAACACCTGATGGTAAGTTTGAACCAATATTTTCAGGATTAGGTATAATAGTTTCATCTTGATCACCGGTAATACCTGCACCAAATCTTAACTCTATTTTTTCACCTTCGGTTATTCTAGTTGTAAACCTTCTCTTAACTGTCTTTAATCTTAATACATAAGGCGTGTTAGTAGAACCTTCAGATAAGTAAGGATCATTTGCTATATCATTTACTGATTCATCAAATACAGTAGATTGAGCTAAAAATGGAACTTGTGTCCAACTATTACCATCTGAATCTACAACCGAATCAATACTCTGTACTTGTGTATCATTAACTGTAAAAGAAGGGTACTCTCTAACTGGTCCGGTTTGTATCTGCTTTACCAATTTTTGGCCACTCATAGCATTTACTGTTTTTGAAAATATATAAAACTCTGGTCTACCAGTAGATGCATCTGTTGAATATACTTGTATATCAGTTTGATCAACAGAACTAGAAACAGCAAAATCAACTACATCATTTGTATGAAATTTAGTCCCGCCTGCATCTGATATAGTCATACCTGATGCAATACGTGGTGCATAATCATAATTAGGTTTTATGTTATTACCTGTACCTGCAGAAGGTATCAAGCACATTACTTTTATATTTACAGTTGCAGGTGCTGTTAGTTTAGGCTTATACCCGAAAGCTTGAGCAATAGCATAAATATTTTTCTTTTCTGTTGCTCTATGAAGCATCGTTTCTTTCATTGCATAATCAGTATAGAAAGAAAGAACATCACCTACATATGCTGCCATTTCAATAAACATAGTTGAAGGTGAAGCTTCTGAAAAGTCAGTTACTGAACTTGGAAAATAAGTTTTAGCAAATTCAATAAGTTTATTTTTTAACCCACCGAAGTCTCTATGTGTATATTTTACATCTTTTATTTGATTTGATCCATTATAAGCCATTATACTTTCACCGCTAAATTAAGTGTATTGTCAGGCGTCCATCCTTGAACACTATATGATACTCTTACAAATATTAAATTCTTATCTCTTTGTTCTTGTACATCAACATCTTCTATAGTAACAAACGGCATCCACTGCGCTACAGCAGATTTAATTGCGTCAGAACAAGCTAATGTTAATGTGTCTTCATAAAGAGGTTCGAAAAGTAAATTGTAAAGATCACTACCAAATGTAGGTTGCATAGGTCTTTCACCTTTCATAGTTAATATTAAATTTCTTAAATTATCATGAATCTGTTTAGTGGTAGTAAAATTTTGATTAGGAGTACCAACGTTCAAAGGAAATCCAATACCTACAGCTATATCACCTGAAAGTACAATTTGCTCGCTTGATAATGATGGTACTAATTTTGCCATTATTTCTTAAACCTCTTTACTAATTCTGAATAATCTCTTGTCATAGCTTTTGTAACAGAAGGATCTACTTGATCAGTTGAAACTACTCTACCATTATGTCCCTGTAATGCATTTGGTGGTTGGTCGTACCCATTTTGTAAAGCAGCGAATCCTGCTCTTGCATCCTTAGAGGTAAATTGTTTCATAGTTGGAAAATCTTCTTCTGTTTGAGATAACGCTTCGTTTAACGTTAAGCTACCAACATCGGATTTTTGTTTTTGCTCGTTTAATACATTTCGTACTTCTTTTTGTACTTCTTCACGTACTATTTTTCTTATAACTTGAGCTAATTTATTTATCTTTGCCATTTATTTTCTCCACAATTATGGTATATATAATAAATATAAACCACTTCTATTTTTGCTTTAATGCTTCTAAATTACTTTTTAATGAATTTACTGTTGTACTTATATTTATAGTATTTTGTAATGAAGTACTAAACGTAGGGGACTGTACACTTAATAAAGTTGATCCAACTATAGGTACTGGAAATGTTTGTGTTGCACTTGCTCTAGCTTGATTTTGTACTTCAGTTGATAATTTAGATACTTGATCAATTAAATCTGTTAAAATATCTAATACAGTATCAACATCATGTTGCCAGTTTTGAGTGCATAAAGCAATAGTATTAGCAGTAGATAATAATATAGAATCTGTTTTAGTACCAATAACTATTCTGTCACTATACATTACAACTTGACCTGAACCAAAATTATTTAGATTATTCTGAAAGTCAACTGGTAACTCAGCTTGAAGTGGTATATTTACCTCTTGATCTGAAATTAACCATATACCAGCACTATCGGTTTCAAAATCTTCTACAGGAAGATATCCGTTTCTTATAATAGTTATAGGCGATGCACTATTAGTAGTACTTTTCCATGGTAAGTCTAATGTTGGATTAGACCCAGCTAGTCTTATGCTTTGACCAAACCTGCCTTGCATTAATACATCACCTTCATAAACATCTAACGTTCTAACTAATTTAGGCATCGAAACAAAATACTGTCCTGAATAAGGCGCATCTGTTCCAGGTTTAACAGCTATATTGTCAGCGTTTAATAAGTGATTAAGAACACCACGTTCACCTGCTATACCAGTATAATACCACTCACCTGTTACACCATCTTTTATGCAGTGAACTTTTTCATTTGGAAGCGGTATTGTAAAACAGTGTGGACTCATTGGTGAAGCAGTTTCTGTTAACAACCTACTTTGCTGTGTCTTTATTCTTACAATAATATCACCAATACTTTTATAAGATGAATCTTCACTATTTAGAACATCTACAACACTACCCATAGCACTTTCTTGAGCAACAGAACCTTTACGTCCTGTTTTATTACCAAAGCTAATATCAGTTAACATATTGTTATCACTAAACTTGCTCATTTTGCTACTCCTACTCTGCCAACTTCAGCTATTAATTGTTCTTTTTCAGCATCTGTAAGATACATTCCATCACCATCGTTATTACTTCTGTTTTGAGCTTTTTGTACAATAGCAGCCATTTTAATTAATGCTTCATCATTTTTTACTGCTATTTCCATATAATCTTTTATTAGAGGTACAATTATAACAGCATCACCTATATTTTTAATCATAGGTTTTAATTCTGTTATTAAAATTTGTATTTGAGTTTCTTTACGTTTCGAGTTATTATAAATATCCTCTAGTAAACTATCAAATGTCTTGCCCTTAAATATTTCTTCGTTATTATCCATATATTACTCCGTATATATAAATATAAAAAAAAGCAAAAAGCGCCTATATTTCTACAGACGCTTTTCTATACTAGTATTTCATAAGTAACTATCTTACATTACTTCTTCGTGAAAAAAGATGCAACGATGACTAATACAACTAGTCCAACGAATCCCGCTTCTCCTAACTGATTAATTAAACCAGTCAAATTAGCAATTACATCCATTCCGAAAACTTTCGTTCCTGTAAGAACTTGCCATAGGATTGTTACTGGCAAAACTGCCATCATGATAGTCATAAGACCACCGAAAAATCCTGTTACATATTTCATTACTGAATCCATAGTATTCTCCTTATTTTATTTGATTGTGTGGCATTATTGCCTCGCGCGTTATAACCTTTACCTTGATTATTTTTATAACCTTTTATATACATATCACCTTATTTTACTATCCTTATAAATTTCAAATAATCTTCTGTACTCTGTCTTTAGTATATTTACGACACGTGTAATATATTGTGTTTTTACATTCACCATTTCACGTACCATAATATACAAAGCTTTTTTATTATAAGTTTCTATGTTATCACAGTTCTTAAATATTTCGAGTACAGCATAAGCGATGGGTATATCTCGTTTATATTTTATAATCGTATCGATATTTTTCTCACAGTGTTCTATAAATAAATGATAAAAGTCTTGTACTTCAGATCTGTATTCGTTAAGTACTAATTCATTTACTATATTACGCGTTCTATCGATTTCAAGTACAGGCGCTTTACCTTTCTTTCTATTATAGTGTTTATAATTATTTTGAATTAAATAATTTTTAGCAACAATAGAAAAATACGAAAATGCTTTACCTTTATCTTGTGTATACTTAGGTAATTTTTCTAAAAGAAAAGCTATCACTTCATGCTCAACATCTTTTGATGCTGCATCAAAGTGATAAAATTTATATCTATGAATTAAATTTTCAGCCATCTTTTTTAATGGCTTATAAATAAAATCATTAAATACTTTATTTCTTAATTCATGACTTTGCTCTGTATTATATGCTATAATAGCATCTTCTGTATCTTGTGTAAAATACAGTTTATTTTTTCTTGGTCGCCCTCTTCTAGGCTTACTAGCAGCTTCAACTACCGCTCTTTGCTGCTTTAACATTACATTTTCATAGAATAACTCTACTGGACTATTTTTCATTTTTGGTCTCTTCAATATCATATTTTAAGTTTATATTAGTAATAACATCTTTGATACCTGTAAATACAGTCCCTACTTCATCATCCTTTTCAAATATACGCTTGCTATCTATTTCATAAATTTTATTTTGAGCAGATTTTACTTGTACAATAAACTCTTCCATGTTCATTGATACATCACTTAACTCATCATCTACCCTTTCTATCTTACGTAATAAATTTATTATTACAAAGATGCAGACTATTAATAAAATTGATAAAATAACTATTGCTTCCATCATTTAGCATCTCCAAATAAATCCTTAAATAAATCTTTTGCAGAATCAGTTGCGCCTGATACAGTTTTAGAATTAGAAGCTTTACGAGCTACCTTTTTTGTTTCTTTAACTATAGTAGAAGAATCAGATTTCCACATTTCATATTCTATTTGACTTGCCATATGATCTGCATGATGTAAAATAATAGGTAAGTTTATTCTCATTCTTGATTCAGGTCTAAATGCTACAAAGTAAGGTTTATTAGAATCATCATAAAGTCCATCATGTAGTTTAATACCCATCATTTCATTCTGATTAAACGTTATACCAAACTCATTAAGTAGTAATAAAGATCTATCAGGTACAGACATAAAAGGTATATCAGGATTAATCTCATATATCTTACCTTGGTTCTTTCTATGCCACTCTGAAGGATTAGGTTTATACATTTCTAACTCTTGTGTACCTACTTTACCAAGATCATGATTAAGGGCTGCAAACATTAATTCTTCATAAGTATATCCTGAACAATCTGAACCCATATCTTTCCATGAATGGTAAACTTTATGAGCACAATCCATTACTCTAATAATATGATCAACATAACCTCCAGCAAAACAATTATGAAAATGCTCAAAGCTTGATGCAGGCATTAACATCATTCTATCTTGAAAAAACTCATACATCTCTATAAGTTTCTTTCTACGTGGGTCTGCAAAATTACCGTTAATCTTTTCTATTAACGTTTCCCAATTTTCTGCTATTTTATTTTCATCTAGATGCATAACTTTCCTCTAATTCTAATTCAACTTTATTCCAATAACCTAATGTATATGGATTATTTATTCCTCGTGGACCACCATTCCAACAACGTGCAATCTGCTCTCCTGTTTCAAGTCCATAATATTTACAAAATATTTCAAACATTTCAGATGACTTATTTACGCACCATCTATCATCATATGTATAAAATATATTTTTGTTTTTTCTTTTCTGTATACGGTTTATATCATCTACCATACATTGTCTAATTTGAAGAATACCTACTGCATCCTCACTCTTATTATAAGCATCAGCATTACCACTACTCTCAACTTGCATGATTGCATTCATGATATCAATAAAATCGTTTCCTGGTTCTGTATTGAATATTCTATAACGCTTTTGTAGAGAATCTAATTGATGCTCTAATTCTTCTTGATACTTATTATTAAAATCTAACATACTATTATTACATTCAATTTCTTGATTAAGAGTATCTATTATAGTTTCAAGCTTACTTATTTTATTTTCATATCTTACTACAGTAGTAATCACAAAAATAGAGCTTAAGAATAGCATAGCTATTATTAAGAAAAATTTAACACTGTTCATATTTAATCGTTTAAGAGTTTTTTATTACCGATATCGCCTTCCATGTATGTATTTAATACATCCACCTTATCTCTTGCTTCAGTTAATTTATCTAAAGCTTTGCTAGCTTCTTTTACAAAGTGCTCAGATGTATGTTCACCTATAGCTGTTTGGTTCTTAAAACACATATCTAAAGTTAATAAAGCTTCATTTATTTTCGCTTCTTGTTCACTTTTAAGAGCATTGTATAATCTTTCTTTATGAGTCATTTGTTTTCTCCTTTTGTATTATTATTTATAATATAAGAAAAAATAACTATATATCCAACTACTTTATTAACTTTTGTAGTTTTTTAATCTCAGAACTAATTTTTCTAACGTCTTTTTTATATTTAGCTTTACTTAAATCTTTTTTTAGTTTATGTATTTTAGCTAATGCATCTGCTCTAAGGCGATGCTTTTGACTTTTTGTTAACCGCTTTTTAGGAGTCTTTGGTTTTATAACTGTAGGTTCTAGAGTACCTTTTAATTTAGGTTGTTCTTTTCCTCTATGATAAACATTACCATCTTTATCTACATACTCTTTCATAAATGCCCAACCTCTTGGCCTTCCAGTTGATACATAACCTGTTTTTGGAGTAAATGGAAAATCTTTTTCAAAATTTTCACGAACACAAATATCACAAGTTACAGCTGTTGTATCTGGACTTACAGCGGTCATTTGACCACAACATTTACATTCCATATATCTTATTCCATTTCTATTTTCTGTTCTATATTCTATTTTGTTTTTTGCTTTCATATATTAATATATATAGTTAAAGTAAAAATACAGGCAGGCTTTTTTAATTTATTTTATTGTAACCTTTTTGGGTAAAGACTCTTTAGCTATCGGAATAGCTATAGTCAGTAAACCATTTTTCATAGATGCATTGATAACACTAACGTCATATCTAGCACTTATCTTCCATCCTAAATCGAAACTCTTTCTAGTTATACCCTTATGGATATAATCAGGAGCTTCTTCATCAGAAGGATTAGACTCTACATTTGGCTTCTTATATGAAACCTTTAATGTATTGCCCTCTGTCTGTATATTGATATCTTTTTTATCTAATCCGACACAAGCGATATCAAAACAGAGTTCATTACCTAATGTATAAATATCAACCGGGTAATTTGGTTTCTGTTCAACATAAGATTGGAACCCTGTGTTCGTGTCGAAAAAATTTCTGAATAATAAGTCCGTTGGAAAGAACGAACGCTCTTGTAAATCTATTCTTGTCATAATTAATCTCCTAAGATAATTTATTAATTAAAGTAACTAACCTGCCTGTATTAACTACTTTAGTCCATTTTGAAAATATAACTATGCATAGTAATATTTCCATGTTTTTTAATTCTATGTTCAAAGGTTACTTCGTTACTTCGAAGTACACGTTCTTTGAATCTATCTAGAGCATCTAAATTGGAAGAAGTAATAGCGATATATCCGTCTAAAATTTCTACCTTAGGTGTTCTATGTATTCTATTATAAATATCATCGTGATGTATTTTTTTACCATCAGCGACTCTAAAAATTGTTTGATCTAGTTTTTTATCTGATAGTGTTGATAGCCACGAATAAAACTTATCTGGTTCAACATAATATTCTTTATCAGCTTTATTAAGCATATTCCATAACATATTAGGATTGCTCTCTGTAAACTCATAAATTAATTTATCGAGTTTATTTAGATCTGATGTTGTAAGCTGTTTTAGAATCTGAATAATATTATCAATCTTGCCCGAATTACTTTTAATACTTTGAGATTGATTAATAGCACTAGATACACTTATATGCATATCTTTTATATATGATGGATCAAATCCTTGAGCGAAGTCATCCGCTTCTTCTTGAGTATACTGGAATAATTGTAAAGCGTCGTTACCACTTAACAAATCTTCAGTCGTAAAAAAATTAGTTACATCACTCATGTTAATCCTCATTTTATTTTTACCATCTTACCTCCGAGGTTTTTACGACATGACCTCCGTTTGCCGTTTGGTATGAATGCCTATCTAGGCAGCCATCGCCATTTCAACTTGTTCGCCAGTTAATTGCGGTTGACCTTCCTTATACCCTTACTACCTGTCAATACCATTCACCCCCATATCGTGAATATTATTTAGTGGAGGTGCCGGGAATCGAACCCGGGTCCAGATTAGCAGCTAATACAAGTACTAGCGGTCATATATAAATATCTATTTAGAGTTCAAAATCTTTTGAATACCTAAATGTTTCTTATAAATTTTATTAACTATATTCATACTGGATTTAGATAATGTATTCGTAGAAACTAATTTAGATTTTATATTAAAGATCTTATTTTTATCTTCCTGATATTCTGCTTCAGAAAAATTATTATAACCTTTACTCTTTAAGATATTATCTTTTATTAAGGATACTACAGACATTAATTTATCTATCTCTTTAGCTTTATCTAAATTTTCGAACGCAGCAAAAATATTCTCTATCGCACTAGCTTGTTCAGGATTTCTTCTACCTAAATCTCTTAATGCTTCTTCATGATCTTTCATACGTAAAAGCTCATCAGCTAAATATTTTAGTTTCTTTTTAACGTCCATAGTATCCCTTAATAATCTATTATATTATATTATAAATAATCATTAATATTTTTATTATATTACTTATTAACATTATTACTAATATTACATAATATATTTAATATAATAAATTTTTTGCAGAAAGGCAACTTATTCATTAATAAATTCCGTTTTTAATTCCTGCATGAGAGTTAGTCCTCCCTAATCGCACTCCTACATTGTGCGCATGCTGAGCATCTCTCAGAGTTTCTATAATGCGATTAGTTTCTGAGAAAGTTAACTCATGCGACTTATCACCGATAAATAATTTACCAATTACAGGTCCTTGTGCATCACCTTGAGGTACTCTATCCCAATCTTGCTCGAACCTAATTGAGCCCCATACCTGTCCATAACGACCCGGGTTAAATTTTTTACCTTGATTATGTCTTGTTTTAGGAGCTTGTTTTTGCCAAGCGTACTTTTGCTTTCTTTTGTAAGCCATTTTGTTTTAGCAGTTGGGCTGCCAGCCGGTCTTAATTTTGAAGTGCATTTGTAATATTAATTAGATCTCTGATAACAGCGCACTTCTCATACTGCTCTCTAGAGATATAGTATTTCATCATTTTATTTAATATAGATAACTGATTATCTATATCACCAGGAATAGCTTCTGCTAAACCTTTCTCGTCAATAGAAGTATATATATCATCTATTAATGAACCTATTAACTTATCAGTTAACTCTTGTAATTCATCTAATGTTATTTTTCTTCCGTTGATATACATTTTTCTATTTCTTTAATTAATTTTTTATCTGAACCTTTCTGATAAATATCTAAGATAATATCTGACTCATCATCAGTTACAATATAAGCATCAGGTGTATGTAAATAACTCTTTACAGCTTCTAATCCTTCTCTTTTATAGATTGATATTATATTTTCGATATTTATCCAACGTTTATGAAATCCCATAGCATCACTCATTACATTTTCCAATTTCTGAACGCGTATAGAATATCCTTATCTACCGGTTCATGTTCTACTTCTTTTACTTTAACAGGTACAGTAGGCTTAAACGTTTCAAGTATCTCAAATATCTGTCTTCGTTGCATACCAGATATAACTTCGTCTTTATAAGCCTGCTCTACTTTCTTGATCGCATAAGGTTTATCATCTAACCAAAGCATAGCTTCCTCTAACACCTTCTCAAATTTAGCTCTAGTAAATTCAGGTAACTTTCTCATTACTCGTTTAGGAGACTTACTCATTTCAGAAGCTTTAGTTTCAGGAATAGTTCTACTAGCTCGATATAAACTAGATCCAAACCCAGTCCTACCTTTAGCATCTAAACGTTTAAGATATTCTTTAGTATCTTTATTCTTGATAACTTCTATCTCTGAATAAGTAGTCTTACCCGATATAATAGTTCGTACGTAATTACGTTCTACATCAGAACACTCAACACAAGTTTTAGTACCGGGCAAAGCTTTAAGTCTAGCTTCGGGAATAACATTACAACATTTTATACAATCCATATCTAAATATAAGAAAATTAATTAATAAATACAACTATTTATCTATACTATCCTCAGTTAATCTATCTACAATCTTATCTACTAAACCTTCTTCAGCGAATTCAGACCATACACCCCCTTCAGACTCTCTATGCATCTCTTCATCCAATTCTTTCGAACAAGGAATAGATTCATAACAGGCAGGTGAAGTTAATGCATTAGACCCTTTCATATGATAGTCAAACTTCTCATTCGAATGACCTAGCATCATAAATTTAGTTCTAGGTAGAAGTCTAGAGAATACACCGTAAGAGTACTCTTGATGGATAGAATAATTCTGCATCATATCTAACTCTCTTCTAAACTCTTCATCTACATCACCTACAGTATAACCAGTCCCATATCCAGAGAAGCAAACTAGTTTTTGAAGTTCAATAATAGCTTTTCCATTTGCAGGAGCGATAGTATCTTCATCCTTAATATACTCCCAAGGCATATTTTTATCAATACCTTTGATTAGCCTATTCCACTTATCAAGGATATTAGCTTTCATTTCAGCTGATACCATATCATTGTGGTCATACATTTCTTGTGAGTGAGGTTTAGTAATTTCGATTCCGTATTTTACTTCGTTAGGTTTTTTTGCTCTCGCCATAGTGTTTATTTTTTAATTATTATAATATAAATATAAGAACTTTATCTCGGGTTTCCAACTGTTACACCAGTTATTTTTATACAACTACAAAAAATAATATAGTAACAATTCCTATAAGAATTTTTAAGTTTCTAAGATCATTATCTTTCTTTCTATCTTCGTCTGTGATTAACGGTTCGAATAGTGGTCTATAATTAGTGTGCATAGTGTGTAATATTAATTATTTATATACTATAAATATAAGAACTATTTTTCAGAATTCCAACTGTTTACACGAAAAGTTTTTCACGAAGTCTAGTAATGTGCTTACATTGTCCTCTTCTAAACTGACTAGCAGGACATTCACAAGAGAACGTTTCTCTCAGTACGTTTCTAGTTACAGTATAATACTTACGTTTACCAGTTTTCTTATCAATAGAACCCATCTCTGAGTACTTAGCCCAAGGGTTCTCTTGTCGCATTCTATCTATCCAATCCATAATCTAAATATTTATATCTAAATATAGGAATAATATCTCAGGGAGGCAACTTTTTTAACAGTTATTTTTAGGTAGGCAAGATGGGACTTGAACCCATATGTAACCAGTTACTCTTTCTACAAGGTATAAGCTTGAGGAGATACATGCCTATATAGTAGTCGGAGTGGGATTCGAACCCACACGAGCTATTCAGCTCAACAGATTTTAAGTCTGTCATGTCTACCAATTTCATCATCCGACCTAACATACCTTAATATAAGATAGACCGGGCAGGATGGCAACTGTTCGGGGGAGAAAAAGTTGAGGAGGGTGAGCGAAGCGAACGATGCGCTTACGCAAGTGCGAGCAAAAATACTAGTATCATTAGAGTAATGTATATAGCGGGTGTTACGTCTAGTTTGTTTTCCATGTATATAAATAGAAAGAGTAGCGATATAACATATTAAACCAATATTAATTCTATATTAAATAATCATTAAGTAAGATACTCGTTTATTTCAGATATGGTAGGATAACGTAAACGTAGATGACACAGATCACACTCCCACTTATAGCTTGACTCTTCAGGTGACCATCGTATAGTTTGAGATTTATGATTACAGTTATTTTGTATTGACTCCAGCTCTCGTTTTAGCGCCTGTTGTTGATCCTGGATATCATCGGCGCGAGTCATTTAACAAGTCACAGGACAATCACTGGAAGTACCGTACGACTTGGGTGGTGATTGTTCGATTGAAGTTACTGAACGCTCTACATATGTACATACCTCACCGGCATGAAATCCTTTCTCTATTAACAATGGTAACGATTTAGGTAAGCACCAGGCATATACTGTATAGTCTGGATAAGTAGTGGTAACGTAACCCCAGCGAGTCTCCCAAAGTGATCGAAATATACCTTTACGCCTATGTGAAGGATGTACCCAAGCATCTAGAAACTTGATTCGATTGTCAGGTTCCAGTTGCATGAATATATGACCTACGGTAAGGCCATCTACGATAGCCAGCCAACCCTCTAATCCTTGGGCATGTGTCTTGAAAGGTGTAATAGTGTGCACTTGAAGTCTCCATGTGTGATTGTATATATACATATCATGTATCGGTCTAAACAATGGGGCTATAGCAGAAAAAAATTGCCCCGACAGAGACACCACATACCCCCGCTCAATCCAAAAAAAATTTTTATGATTTACAAGAAATTATTGCAGATACACGGAAAGCCCACCTTCCGATGAGCTCCCCTTCACACTATGTGGATCCTATTTATTCAGCGGAATCCTCGCTTTCTACATTAAATAAGTCATCTGTATTGGCATCCGTAGGGATATACTTCTGAACGATCTGCTTAACGAATGTTCTCTCGCTATCTAGACCTCCTGCACTGTCATACTGTGGGTATATAAGTACCGTAGCAGCCTCCTCGATAGTAAAGCCATCATATATAAGTCCTGCCATCTCAACTGATGCACGTGTCGATATATGTGTACTAATACGTGGTGCCTCTGTTCCTATCTCAGTACGTGTGTCGCCTACTATACCACTGATAGCATCTATAGCGTCTGTATCTAGATTAGGATAAAGGTATCGCAAAAGCTCAGCCTCTTCAGTCTTCGCAAGTACATCCATCTCTACTATAATGAAACGATCTATTAGAGCTCTATCCATTACTCTAGTAGCTGTATACTCGTTTCCGATATTCGCAGTAGCAATGAACGTCACGCCTTTCGCAACCTTAATAGTAGGAGCACCTTCAGCCTCATCTAGCCTTAGATACCTTTGTCCTTCATCTAATACAGTCATTAGTATATTATGAGCTTCCGGATGGGCACGGCTCAACTCATCTAAAAGGATCACAGCATTCTCAGTCTGGATAGCTTTAACAAATAATGCCTCCGAGAATACAGTCCCATCCTCCTTATTAAAGTGGGTATTACCTATAAGAGTAGCTCGCGGGTCTTGCGTAGCACCTAGGTTAAAATAGAAGTCCGGTCTCTCAAGAGCATTTACAACCGACTTCGCAGCCATAGTCTTACCACAACCAGCCGGGCCAGTCATCATAATATTCTTACCTCTCATAGCACAACGCATAAGGTACTTCCACTTGATATCAGTCATCTTCATAACTTCAGGACGAAGTTCAGGTGACTTCTGAATAAACGACATAAGCTCTAACTGCTCTTCTGGCACGTCTACCGGAGCATTAGCTTCTGTAATCATACGGTCCATAGTCTTATTATCTACTTTAGACCATTTACCGTTTTCTAGTATAAAGCTCATATCGTCATCAAACGCTTTCTGAGCTGTATTTTTCCATAAGGCAGGGTGATCATGTCCTGCTACATTGAATGGTACTATCCTTCCATCTTGATCGATTGCAGCTAGCTTTCCTAGCTGTTCTGTAATTTTTACTAACATAGTGTGTGTGTTTATTTAATTAATATACTTAAATATAAGAACTTTTTTTCAATTAGGCAACTATTTCCCCAGTTATTTCCCATTAAAATTGAGAAGGGTGATCATTAAATGCTGCTTGTACTTCAGGAGTAGCGTTCATGAATTTAGCACGCTGCTTGAAGAATGCAAGAAACAACTTATTATCAGTATAGAATCTATCCATACTCTCAGTCCATGTAGTCTTGCTAGAATGAACCTTACCTTCCCATTCCGTATACATATTATACTCACCTACTAGTATAGTACATCTACGCTCAGAATCCCACTCGGCAGATACTTGAACCTTGCCAGGTACTAATTTATCTAATTGTTTCTGAGTTGATTTAACTTCCTGTGCGATTGTTTGACCTTTCATATTTTTAATATCTTTTTATTTATAATATAAATATAAGAACTATTTTACAATATTCCAACTGTTTCCCCAACTTTCTCCCAGAAAAACACAGGTTTTTTCCGTAGTCTCCACAGCAGAATATACGAGTAAGAGAGGGATTCCATGGGGGAGACAAGGGGTTATATAGGAAATTTCAGGGGCTCGCGACACATACACATTACCTTTTCATAAGAATAATACGCTTATAAATACCTATATGAATATATACGTATATTAGTATATAAGTGTACTACACTCTACCTGCTTACTACATTCAATACCGGTAACTGGCCATGCTCATCCTTATATGCCTGTATTATATGTCTCTCTAACGAATGAATGGGAGTATATCTGACCGTATGACCTAGAATCTCTTCCTCGTATGTTGGGACATCGTATACCGATACCGATAGAGTACCATTAGATCTGACATACTCTCTTATCCTATCATTGGTAGTATTCCTTACGTGTTTATACATAGTCTGGAATCGTGTGCGTACGCATTGAGTGCATCCTATCTTGACTATCTCTCCCGCCGCATTACGCATTATATATACTCCATGATGTCCACGAT
>Ga0208159_1000512_pt1 | contig 15491 bp, 6 predicted proteins | sample 9_EtaG_FD_184082 | JGI IMG/M metagenome (GOLD analysis project Ga0208159, IMG submission 184082) | Marine viral communities from the Subarctic Pacific Ocean - 9_ETSP_OMZ_AT15188 metaG (SPAdes) (version 2) | ecosystem: Environmental > Aquatic > Marine > Oceanic | place: Pacific Ocean | collected... | reverse complement strand
AACATTTATATCAAGCACAAGAATTAGCTAAAATAGGATTTACTCCTGAAGAAGAAAGAGCAATAAGAGATGATATAGACACGGCATATAGAACAGGTATAGAAAACATGGTTAGAGGTACAGCAGGAGATAGAGCTAAATTTTTAGCTGGTTCTGGTGTATTAGATGCTAATCGTAGTAATGCTTTAATTAAATTTGCAGCAGAAGATGCTGAAGTAAAAAGACAAAATAGAGCAAATCATACTTCATTATTACAATATGCAGAAGAATTTAATGCAAATAAAAGTATTGCCTTAAGAGAAGAAGAATTAGCGCTACAATTACAAAACAAACAAGCAGCTGGGGAGTTTGCTTCAAGTGCATTTAAATACGTATTAGATGGTGTAAATAATGCTAGAGCAATGAAAGGACCTTATGGTAAATATCTTGAATATGTAAATAATAAAATGACTGGAAATGAAAATGCAGTTATTGGACTAGAAAGTAATTTAAATTAGTAAGTATGGATTTTGGAGGATATACAGCTTTAAGAGGTTTTTTTGGAAGCGCAGATAAAAAAGCACAAAGACAAGAAGATTTACAATACGCACAGTTATTATTGCAACAACAACAATTAGACCAACAAAAAGAAACACAATACAGGCAAGCACAGCAACAATTAATTAATCAAGCTGATACTTTAGCAGACCAAGTAATAAGAGGAAAGGGCGTTAGAAAAAAAGATAAAGAAGCTGTACAAAATTATGCTAAATCTTTGATGACACCAATTAATGATATGATTACAAAATATGGTTCATACGAAAGAGCAATGGCAAATGGTTTAGATAGATTAGTTGCAAACTATAGATATGAATTAACTAATAATGAATTAATACAAAGAATATCAACAAACAAAGAAAATTTTAAATCATTAATATTAGCTAAAAATGACCCTGACTCTAGAGACAGAATATATCAAAGCGATTTAGACAATCTAAGAGAATACGAATTAGGTAATACTGATTTTATTACATATAAAGGAATGATGGGTAAATTAAATGATGACTTTATAAATAACTATGATAAAAATAGAGTTATAAGTATAGATGATTATTATTTTAATAATAGGTCTTCAGTTGATGCAGATTATTCTAGAGATACTGGATTTAATGCCGATGCTGTTCCTTTACAGTATAAATTGGATTGGTTAAACAATAGAATGAAATTTGATAAAATACCAACACAATATGGAACACAAGAAATAAAAACATCTTTTGGAAAAGAATTAACAAATGGTTTATCACAGGGCCCTGTTTTAACTGACCCAACTGCTAGCTATAAAGAATTGTTTGAAAGTCCTAAATCAGGAGCAGACATATTTTTTAATAATACATTTGGATATGATAACACATCAACTCCTCCAACAAAAAATGGTTATACATTAAACGCTTCAGGTAGAATTTTTGTTGATAATCCAACATTTGAAGGATTAATATTATCAGAATTACATAAAAATCAAGAAAACGGAAGACTTGATAGAAGAAAAAATGGTCAATTTATAGTAAGAGATAAAAAGTCAAAAGGCATGTTTAACTATAAAGGAGACCAAATAAAAGATGATGATATAGGATTTTTTAGTGCAGAAAGCGAAGTGTTTGGAGACAAATTAGTATATCAAGGAATGTACGTAGGTCAAAAAATAGTAGGTGTAAATAAAGATACTGGAGAAAAAGAAACAATGTTGTTAACATTGACAGACAGTAAAGATAAAATGGAAAAAATAAACAGAGAGTATAGTAATTTAGTTATTACACCAACTTATGTAGCTGCTTATGAAGAAGGAGATATATTGTTTGATGATGTGTATTATGAAGAAGTAGAAATGACAGAAACAATGTTATTAGCTTTAAATAAAGATAAAGACGCAAGTGAATCTTTAACAAATTTAAAAAACCAATTAGCTGATACACAAAAACAAAATAACCTAAGAAAAAAACAAAATCAAGCCAGAATACAATCTACAAAAGCATTAGAAAATTTATATGCTGGTGGTGTTCAAGGTGGCGCTGATATGTTGTATAATGCATATGCAAAAGATTTAAATGTAGGCCTTGTTTCTATTGGTATTAAAGAAAAAATGTTACCTTTGGTTTTAGCTGAATTAATGGAGTCGGTAAACCCGTCAGATGATAATGCATCTTCTGTATTAAAACAGTCAATAAGCAGAATAGGTTCAATAGCACAAAATCCAGACGCTAAAGAATATTATGATATTTTAAAGTCTGGTAATGTTAATACATATTTCAAATGGTTAACAGAAAATAAACCACAAAAAGCTGCACAAATAAAACAAAGAGCAAAAACTTGGTCAACATATTTTAAAAATAGATAATGTCTAAAACAGCAAATTTTTTATCTGGTTTATCTGATGTTACTAATACTAACATAAGTGAACAACAGCCTGAAAATTTAATACAAGCATATGACAAAGGTTTGTCTAAAAATACTTTTGATTTAGCATCTTTAGTACAAGGAGTGCAAATGCAAGAAGCACAAACTATGAGAGCAGATGTAAGTGCAGAAAGAGCTAGTGCACAAGATGTAATGCGTGATAGCACAAATTTTTTAGGACAAATACAACAAGGAGCAGACCCATCGCAAGAGTTTGCACCTCCTGAAGCAACCCTTGGAAATTTAGCGCAACAAACAGGAAGAAGTTTAGTAGCTGGTTGGGGTGACTTAGTAGAAGGTACTGGAAATTCTGTAGATTTTATAGCATCTTTAGTTACACCATGGGAACCAAAAATAAATACTAGTGTAGGTGAGTGGTTAAGAGGAGCAGGGCAAAAAATACAATCTAAAAATCAAGTATATGCTGATGCTTCATTAGATGAGGTGACATGGGCAGACATGGCTAATCCAGAGTTTTGGTCAACAAAAGTAGCTAGACTTGTGCCTTATGCGTTTTCTTTTATGATACCATATGTAGCTGGCGCAAGAATAGGAAGTAAATTATTATTAGGAGCAGCAAAAGGAGCAAGTACAGTAGACAAGTTTGGTAAACTTGGTAAAGGATTAAAAGGATATGAATTTGCAACCAAAGGCTCTGGTATACTTGGAAAGTTAGCTTATGATGCTGGAGTAAAAGGAGTGCAACTAACAAAAGCAGGTAAAATAAGTTCTACATTAGTTGGAGGTGGTATTACTGCAAATTTAGTAGAGGGAGCGTATGTAGCAGGAGAAGCATTAAAAGAAGCAGAGTCTTTGGGTTTTACTCCTGAAGAATCGCGTAGTATAGCGTCAGAAGTATATCAAGACAATATGAAATGGATGGGTATGGATATTGTACAGTTTGGTATAGCTTTTGGTGGTTTAGGTAGAATGACATCACAGTTAACTAAACTAGCAGCAGAAAATGCAACTTTTGCTAGAAAGATTAGACCTATAGTAGTTAACACTTTAGGCCTAGCTGCTGCTGAAGGAGTGTTTGAACAATATCAAGAAGTATATCAAGAATGGATTAAAAGAAAAGCTATAGCAGAAGAACAAGGTGATGACTTTATGCCATATAGTGAATTTTTTCAATCTGATGAAATGATGGAAACAAGAGTAAGTTCTTTTGCATTAGGTGCTATCATGGGTGCGCGAGGAGGTTATGTAGACGCACAAGCAGAAAGAAGTTATCAGATAGAACAAAAGAAAAGAGAATATAATAATATAGTTGGAGGTGAAGGTCAGTTTGCAGAGTTAGAATATAGTGAACAAGTATTATTACAATCTATTATTGACCATAATGGTAGTGGTGATTATGCAAGAGCATTTTTAAATGACCAATTAAAAAATAATAGAATTACTCAAGAAAATTATGATACACATTTACAAGCTATTGAAAAATATGAAGAAGTATACAATAGATTTAATGTAGAAGAAAATTTAATGAATGCTGCTAAAGAAAGAATATTTAGAAAGCAAATATTAATAGAAAAGAAAAAAATACAAATAGAATCTTTACAAGAAAGTAAACAAACTAAAATAAAAAACGCTAAAGATACTATCAAAAATGACCCAGAAGGTTTGCAAGAAATGTTAAACCAAATAGAAGAAGAAACTAAATTAGCTGAAGAAAATATAAACAAAGAAATAATACAACTTGAAACTGAAATTAGTCAAACATATAGACTTAAAAGAGTAAAGTTAAAAAAAGACGGTACACCAAAAAAATCTTCTAGTGGTTTAACACAAGAACAATTTGAACAGTTTTCTAAAGAAGAAGCTAAAAAAGTAGAAGAAGCACAAGGTCCAGGTATACTAGAAAGAGCAGGACAAGCAGTTAAAAAAGCAGTAGGAGCTGTTGTAGGAGCTGTAACAAGCCCAAAACAAACAGCAACAGAAGTTTCAGAAGGATTGAAATCTGCTGTAAATACTTTTAAAGAAAGTGCGTTTGCAAAAAGAGCACAAGAAAATAAAATATTTCAAGCCACTATTGGTAAAGTAAGCGATGCAGTATCATCTGCTATAAATAGTGATATGACTGTAGCAGAAGCAACAGCAGCAGCAATAGCAGCCGTAAAAGCTACAGACGTAAAAGGCAAAACAAAAGCTTTATATGATTTTGTTAGAAGCTATGTTAAAGAAACTATAAAAGCTGGTAAAGAAATAAACATGAAAGATTTATTTAAAACAGCAGCAGCAAAAGGTAAAAAAGATGCAGAACAAGATATAAAAAGCGAAGAAGACATAAGGATAGCCAAAGAAGTAGAAGAAAGCAAAGTTACTGAAACTCCACTAGAGGAGGTAAAAAAAAAAGACCAAATTAAAATAAAAGATACCGTAAAAGGTATTTTAGCTACAGTAGCAGCATCTAAACCAGCACAATTATTTGTAAAAGCAGCAACAGCAACTAAAGACGTAGTAGTAGATTTATTTGATAAAATAAGCTATTCTGAAGAAGCTACACTTGACGAATCTAAGTTAGCATTATCAAGATTTAATTATATAGACATAATACTTAAAAATCATTTAAGTAAAAAATTTCCTAATAAAGATATAGTAGTATTAGAAAATGAATTTTTAGATTCTTTTGGATATGAGCAAACTGCACTTATCTTAGGTAGTACGGTACTTGTAACAGCTAATGAAGCATTACAGACAGGCTTAATACACGAATTAGGGCATCCTTATTATAGATTAAATAAAGACACAGCATTTATTAAAGCTTTAAATAAACTATTAGTAAAAACAGATTTATATAATTTAATAAAAGAAAATTATCCAGATTTAGTTATGTATAAGTTTGGAAAATCTAATTATACATCGGCTGATATATATTATGAATTATTAGAAAGTGTTAACTACAATAATGACAGTGAGCTTGTAAATGCTTTAAATACAATTACTCAAGCAAAGAATGAAAGAGAAAGATTAGTTGCTTTTAAAAGATTTAACAAACTATTAGTAGATAATAAAATAGCAACAGAACTAAAAAATGTACAACAAGAAGGTTTGTTAGAAGAAACTTTTGCTACTATGTTAGAAAGATATGCTAAAGAAGGCATAGACTCTATATTGCCTAATAAAAAAGACAAAGAAACATTTGAAACTGCATTAAAGAAAATGTGGAAGTCAACTAAAAATGGAGCTCCTACTGAACAAGAAAGTAAAGAGCTGCTTGTATTAGCTGTGCCACAAACTAAAGATATGACGCTTGACAACGCTTTTCGTTATATACTGGCTAATTTTAATGACGAAGGCATTGTTCCTAAAGTAAGAAACAGCAAGAAAGGAAAACAAATAAATTATAAAAGAAGACTATTTAAAAGAATAGATGCACAAGGTGAGTTAGATGCTATAGTAAATAAATATAAAAATCAAAAAGGTTCTATAGTTACAAAAGTAAATGCTATAAAGCTAGAACTGTACGAAAGATTAGGAGCGCCAGACATAAATAAAAAACTAGATGCACAAATAGAAGATGTAATAAAAGCAAAGCTAACATATATACAAAGTGCAAAAGACCAGTTTGATGAGTTTTTTAAAATAGCAGGTGTAGAAGAATTTACAGAAGAAGACTTTGGCATAGAAGAAGAAGATAATGGTATACAATATGATGACAAAGATTATAAAGAAGCAAAGAAAATAAGAGAACTATTAAATCAATATTCTAATAATAGAAGCACCAAAGATAATTTAGTAGACTTAACAAAACTTAGAAAAGAATTTTTGTTAATTGCTTTTACAAATAGAGCAGCATCTCCATCAGAGTACGTACAATTACTTAGAAAATCTAATGAAGATATAGTACAAGACTTTATATTATGGCTTGAAGAAACACAACAAAGTAAAGAAAGAGCTAATAAAACACTTGAAGGATTAGCTGTAAATTATTCTGGATTACAAATAGAAAAATTTGTTAGTTATAATCATTCTAAAGATAGAAATGGAAAACAAAAGATGGTTGTAAAATCACAAATGAGTTCTATTGAACAAAAAATTATATCATCATTACCTCAACAATCACAAAAAATACATGGTAAATTAAAAGGTGGTGACCAACAGTTTCATAAAGACATTGAACAAATGTTTTCTGAAGATATAACACCAGAAGGTGCTATAGCAATATTAGAAAAAGTTTTTGCTGGTATATCAGGATTGCAATTTTTAGATTTAGAAACAATTAAAACGCAACCAATTAATTATAAAACACAAGGGTTAAAGTTTGTTCATGATATTATGAATCAAAATAAAGAACAATTTTATAATAAAAGATTTGGTGTTCAGTATACAAAAGGGTTTAAAGATGTGGTAAGAGGTGTGTTAGAAAATAGTAGATTAAACAATAATATAGTAGGCATACAAGATGTAAATCAAAACACAGTAGCTGTATTAAACAAAGAAAGTTCTATACATAAAACACTTAGAAATTTACAAGAACAATATCAAAACAATCCAGATAAATTTAAAAAAGATTATGATGTAGAAAATAATATTTTATATAGAATGATTGTTAAAGAACAGCAAATAGACTTAATGCAGAGCGGTGGATTGTTTTCTAATGTAACAGATAGAAGCGCATCATATGACGCTTTAAATAGTGCAGAAAAACAAGCAATAGAGTTAGCTGCTTTTGTTAGTTCACAAAAATATTATTACCAAAGTTTAGGTACACTAGCTGATAGTAAAAGAAATTACGGTGTATTAATGTTAAAATTAACAGGTCCTTTATTAAACAGAGAGTTTAGTAAGTTTGAAAACAAATATAAAAACACTACATATGGAGATGGAAGTTTAGTAATAGGAGATGTAAATGAATTGGTAAGAAAAACTATAGAAGAAATACAAAAACTACCTATAGAAAAGAAACAAATATTATTAGATGTTGGTGCAACTAATAGAAAACAAATAGAAGAATTTGTTAAAAACACAATAATGAATAGGTTTTATTTGCAAGACGCATTAGTTGGTAGTCACTCTAATTTTAAAAATGCAAATGATTATGTAAAAAGAGCTAAGGGTGCTATTGCTATGCATACACAGCCATTTAAAGACGTTCCTATGGAGTTTATAGTATTTGAAGACATAGGAGATAAAACAGATGGTGGTGCTTATATAACGCAAGAACAGGCAAAACATATTAATAATGCATTTTCTGATGTTATTGATGTTGGTGAAGTATATAAGTTTGTATATTATGGTAAAGAACAAAAAAATCAAAACCCTTTATTATTTAATAAAACTACATATGGAAAATTTAATGTACACACAATATCTAAAGAAGAAGAAAGCAAAAACCCTGTATTAAAAAAAATAGCTGATAATATAAGAGAAAGACAAAAAGTTATAGCAGAAAGTCAAGGAATAGACATTGACCATAAACATTTGGTTATTGCTACATTTGAATCTGGTGCTAAATTATATAACAAAGATTACATATATAATATAGATACTAATATAGAAGAAATTTCGCAAAAACAAAATGAATTATATTTTGATGGAGAAAAAGGTACAGATACATATAAATGGTCAGGATTAGATGGTAGTAATTTAGGAATACAACTAGAGCTTGATAGAAAAAGATTAAAAAGAAATTTAGGTAGTCAAGTATTACCTAGTATATTGCCAGGAGTTACAACAGAAAATAATTTAAAACTATTAGAAGAAATCTATGACAATGTTATTGAAGATTTAAAAGAAGCACTAAATAATAATACTAATAACATTATAAAAGATTCCAATGAGCTTAATAATAAAGACAGGCAACAGTTAATATTATTATTAGAAAAAGAAAGAAATGAATTAATTGGTGATTTACAACCAGAAGGCTTTGGTTTAGAAAATGTAGAGCTATCTAAAATTGGTAGCAGACACTTGCCAGTATTACATGAAAAAATTATTAAAGCTTTTAATAATAGAGTTTCTAAATTTGGAGGTGGTTTTGAAACGCCAGGTTCTATAGGTATACAAGGTAGTGATGCTGGCTGGAATTTAAATGCTTTTAAAACTGTAGATGAATTAGTAGAGTTAAATGAAGACCCAGATTTTGCAGATGCTTTAGAAAAGCTACAAGAGCAGGGTAAAGGAAGTTATATAGTAAGCGAAGCTGTAGTGCCAAATTACTATAAAACAGATTTAAAAATGAAAAAAGGTTCTTTGTTTTTAGGAACAAGAATACCTGTACATGGCCCGCCATCTAATGCAGTATATATAGTAAAAGATTTTCATTCTAAAGGTTTAGTTTATGATAGTGGAAGTCAATCACCTAGGTCAATAATTACTATACCATCAGAAGTATCTGCTGCCAAAGGTTCTGATTTAGATGGAGATGCTATATATGTTCAAACACAATATCCTACAGATGTTTCTGTATATCAAGGTATAGATGGTCCAGTAGAAATACTATCGCCAAAAAAACAAAGAGTAAACAAAGTATTAGAAAATTTATATCAAATATATTCTTCAGAAGAATTTAAAACACATAAAGAAAAATCTATAGAGTTTGAAGAAACAGTAACTAATATATTAGAAAAAATAGAAGGTGAAACAAAAATAAAAAGATATAGTCAGCTATCACCATATGGAGATTCACAATACTACAATGATAATGTTCCTGCTAAAAAAATTGTAGGTATTCTTGCAGCATTAAACAAAACATTAAATTTAGTAGCTCACCAAGGAGTTACTGTAACAGATGGTGGTATAACAATAGAAGGCATAACTAAAGACAGAATACAAGAAACAGAAGGCAACACAGATTGGTTTACATTAGCACAAGCTCTTAATATAGCACTAGATAATGCTAAATATCAATTTGCATATAGGTTAGGAATGACACCTAGTACAGCATCACATTTTGCAATATTATTAAGAATGGGATTTGATTTAGAAACAGTTGCAAGATTTTACAACAAACCAGAAGTAATACAATATTTTATTAATAAAGAGAAACAATTTGTTACGCAAACAACAAAAATAAAAACAAAAAAAATACCTATTGAAATAAAAAATACTTTAGATAAAATAGAAAAAATAAATAATGAGCTGTATGCAATAACACAAGTATTAAATTTTTATAAAAAAATAGATTCTAATTCATATATAGTAGAAAGTCTTATAGAAAATTTAGAAACATCAAGTAAAGTATTAAATGATAGCGAACTAATTGTAGTTAAAAATAGTAAATTAGTTAAACACGCAACAGACATGTTAAAGCTTTCTGTAGCAAAACATAGCGCGACTAGTTTTATGAAAACAGGAGAAGCACAAAAGTTTGTAGATATAGCAAAAGCATTAGGCATGAAGCTATATAATATGGATAAAATAATAAAAGACTATCAAGTATTAAAAATAGGTCAAGTAATTAATAACGAGTTTCCTGGAATACTTAGTGAAGTAATAACAAGACAAGATGCTTTTGGTGTAAACAACAGAGTATTGTATAATAAATTTGTAGAGTTACAAAAAAACAATCCTAATAACAAATTTTTAAATGATTTATTAATAATAGAAAATGAAGCAATTAGAGCTTCTGCATTAAATGTAAGATTAAACTCTAAGATAGCAAATCAACAAATGTTAAATGAAAGCGCAATAACATTTTATAAAAACGAGTTTAATAAATTAACCGAAGAAGAAAAACAAACAATATTACAAATAGAATATTTACAAAATGGTTTAGGTTTTTACAACCAAAGTTTTTTACCATATATGTCAAATGATTTTGTAAAACGTATTAGCACTGCTATTGATAATTATTTTATAGAAAAATTAATAGAAGGAGTAGATTACAATGAGCAAAGAATAAAAATAGATGCACAACAAGTTTTATCGCAAAATGTTGATGCTGAAGGAATTGTAGTAGATTCTGAATATTACATTAAAATTGACCCTAAAAAATTGTTTGCTACTAAAAATGATTTATTAGCACATTTACAAAATAAACAACCAAGAAATAAAACTAGCTATAAAAGAAATTTATATTTTAATTCAAAAGATAGTGAATACTCAAAACTAAAACCTAAACAAACATTTAAAAAATGGTCAAGTACAACTGGCGGTAGTAGAACACAATATAATCAATATGCAGAAGACTATGATGATATGCGTAGTTTTGAAGAACAATGGGTAGACACAGGTAGATTAGATAGTCTTAGCATGAAAGAATTGTATATACTACATGATAGAATAGCTGGATTAAGTAATGGTACAAACGAAACAGCATTACAGCAAATTAAAGATGTAATGGTTAAGAAAGCATTTTTAACACAAAGCAAAAAAATAAAAGAAGCTGCAAAAAAAGCTGGCATGGATGTTAAAGACCCAAAAGATTTGACAACTATACAAAAATGGTTTGGGGCTAATAATATGCCTTCTACAAATCCTGATATACAATTCTTAATAAATACACTTGAACAACAATATAAAGAGTTTATTATAGAAAATAATAAGTATGCAGAAAGAATAAATAAAGCTGTAAAAGATTTACATAATAGTAAGAAAGAAGAATTGCGTTTAGTTTTATCACCATTTAAACGTAACGAAATAATGTATGGTAAAATGATAACCAGAACTGTTAATGGTTTAGAATTAGTAGAACGTAGAAAATTTTTAAATAAAAATCCTAATGAACAAGAAATAGCGTTTTATAATTTATTATCTAATATAACAAATGAGTTTTCTAAGTTTTTACCAGAAAACAAACAAAGAAATAATTACATACCACATGTAACTTCAGGTGCATTAGAAGCTATGGGAGCTAGAGGTTTATTTGGTTTGTATGCATACTATACAGGCTCAGAGTCTGATATATCTAGAGTAAAAGTATTTGGAACAAATGAAAAGGGAAAAAAAGTTTTAATGACGTACGGTGAGTGGAAAATGTATTATGCAGAAAGAGGTAACAAAGTAGATTTGCCGTCTGGTAGAGCAATAAAAGAATTATATAAATTAAAAATAAAAGCTAAAAAGTTTGCAAAGCTAGGACAAAATGAAGACGGAACAGCATTTGAACTAAGCGATATAGAAGCAGATACTTTAGTAGGGGGAGAAGCGTTTAATAGATTTACCGCTAAACGTACAGTAAGAGCTAAAACCATACCTACATTTGATTTAGGCAAAGCGCTTAAAGAATATGTTAAGGCAAGTTTGTTTGTTAAGGGTAACGATAATTTTATGGGCTTTCAATATACTACGCCTTTAATAGATGCTGTTATTGATTACAATAAAAAACAAGGTAATAAAAACGCAGTAGAGTATTTACAAAAAGTATGGAAAGATAATTTTATACAAAACAAAAAACCTGTAGGCATATTAGGTACAGGTGTAGATAAAGTTGTAGATGGTTTTGTAAAATTAACATCATTAATACATTTAGGTATTAATCCGTTTGTAGCTACAGGTAATATTCTTGCTGGTAAGTATCAAGAACTACGTAAACGAGGCGGTAGTCAATTTGTATTAGGTGAACGTAGATATTGGAGAAACCCAGACAAAACAAAACAAATACTTAGTAAATATAGAGTTATAGAATACAGTATAGACGAGCTAGTTGGCAGTACAAATGCTGTAGATAAAGCAGCATTCTGGTTCATGGAAATATCAGAAAAATGGATACAAGGAGCAGCATTTTTAGGAGAATTAACACAAGAAGAATTTGATACTGGTATTATATCTGATGCTAGAGTTAATGAAATAAATTCAAGAATAGCAACTACACATGGTGAAGGATATACTAAAATAGACCAAAGATTATTGCAAATGTATTCTTTAGGCGTTGCTGCTACACAGTTTAAAAGATGGTTTATAACTTATGTATTTGATAGATTTCAAGAAGAAGATATAAATAGATTTGGACAACATACTATAGGTTCATATAGAGCTGGCGGTAAAGCAGCATATAAAGTATATCAAATGTTTATTAATAATGGCAAGTTTACTAAAGAAGAACTTAAAAAAGCATATGATAATTTATCAGAAGCAGAAAAACAAGAAGTAGCCGTATTGCTTAGAGGAGCTGGTATATCAATGATTACTATGTTGTTAGCTTCTATGTTCTTACAGGATGATGATGAAGACAGTCAGATGATAGGTAAGTTTTTATATAATGCGCATGGAGACATGATGGTAGTCACAGACTTGGACAGACATCTTAATTATACTTTAACACCAGCATCATGGAGCACACAACAAAATACTGTTAGATTTATATCAGATGTTGTTAGTGGTGAAAAGGCAAAAAGACGAAGTAGGTATTTAGATACAGGTGATTATAAAGCTAAATCATCATTATTAAAAATAACACCATTTAAATATCCTGTTAGTCAACTTGTTGAATATGAAAACAGAATGGAAACAGAAACAAATTAATTCACTATATTTGTAATAATTTAAAATAATATAAAATGGCAAATATAAACGATTTATATCTTAAAAGCTTTGGACAACAAGGTTCTGTTTTTAGCGATTCAACTGACGCAATAACTCCCCCTTCTAATAAAGTATTTATAGCTATTACATTTTTAAGCACAACTACGTTTGATAGCAGTGGTGGTTTAAAAGCAGACACATCAAATGATAGTTTAGAATTTGTTGGCACAGAAGCTGCTGCACACAATTTATCTGTAGGTTCAGAAACAAATGTATCTGGTGGAGGCGGTATACAAATAGATGTTAACAATTCTTTTCCAAAAGGCATGACAATCTATGGTAGATGGACTGAAATAGACCCAGCTTCTGGGACAATAATTGCATACATAGGAGACTAATGTTAGGAGGTTTTTTAGGAGTTACTGGCGGTAATTATGTTGAAGCAGATTTAAAAGACTCTACTGAAAGTGCTGCTGTTGCAAATTTATCATTATGGTTAAAAAATGATACTGGCGTAACAGCTGCTAAATGGACTGATTCATCTGGCAATAATAATCACGCAACACAAAGCACTGAAGGTAATCAAGCCACAGTATCTGGTGGTGGTTTAGATTTTGAAGCAGACGATAGTACACATTATGATTTAACAAGCACAATAACAATAGCTGAAAACCAAGGTTTTTGTATAGCTGTAGTTGTAGACCAAGAAACAGTTGGTGACAACATGATATTAAGTAAAGATTCAAACGACCATATTAAAATTGCAGACGCAAATACATTTAGAATCATTGCAAATGACGACACTCAAACACAAACAAATTTTAGATTTGTAGGTAACGAGTTTGCCGCTGGGTCTAAAATGTTAATATTGGTAAATAGAAGCGCAGGCGCTGCTAATAAATTTACATTTTTTAAAAATGGTACGCAATTAACACCTAATACAGATACATCAACTAACGAAGCAGAAGGAGAAAATCCATATGGCTTTGATATTAATGTTCTTGGTGCTAGAGCTGGTACATCACAATTTTTTGATGGTAAAATATTAGAATTAGCATTTTGGATTAGGTCATTAACAACACAAGAAATAACTGATGTTAATGAATATTTAAAAGAAATACACGGACTATAATGAAAAAAATACTCGCAATATTATTAATGATATTGGTAGCTTGTGCAGCTCCTAAAAAATGTTGCGGACAAATTAATTTTAAAAAGCTGTTTAAATTTTCTACATTTTATACAGCAGTTAATGGAGGAACATCTTTATCAAATGAAGATGTTTTTTCTGTATCTACAGGGGCTTTACAAAGCACCGTAATAAAAACACCTTATGATTATAATTTTGCAATAGGTCTTCGTAAAATAGCTAGGTTTGGATATGAAAACAGAGCACAAACATTTTATGATGGAACAGAACAATCTTGGTCAGATGGTGCTAACATAGGTAAAGTATCTGGCTTAGAGTTTTTATTTGAAGCTGATTACAAAAGACAGCAAGGAGATAAATACTTAGACATGCATCATTTTATTAGATTTGTTGATGATAAATATATAATAAAAGGTGAATATCTAGAAGATGGATTTGCTGATGTAAAATATTTTGAAACATCACAAAGATATAGACAAAAAATAAATAGAAAATTTTCTTTAAATGTAGGGTTAGCACAAAGATTATCTGAACCTTATGGATACAATCCTTTAGATGAATGGTTACTATCTAATGGTAATTTACATTATACAAATCTTGCAATACAAGAAGGTTACGAAATAGATGTATATAATAATGAATATAAAGACCCTGATGGTAATATAGTTGCTACAAGTAAAGAAGTATGGGAAGAAGTAGTAATACCGCAGGTGTTGTATAATTATACTGAAAGAAAAAGAAATGAATTAGATAATACTATACAACATTCATTAGTAGCAGGTTTTGATTATTATCATTATAAAAAAAATTTTTGGTTACATAGTTGGGGTAATATTATGCCATATCACATAGATAATAAAAATGAATTTTCTTATCATAATTTTAATGACGGAAAACAATGGTATGATTATTCAGGGGGGTTAATATTTGGTTACAAACTAAACAAAAGTCTAGGAACATTTATAGAAGGAAAATACAATAAGTATTGGAATAGAAAATGGTATGATTTTAAGTTTGGTATTAATTACGTTATATATTAAAAAAAATAATATGAATTTTATAAATAGTTGGAACGCAAGAAATAAAAAAGAAAAATATGAAATAACATTTAGAATTGGCAAATTGTCTGTTTTAGAAATATATTTTTGCCCTTGTGAAATATGTGAAAATAAAAAAACAAGATGCGCAAAATTTAGAATGTTAATATTTAATTTAGGATTTGAATTATAATGGCAAAAGAATTAAGCGAAGATACAGCATTTCAGTTAAGTTTTAAAACACTTGGAGGTATTGCATTTCTTATTGCAACTTTAGTAGGCATGTGGTTTTCATTACAAGCAGATATTGAAGAAGCAAAAGAGCTGCCTGCACCAGATGTTACTCGTATGGAGTTTCAAATGAAAGATGTTAATGTTAGAAACACTATCATGGAAACAAGAGACGATGTAAAAAAACTGGAACAACGTATGATAAGAATAGAAGACAAAATAGACGATTTAAGATA
>Ga0208159_1000510_pt1 | contig 15496 bp, 24 predicted proteins | sample 9_EtaG_FD_184082 | JGI IMG/M metagenome (GOLD analysis project Ga0208159, IMG submission 184082) | Marine viral communities from the Subarctic Pacific Ocean - 9_ETSP_OMZ_AT15188 metaG (SPAdes) (version 2) | ecosystem: Environmental > Aquatic > Marine > Oceanic | place: Pacific Ocean | collected... | reverse complement strand
GATGATAAGGTAGGACTTGTTATCAAACACGGTGAAGGAACGCATGACTATGTGGATATGGAGAACAAAGCAAACGCACAACTTATGGCAGACGCACCACTTCTCCTAGCAGAAGTCAAGCGGTTGCGTGAAGGAATGAACGACATGCTTTACCGTTTAGAGATGGAGGAAAGAGATGCGGGTCACGCTGAACAGGAACTTGAACAATGGATTGACACATGGAAGCATTGGTTGAAGGAGATGATTGGATGAACGACCACCAAGACAGTGAGAACTTCTCTTACGAGCGTGACTGGCAGGAGATTTACGACCTGCTACATGAGGCCGAGCGCAAACAGAACAAGCACCTGCTCGCCTTACAGAACACACGACTGACGAAAGCACAGAAGGTGCAACACATGAGGAACTTCAAGGGATTAGAGGGTGTCATCAACGCACTGCGTTGGGCACTCGGAGACTTGCACATGCCTCGTGGCAAAGTGCTTGGAGAAAAACAACACTGAAAGAAATAATATATAAACAACAAAAGAAAATAGAACTGAAACAAAACGAGATGATAACATGGCAAAATATAACAGATACAGAAGCGCAGATACATGGCAAGAATTGGGACTCATAGGTGACACTCTCTTGTTCACGGATGATGAGATTGTAACGCAACAGGCGATTGGATATACCAAGGACTTGTGTGAATACAATTGTCCGATGGACATAGCAGTAGTGTACAGTATGCTCAACAAAGGCGAAGGTGCTACACCTACCGCTAAGGAATTACTGAATGACTACACACGCCTCGCCTATTACTTTGAGGCGGGCAAGATTGCAGACGGTTGGTACAGACCACCACTTGAGCAGGAACTTTACTCTTGCTCAAGCGATATAGATTTTCCGAGGGTGGATTACAGGGGTAATAGTTACAGTAATCTAAGTAACGCACCTCCTATTGATGTGACTAAACTTGAGGGGTTGATTACAGCGATACTTGAGAACAAAGATGCAATGACAATGGGCTACTTGCTTGACGCATACAACTGGGAGCGACTAAGTGTAAGACAGTGGTGGCGAAATGAGGAATCAATTTACTCCGAGTTCTTGATGGCCGACAGGACAGACAACGCAGACTTCAAGGCACTCATGTCAAACGGTAAAGACGAACAAGTAAGTGCTACTAAGGTCTTGGAGTTGATTCAACAATACATTCCTTTCGCTATGAAACCAAACTCCGATTGGTGTACACGAGGCGATGATGGCGAACATTACTGTGAGCGTCACAGCCCTAACATGACTGGGTATGAAAGGCAATGGGTATTCAAAGAAGGGCTACCCGAATTGAATGAGAACTTTCCTGTAAGTGAATATGAAGCAGGTAAGGTACAAATGCACAGGCAAGACTGTGATGATACAATACCGTATGAAGAACACGAGCGTACTCTTATACAAGAGGTAGATGACAAACTTGTTCTTAGGTTGATTAACAAGTCATTGACCCGTATGGTTAAGCGTGGTACTGTAGAGCAAGTATCACATGGTCGGGGGCGTATGTTCCAATGGACAGCATGGGGTTGGCTACAACAAATTCGTACTCACATCCTCGCATCAAACGCCAAGCAACGCAAGTTGGGTGATGTAGTGAACGGTTGGAAGTACACCAAGGGTCGCACTCGGATGTCATATGGTATGGAGATTAACGACCACGATTGGAAACCTGTTGAACAACTACAGTGGTGGAGTGTCCGAGTTATTGTACCCTACATGGATGATTGGACTGAAACAAGATTGTATTTCAAAAAGGTAGATTTACCGCACATGTTTTTCGATGAGGCTTCTGCTCAATCATACAAAGCGATGCTAGAGTCATCATGGGTTGTACCTACTGATGGTATATCACGGCACAAAACTGTAGATGCGGATTACAATGTGAGTTTTGCTGTACCGAAATACAAAGTCGTAGTACACAACGAGAACATCTCCGTGGATGGTACAGCAGTGATTGAAGAATACGCAACTCCACTGGAAATGTTTATCCAAATGCAAAACGGAAATGAAGAAGCGTATGATGACATCAAATCTAAACTTCGTCATGCGCCAAAGAGAAAGTGTGCATTGGTGGTGGTTCAATAATGTGGCTGGCATTGAGTAATGGATGGTTGAGTATTGTAGCCCACCGTGATAAGCCCGGACATGTACTGGTGAGAGCGAGGAATCTAAATCACATTGAAAGTTATTTCCCCGACGCAGACATCTACATCCTTGCAGATGCAGACTATCCGTACAGGGCAGATATTCGTCGCTCTTTTGTAGCCAACGCATTAGGTAAATACATCCACGACATACAGTATGACAACTACAAGAACAGCGTGAACGAAGAGGAACTACACGATGCACTCATTGGTGTATGGCAGACGATGTATCGTTACGGTCATACACACAGACCCAATACAACAACACTGGATGATTGGATAAATGATAGCAGTAATCGAAATGATATTTAAACAACAAAAGAAAATAAAAGTGAAACAAAAAAACGGAGATGAAATAAATGCATAATATAGCACAGACAAAAGACGAAGAATGGATGACGGCATGGAGTGGCGACACACCGTGGCACAGGTTGGGAACACAGACAGAAGGATTGATGACAAGTCAAGAAGCCTTAGAGAAGGCGCACCTTGATTGGGTCGTTGAGAAACACCCACTGCGGTACATAGATGAGGGTGGTATTCATACTGTTCCCGAAACCTATGGTGTGTTCCGTAACGACGGAGAGAAACTTGTACCACTGACACGCAACGGCAAAGCAGTGGGTAAGGTATGGAAAGCATGGCAGAATGTCGATGCCTTGTCTTATGTGGATGAATTGTTACAAACGCAAGAAGGTAAAATCGAAGTGTGTGGTGCGTTGGGTAACGGTGAGAAGGTATGGGTCTTGGCTCGTATGCCAAACAACATCGTGCTTGGTGGTGTAGATACCATCAACCAATTCTTACTCATCACCAACACCCACGACGGAACAGGTTCACTTGTCATCATGTTGACACCTATCCGTGTGGTTTGCCAAAACACATTGAACATGGCAATCAGTCAAGGTAGTGAATACATGTGGCGAGTACGACACACTGGTAAGAAAGACGAACACTTGTCGGCTATCCAACGAGTATTCATGGAGGCGAACACAGCGTTCTACCAATGGGGTGAGCAAGCGGCTCAACTCATTGACATTGAGATGACTGTCGAAGAGTCGAAAGAATACTTCATAGATACACTACAACTCAAACGCAACGAAGAGACAGGAGAACTTGCTACTCGTGGAAAGGGTATGCTCAACAAGTGTATAGCACTGCTCGCTGGTGACAACAATAAGGTTGGTGACATGGAGGGTACAGCATGGGCCGCTTACAATGCGGTGACTGAATTCATAGACCACCACGCTACTCAACTACGCAACGGTGACAAGAGCATCAAGCGAATGGAGAGCGCACTGTTCGGGCCACTGGCACGACGCAAGCAAGCGGCATGGACAAACGCATTTGGAGACTACTCCGAGGCGGCGGCACTACAAGCAGTGGTGGTTGAATGAAGAAAATTAAGATGGTATCACACGGAACAAACATGCCTTTACCCATCGGTGGTGGGACACTTACACTGTCCGGCCTTGATGACTTTAGAGACACACTGCGAGGCTATCATGAAGTAGTAACGCTGTGTAAGTACGAACCTATCTATCCGAAAGGTAGTGAGAACAAAGCGTATCACAATTACTTTCGTGCATTCCATGACGACGAATCAAAGTGGCGGGATGCGATTCAACTGGTGGAGATATTACTTTCACAGGGAAAGGATGTGTTGCTTCATTGTATTCATGGGCGTGACCGGACTGGTGGTGTAGCGTATGTTGTCCTTCGTAATGCTGGCAAGAGTCATCGTGAAGCGTGTACGCTACTCAACAAGATTCGACCACGCATGGCGGTGGAATGGAAAAAGATAATGAAAGACCGGCGAGCGTTTCACGAGAGTTTGATGTGGGGTGAAGAAGAATGAGTGTACGAGCATTGAGTAAAGCAAAGAAGCGAATCAAGGAATTGGAGGAAGAACTCAACCACGCCAAGTACGACCTGTGGCAACTGCGAGGAGCAGTGTTGGGTTCTTGGAAAGAGGCTATTCGATGCGGAGCACCTTGGCATAAGGAACTGCGTGGCCCAATGGTGGACTTGGAATACTTACAGCACGACGGCTGGTATTATTCAATCAATCCCGAATGGGAGAGCCACGCAATGCAGTGGCTACGGGACAAGTATGATGAGTGTTATGGCGAGCATGCCGAGGAAAACTGGCAGGAAACTTGGGGTGAAGAAGAATGAAGATGAGTAAGTTAAAGCGAATGACAAAACAACAATTGATTGATATGATTGTCCAATGTGATGAAAACATTGGTGCATTTGGTTTGGAGGAAGAAGAAGAACTACCAGTCTGTGAACACTGTGGTTCTATATTGGCACATCCATGCGATTGCCAAGTGTATAAGGAGGAATAAGAATGAATACGAAAGGAACAACACTGAAAGAAACTACGCAACGACGCATGAGTGAGATAGCCCGAAGGACTGTTTACTATACAGGGAATCCTATGTTCACTGCGAGAGAGATGACAGGATTACTTGTTGATGATGGTCATTCAAGAACACCTAACACATCAAGAATATGTATGTGGCTAAAGGTTCACCCTCACTTCTCAACTATTAGAACAGGTAAAGTATTACTGTTCAAGTATGTAGGTGAGGCGACAGCCTAAATTATATTTAAACAACAATAGAAAAGGAGAATGAAACCAATGAAAGAAAAACAGATAGAACAAAACATACGAGAGCAAATGCTCGCTCTTGAATCGCAGATGAAACGACTACAAGAGTGGCGTGACACAGGCTACTCCGCTACAATATGTAATGATGATATGCACAACTGGGTTGAGAAAGATAGACATAGAGAGCATGACCCGATAAATGGGAATATGGAAGTAGTGCTTATTATGGACACATGCCGAACATGCGGTATAGAAAAGTTCTCAAGATTTGTAATAGAACATCACCATCTTACTGATGATTGGTCGGAGTTTAGAGAAGGCGGTGAAGAAGAATGAAGTGCGACATGTGCTTAGAGGAACAAGCAGAAGCGAAAGGGCTTCGGTGTGGTAAATACAATGTGTGCGACCCATGCATCACGAAGTCCATTGAAGCAAGGATGTTTTTGATAGGGAGAGATAAACAATGAACATCTTCGTACTAGATGAAAACCCTGTTACTGCGGCTAAGTACATGGATGATGTTAGACTACCTAAGATGTGCGTAGAAAGCGCACAGATGATGGCCGCTAGTTTGCGTAGGCATGGTGCTACTGATGAGCAGATGCCACTTACCAAAGCAGGTAAGCCCTACAAGGGTGGCTACAAGCATCACCCATGCACTATTTTTGCGGGAGATTCTCGTGATAACTTCATGTGGTTATCACATCATGCACTTGCTTTATGTGACGAATACATTGGTAGATTCAACAAAGTTCATGCTTGTCATGGCCCGATTAAACTCATGTCAACAATGCTTCACATCATTCCCGAAGGTGGACTGACACCATTCGCACAGGCCATGCCCGACGAATACAAAGACGATGATGTAGTCAAAGCCTACAGGTCTTACTACAAGTCTAAGCAATACAGCAAGGGCGGGGTGCGTTATATGCGTACTGATGTTCCTACTTGGTGGGAGGTGACGGCGTGATTATGATGAAGTGTAATATTGTTGATTGTCGTGTTAAGACTTTCATTGTTGGTAATTGGGAGGATGAAGCATGGGAATACGAAGAATCATCAGCATGGTCTATGTTGAAAAACAACTGTTGTCCGGGTTGCGGAGAAGAAAGCGTGGAGGTGAAGAAGAATGAATGATGAGATATCCGATTATGTAGAATCAAGCGGTTTGTCTTTAATGCAGTTTCTAAGTTTTTACTTGACACGACAACAGGCTATCGAATGGCTTGCTGAATACATGCAGAAGTGGGACAAGAGTTTGATTATTGAACTACTCGCAGAAGAAGTGTATGAGAAAGGAACCTTAGAAGATTTGGAGGGAATTAAATGAATAATCCGTATAAGGGTTGGATATACAAGTCTTGTATGAATAGAACCTGTGACAAAGAAGTGGCAGTTTATCACCCGATGGATGCAAAACGATGTGGTAAATGTCACAATAAACTTATTGAGGATTTAGAGGTGTACAAAAATGAATGACGAACATACAGTAGTACCGGAGACAGCAGACGACATGTCGAATTATGAGATACAACTTGATGGTGAATGGGTGTGCGTCGTAGGTGAAATGATGGCGAAGGATATTCCTTTGGCTTGCCCGACTTGTAAAAAAATTAACATTGAAAGTATAGTGTACTTTTTAGAAAATAGTCAGTACCTTTACAAAGGGATGTGCTGTGGAATGTTTGGCCTACTGGTGGCTAATGGTGAGGACAATGACTTTGAAAGTGAATGAAGATTTGATAGCGTGGGCGACAGAACATTTGGGTGCTATACCCATCGAAGGTATATGGTCGCCCGAAGGTAGTGGTGTACAATACAAAAAGACTGGTGATGATGAATGGTCTTTGATGTTCATGTACAATCACCCTACATCGAAAGAACAACATCAACAGTTCAAGCAACTCATGGAGGCTTGTGATTACACGGTGCTTGAAGGTGATGGTGTACAAGAAGTCGTACCACCCCTTCAACCCGAATTACAAATGCAACAAGAGTATGAGCGTAAGCAATCAATAGCACAGGGATGGAAATGTCCCGAATGTGAATACCCTCTTGCGAACAATGATTTAGACATGCGTATAGACGAGTATGTAGAAACCATTGATGCCGAAATATCGGATGGTAATTTCACACCTATAGAATTGTGGAGATGTAATATCAACTGTAAAGGATGCGGTGCGGTCATACCTATGGAACCGGATGACTACCATATCCTTGCGGGTGATGAGAACTTCATGCGCTGGAACAACAAAGGCTACAGATATTCAGCACTCACACGAGGTGAGATGAAAGACTTGGCTGATGCTGGCATACAGACTGGTGTTGTTCTTGGTGGTGAAGTTGATGGTGAAAAAGTTCCTCCTTGGATGTGGGGTCTTTACACTGTCAAGACAAAACTGTTTGAGAGTAGTGAAGAAGAGTGAAACGAAACACCGAGCGAGATTACTGGGTGGATGATTCAAAAGTCCAAAAGTGGTCAGCAGGTAAAGGAAAGGTTCGTCTTGCTTGGACTAAGTGGTTGGGTCGAAACTGGATAGACCTTCGTGTGATGCGGAGAGAAGACGATGGTTATGTCCATACACGACACGGAGTAAGAATCACTCCCGACCAACTACGAGAGATGTTACCGGCATTGATTGAGATGCTTGAACACATCGACAATACAGAAGAAGAAGAAAGAAGAGAGGACACATCCCCTCGACTAAAACTTCTACCCCCTCAACCGTTTCCTCCACATGCGGGCATTAAAGAAAAACAGGAGTGAAAGTAATGCAAGCGTATCGCTTGGAGTGGCAACATCGAAACAGGGTTTGGATATACAAAGACGGGCCACTGAAAGGTGAACCTCTCTTCTATGGTTTTGATGGAGTTATTACTAAAATGCTTACCAACTTAGGAGCAGTGCTGTACCGTAAGGCATTGAACAGTGGGTGTCATTTACTTATCAGTGAAAGAACTATACCCAATTCTTACCCGATGAAGTTGATACTCAAAGAAGGTACGGGCGGGCGTTACGAGCATGATGAATTAGGTAGTGGTTGGCTTGAATGCGACTACTTGATTGGTTGCCATGATGAGATATATATTGCTGTAGAGGTGAAGTAATGCTGTTATCACGAGCGACTATCATCATGTCAAGAATGCCTTACCGCTTGACTACCGAGGATTTGACAAGAGAAGAAGCCCATGAACTATGGGCTTTCCTATCAAGTGAAGACAGACTTTCAATGACACGCCAAGCAGTAAAGGTACAACTCGCTAAGGAATGTGGTGTCTTCATTGAACAGATGGATGCAGTAGCCAACGGTGCTACACTCACCGAGTTATTGGTATGGGAGTCATCCGACACTGATGGAGGGACTCTTACTTTAGATAATATCACTGCTATTTTTCGTAACACTAATCCCAATGATGAATGGATAATTGAATTAGCCCATTTAATGAATAGCCAAGAAGCCGAATTAGCATGGAGGTGGGCGTTGGGTGAGCGTCTTATCATGTTACGCAATAGAATGAAGCGTTGGAGTAATCTATTATCAGTTAATTCTAATTCTAATTTACCTACTGAAACACTAATCGACATCGCTTTTGGGAAAATTAACAGTGAAGTTATTCAAGACACTACTACCTTCAAGCGACTACAACGATGGATGGGTGATGAGCCGGAGGCATGGTGGTTCGTACCGAACTGCGCTACACTGATACACCTAAGCAACGGCGTTGCTCGTAACAGACGGGGCGAGGTTGACATAGAGTTCACTCCGCTTACTGGTGACATCGAACCTTGTTGGTCTTGGGTCAATGCGTTGGGAACTATGAGACACCATACCGTAAATCAATTACTTTCATACTCAAAGTATGAAGACCCAATGAACATTACATGGAACGAGTCAATGGCTCTCCTACAAAAATACCCTAAGAGTGGGTATGTCATACTCCATGAGGGTGAATACTACTTACTGACAAGTGGCTCTATCACTCTCTATGCTCAAGCCCTCACCGTGAGGCGCATCAAGAACATAGGCTACGAGTTTACTATTGGTTTCAAAGACGGGTCGGACATCATAGATACCGATACTTTTAGGATGAAACAAATGGTTTACGAACTTGAGAGTGCGTTGAAAATGAGGGGCATCACGACGCATAACTCTCATACTACATTCGACATACCCGATGGCTTGGTGCTGTCGTTGGTGTACACTTGGAGTCCGAGCGAGGACTGGCACTTGCAGTATGCTGGTACGCATCCCGATATGGGAGTGGGCGACATTGATGAGATAGTAGACTATTACATGTTGGTAGGTGAAGACAATGAGTGAAACAATGCGAAACATCGGATTAGGTATTATCATTATGAAAGTAAGGTTCTCGGTATCAGTAGCCGAGGTCAAGTGGGGCTTTGGATTCAAGACAGCACTGTATGTAGAGTTGAAGAACATGAACGACCATCAACGACTCGCCATACAATTATGGTGCGATGAGAATGACCTGCCGGTGAAGTATCGTGCAAAACGCAAGGATGAGGTGAGAGCATGGGTTGAGGCACTTGCCCCCTACGAATCTCTCCTGTCCGACAGACGGGGCTACGAGCGCACTAAATGGGTGCTTGCCAACCCAATGCCCCCTGCGAGGGGTGATGCTTCATGGAATGACTTCTATGACTGGGCTGAACGGTGGGATGAGTTCAACGATTCGATGGACTTCGATAAATGATATATAAACAACAATAGAAAATGGAGTTGAGAACAATGGTAAATTGGAATGAGCAAATACGACCTATATCATGGCGAGAGATTGCCGGTAATGTAGATTTTGTCACGGACTTTAAAGGGTGGGCTGAAATATTATCTTATCCCTCGGCTCTCTTGTTGGTCGGCCCATCCGGTACAGGAAAGACAAGTGCGGCTAACGCCATTGCACATACCATGCTCGGTCAGTGGAACAACGACATGAATGTTCTATGGATGAATGCAAGTGACGATAGAGGCATTGATTTCATCCGTAAGGAGATTAAGCACTTCGCCCGCCTTAGCGGTGTTGGAGTGACTAGGAAAATTATTGTTTGTGATGAGGCTTGCGGGCTGACACCTGCTTCACAGGATGCTCTACGGGGTATTATGGAGAAGTACGCTGACCGAGTACTGTTCGTTCTCACCGCTAATTATCCCGACAAGATTCGACCGGCTATCAAGAGTCGATGTCAAATGTACACCTTCAAGCCGGTGACTCCTAAGCAGGGTGCGAAGCACCTCGCTCGCCTTGAGCAATTCGGCATACCCTCCGAGTGGAGTGAATACTATGAACGAGTTATCGAACTAAAGAACGGCGACCTTCGTTCAGCAGTGAACTACTTAGAGAGCCTACCTAAAACACCGGATGCTCTCGCCCATCTCGATATACTGTACGATGATGATGATTGGATGAATGATTTCATAGCCAATGATTGGCTCGTACTGCGAGAGAAACTTTTAGATTCCTTAAATACGCTTGGCAGTAGATTTGCCATGATGAATCAATTCCACCGGACTGTCAAAGGACACTTCGATACTAAGCCCGATACGGTCTTTGCTATGCTGTATGTATGGGGAGACATGATGGAGAAGGTAAACGAGTGGCCCGGAAACGACAACACCTATGTTGATGTACTGGTGGCAAGATTGAAAAACAAAATGAGTTGATAAAATGAGTTGGACAGAACAAGACGAATATATAGAAGAAGGAAGCAACGGTTTTGGTGAAACAGCCAAAGACACTGCTGGATTACCTGTAGGTGTATCACAGCGTATAGTTGCATATGCGGAAAGAACGAACAAGAAAGCCGAGGATGTAAAACAGTCATACCTTGATTACATCAAGAAGGAGTATGGTTGCGAAGACCACACTACCGAAGATGAAGACCTGTTGATAGACTGGGCCGAGCAAGCCTTCGTTCAAACCCGCAAGAAGACAGGCGGTAGCAGTAATACTCAAACATGGGTTGGTTGCTTCGTTGGTGTTGCAGACAGAAAGAAAGACAGATTGCAGAACATCGTTAAATCGAATGTAGCACTCTTCAACAAAGACCCTGCCGAAGCAATTGGCCTTGGGCGTGTTGGTGTCTTTGAGAAAGATGGTGATGTATGGGCTGTCCGTAACAAGGATGGGCTTACCCCATTGACGAATCCTTCAAGTGAAGACCCACCATTCGGTATCAAGACTGGTGATGATTGGGTATGTCTCCTTACTCGTAAAGGACTACCTTCTTCATCTGTACGCATGGGTCGTTACGCATATTTCCTTGGTGGTGAAGAGGGTGACTTTGTTTCAAACTCAAACATCAATCTATGGAAAGTAGACTTGACAAATGAGAATGCTGACATGAATCTCGATATTGGCCGACCGTGTAAAATCTCGGTCGTACCCCCTCGTGATACAGCGAATGAATACTTCAAGACGGTACTCGGAACCTATGATGATTTCACACCTAATTACACTGATGAGTTCCTTGCAGAAAATATTCGCCCACTTCTTCAACCGAAGAGTTACTGGGTAAGCAAGGATTTCCACGACCTGTATGTACCCATCGACCAATTAGAAGAAGCCTATGAAAGCAAGAAAGAGCGTACTGAAATAGGTGGTCGCCAAGTTACATACGGCCCTCTCATCATTACGAAGGGTACAATCAACAGTATGAATACTGAACCTCGTGACAGCGAGTATGACCCCGAAGGCTTCAACTATAACATGACTCTTTCAAGCACTATTGCAGGTGACATTGATTGTTGGATTGCTGGTGCAGTTGGTGTCATGTGCGACCCGTTCACGAGTGGTTGGGGCGATGATGCCTTTGACTACGCAGAAAACTCAACAGTGTTTGTCTTTGGCCGTGTCGGTATGAAAGACCGTGATGGACTTATCTCTCCTAAAATTAGCGTCATGGGTATCTATGGCGACCCACGCCGTTGCCGAAGGCGAGCAACTGGTGGCGATACAGGAGTAAATCAATTTGAATGAGGTGATTATTATGGCAGGATTTGGACAAACAGTAGAAGCACAGAAACTAATTAAGAATGAAGTAAGTGAGCCGGTGGAGGTTAAGAAGCCTCTTTCCGGCGACCCCTTTGCTGAAATGCGAGCCGAAGACAATGCTCGTACTTTCATGCTAAAGACACATCAGTTCATCGGTATCATGGGACATGACGGCACATGTAAGTCGGCTATTGTTCTCGATGCCTTTGAGAAGGATGAATCGAAACCCGAAGGCTCAACACTTCAAGTGATTGACTTTGACGGTGGCGGTGGTATGCTTAACTCATCCATCTATAAGAATGAAAACATTCGCTCATGGAATCCGTGGCAAATGGGTCATGACCGTACAGCACACGATTATCCTGCTACACACGACCGTATCATGAAAATTATGCGATACCTCATCAATGAAGCCGAAACTGGTAAACAGGTGTGGGGCGTACTGTTGAGTGGTATTGATTCATGGCTTGAGATATGCAACCATAACATGCGTATCGTTGACTTAAATATGGCGAAAGACTCTATCCAATCATCGGATTACAGCGGTGGTGGCATGGAGAAAATCAAGTCGCAGACAGCGTGGGGTATGCGTAACGCTCGTTTCCACCAACTTACTCGATTGAGCCGTGACCTTGTTCGACTCGGTGTGCGTGTCTTTTGGGAAACTCACATGACAATCGCCAACTTCTCTTACAAGAGTGGGCCGGTTGATGAGTGGAAACCTGCGTGGGAAAAGAAAATGAACGGCTACTTGCCAACCATTATTCACATGCAAGAGACACAGGAACACAACGATGAAGGTGAATTAGAAAAGACAGTCTTTACAGCGTCGTACACAAAGTGTAAGACCAATCCAAATCTCGTAAATCAATCTCGGTCGGTCTTCGTGACACGACCCGATGGCGATTACACATGGAATGGATTACCGGATTTGTATGACGGTACACTATGATACTCCAAGTGAGGTAGGTTTGTCAGTAATAAGGAGTATCTTTTGCATTCAAGACAAAGGGGTTTGGTTTTGTTTCCTCTTCTTCTTTCCTACTTACACTATGAGGTGATATTATGACTAAAATAACAGTGAATAAAAGTGAGTTTATTTCATTTCTTTCAGTATTCACGAAAGGTGTACCCGACCTACGGTTGGATTGCGCCGGTTCTCGTGTGACGGTTGAGGTTGCTTATGCATCCTTTTACTTGCGAAAGTATTTCTTTTCTGTACAAGTGATTGAAGAGGGAGCCATTCACATTGCTGACCTTGAGAAAGCACTCAAGTTCATGAAAGCAACCAAGGAGGATAATGTAACACTACGCCAAGTAGATACACACAAACCACTTCACATCGAAGCCGGTGGTAACAAGTTGCAACTACCAAGCACGAATGATATTGAATCAGCGAGCAAGGCTGTTGTAATTCGTTCACTGTTAAAGAAGTGTCAAGAAGGTGGGTGGGCTAAGTTTGGTGATGCCAACTTGTCCACTCACTCATCACTGATGACAAGGGATTTGATTTCGTTTGCCAACATGCGTGGCATACTGGCAAAGGACACAGACTTCAAGTTGCGTATTCACTGCGGCGAAGAAGAGATTGGTATTGTAGCAGGTAAGGCGGCGAGTGGGCGACTGTTCACTACTATCCCTGCTACTGACACTGACGGCCCTGCCACCACTGTTGATTCGATGTTCACCGATGCCCTACCTACATGCCTCAATTATCTTGATGATGGTGAGGCTCGTATGCACATGGGTAGAAACACAGTAGTAATATTTGAACAAGTAACCACGCTTCTCATGGTTGTCGATGTAGGTGATGACTGATGATTATTGATTGGTTCACCGATGACCCGTATGACCCACCTATCATCTACGAGCGCACTCGTGGGACTGATGGAGTGCTACATGAGCGATACATCATGAAGGGCGATGATGATTATGTTGAGCCTTTCTTTTGGGTAGCCGAAGAAGCACCTCAATATGTAATCAATCGTATTAGGGGACATAGAGGGACTATCCATCCAAACATTAAGGCGACCGGACTTGACGGTAAAACAATAGTGAAAGTAACTGTACAGCACCCCAATACTCTATGGGAACTGAAAGAGAAGTGCGGTGTATGGACATACGAGGCTGACCTAAATTACCTCGACCAAATACTACTCACCAACTATCCCGATAAGTTGCCGGAGTTCAAACCTCGTATATGGTACTTTGACCTTGAGTGGGACCCCGAAAGTCAAACTACAACTGTTATGGCTGTGTCCGATACATTCAGCGACCACCCTGTAGTGTTCGCTTGGAGTGAAGAATCTATTCGTGATACTATTACTAAGACTGAATGGATAGACCGTTACGAAGGCTATGAACTACGCACCTATCCTAACGAACATGAGATGCACGATGGCTTCTTGTCTTACCTTGAAGAGTGCAACCCCGACATGCTGGTGGCTCATGCTATTGCTTGGGCTGATTTACCTCACTTGTATCAACAACTGGGTGTAGAGCGTGAGCGTCTATCTCCTGTGCGTAGAGTAATAGCACCGAACAAGAAGACTGGTGCGTACCGTACTACTGCTCAACCCATCAAGGGGCGACTGATATTCGATACTGCGGCGCAGTGGACTGATGGGAGTGGCTTTGAGGGTATATGGCAGAAGTCCGGTAAGGGTCAAGCACAATCTCGTAAGTTGGATTGGTTCGCTACTGAACTTGGTTTCAGTGGTAAATTAACAAACGCCATCGAAGGTATGACTGTCTTTAATGGGTGGGCTGATTACTATGATGATTTCGTTGACTACTGTTTGGTTGACACCACCCTACTGCGTGACTGTGATGAGAAGTTAAACTGTATATCATATCACATAGCCATGCAACAACTGGCCGGTGTTTCATTCGGTAGTACACACAAGGTCACTCGATATTTCCGAGGGTTGATTGGTCGTCGCACTGACCTCAAAGCACCCTCTTCTTACATTCAAGAACGCCCCGAACTACAGGCGGCGTGGGTTATGCCTCCGGTAGCGGGGCGACATCAAAATGTTGCATTGGTGGATTTTGCATCGCTGTACCCGAATATTATTTTAAGTGCTAATTTATGTTGGACTACGATTGCAGACGGGCCGGGCGAGAATATTCTCACACTGAATGTACCTCCTAAGCATGATGACAAAGGTAACGCAATACCACTCACAGGTGGTACATTCCACTGGCATCAAGACAAAGAGGGCTTGCTACCTTCTGTAGTTAAACAGATGCTCGCTCTCCGAAAGGAGTACAAACGCCTCATGCGTGAGGCTGATGACGCTGATACTCGCCTTGGTTACAATATGCTACAGATGGCGGTCAAGGTTGCTGTCAATGCAATATACGGTATGACGGGGACTAAGAAAATTGGTGGACAATGGAGTAGTTACCCAATTGCACAGTGTATCACTTACCTCGGTAGAGAGTCTATCAGTATGCTTGTAGATAAGAGTGAAGAGATGGGCTACCGAGGGCTTGCAGGACACACCGATTCATGTTACATTCAAGTTCCCTTCGATGAAGCCGAAGAAGTTGCAGGTGAGTTGACTCGTATCGCTCAAGAAGAAATGAATCTCAAGTATCTCGATGTAGAACTTGAAGCCTTTTTCCCTTACTGGTTTACAGCCGGTATCAAGAATCGAAACTTCGGTATCAAGTCATACCCTCC
>Ga0208159_1000509_pt1 | contig 15508 bp, 18 predicted proteins | sample 9_EtaG_FD_184082 | JGI IMG/M metagenome (GOLD analysis project Ga0208159, IMG submission 184082) | Marine viral communities from the Subarctic Pacific Ocean - 9_ETSP_OMZ_AT15188 metaG (SPAdes) (version 2) | ecosystem: Environmental > Aquatic > Marine > Oceanic | place: Pacific Ocean | collected... | reverse complement strand
AAAGCCACTCCGTCTATTTTTGAGGTAGCACATTCCGTAGCATCTTGTATCTGCTTTGCAAGCTTCCCAGAATATAAAGAATAATCTGTTTGCTTCCCTGAAGTCTGGAGCACCCACGTCGATTTTAGTCCACTGCAGGTACATGTAATGAGTACCAGTAATGTAAGTAGGGTTACCCTTGTTATAAAACCAATAACCTTCCTCACGTTTAGTAAACTCTTTGTCAATATAACCATGCCATCTATTTTTAAAATCAGCAGGCAAATCTTTCCAATCAAATATTGTTTTTAATTTTAATAGTTCTTTTGGATATTCTTGTACTTGCCACTTATTATTTTTTTTATCAATATTTTTTGGCGCCGGCGGTAATGCTATCCGTAAATTTTGGATTTCATATATTTCACCAATTTGACCAGTTTTTGATATAACAATGATATCATTTTCTTTATTGTAGCCATAATCCCATTTTTTTGCTTTATTAAGCCTTTTAATTGTATTAATTCTTACAGGCTCTATAATATTATATAAAGTTTGATTATACATTATTTAGATCTTCTTTCAGCAAAACCTTTAAAAGTATTTTCTTTTTCTTTTATAAGCGTGCCCTCTATTAATGCTTGTTCTTGTTCAATACGATTAAGTATTTCAAAAGCATCAAATATAGCTAATTTTTTTGTAGCAGCTGCATTTTTTAATCTATCAGCCGCAACATCTTCTTCTGAATCAACAATAGGTTCTTTTGCAACTTTAATTAACTCATCAACTGCTTTATGCCCAGCTTGGATTATATTCTTTTTCGTTTCCTTGACGTTCATACTTTATACATATTGAATTTGTTGGTACTCTATATAATCTTTCTCCTTCAATTATAAATTCATATTCGCTTGAAGAAGTAAATCCAATCAAATCTTCTTTGTATATATCTTTAAGATTATTATCAACATATTTAATAATCCCTCTTAAAGGAACTTCTTTTTCTAATATAATATTAGATTTAATTGGTTTAATAAAACAATAGCCATCCATAGCTTTCCATATATTATTTTGTTTATATAAAAATATTTGATCTTCAGATACAAAATATTTATTTTCCATATAATAACTTCTGCTATTTTTTTCAACACCTTTTACATTATACCATCTTCTAAATACATTATGATGTATTATAACTTCATTTCCTTTTTTTATTTTGGTGTTTTTAAACTTAGGGACTGACGTCACTATACCTGTACGACTTATATATCGATGATCAGAAATTTCTGTATTTAACAGCAATTCTGAATCATCAATATATTTTTTATTATCGTATCTTGTATTTTTAGGTTTAACTATGAAGTTAAATAAACTCTGCATTAATACTCTAAGTTATATTCAACGGCTATAGCCATATTTTTATTAAAGTCTTTCCACGGTAATACTTCGTTATTTTTTTTAATATAAATAGAAAATTTATCATTTTCTTCTATGATATCACATATTATATGGCCGCCATATACTTCTTGGCCAACCGCATAGTGCATAGCGTCATTTTTATAATCTCTACCTATACTAATTTTTCTTACCAGTGACATAATTTATTTTACTTCTTCCGGTTGCACATCTTCAACAATAGGCTCAAAAGTACCGTCCTGTATATTAACGTTTACTTTACCATATGTTTCTTCTAAAGATTTTTGCATATTAGCCATATCAGATTGTAAAGCTTGTGAAGCATGTAACAACTGATGTTTTTGCATTTCAATATTACCTAATTGATTAGATGCACTATTAAGTTTTCCAACTAATTCTTGCAGGTTTTTTAATTCTTCTTCGGTTATTTTGTTTTCTTTACTCATGGTTTTAATTTTAAATTATTAAATTATATTTACTTATTTATTATTATTACTTATTTTACTGGTTTTCTAACTTATTCTTCTACAGCTTCTGCAAAAGGGTTGTGGTAAGTTTTTTCAATTGGAGTAGTTAATTTTTCAATTTGAGCATCTAAATTTGCTTTCATTGAATCTACATCGATACCATTTTCTAACCAACTAATTACTATTTCTTCTGTAAGATCTTCGTAAGCGGTGAAGTTATCTGCATCGTATTCTACCCCGTGAGTTCCTATAGAACTCGTTGAGTGTTCCCCAGTTTCATCAGTAGCGCTATAGCCCCAATGTACTGTGTAGACAACATTTTCGTTGCCATCTTCTACTGCGACTTTTGCGTCTAACGCATTAATCGTCCATTTATAAGTGTTTGCCATTTTTTTATTTATTTGTTTTATTTATTTATTTATGTTACTGCGTTTAATGTTACTCTATCGGCTCTTGGTTGACCATCACCTCCAGATTGCATATATACAAAATGAGCCATTGGATGTGTGCCTAATGCTGTAAAAGTAAATGTTACTGTATTGCCTTGACCAGTGTGTGTTACTGCTACGCTGACTCCCAAATTATCAGTTTCGTTATGATGAGTAGCACCACCACTGTTATTCCAATAACCACCAACTACTCCTTTAGATATACCGTTTGTACTTGCAAAGTTATAATTTAATGACCAAGATTTCCAGCTTGTTGCTGCATATGTAAATGTTATTGTGTCTCCACTTGATGTTACTGCGCTTAACCCAAAGTTTATATGTAAAGCTCCACCGTCTTGAGCTCCAAATCCAGTTACACTGTAATTTACATTGCCATCAGTTATTGCAGCACCTGTTCCAACAACACCATGAACTTGTAATTTAGTTTCAGGACTAGTTGTTCCAATTCCAATATTCCCTGCGTTCATTGTAACATCCCCATCATTTTGGATTAATAGAGGAGATTCAGTTGTTGTTTCATTGTAAAAATATATTTGAGACGAGTCGTGTTCTATAGAAAAGTTATTAGCACCTGTTCTTCTAAAAGCTATTTTTTTATCACCACTAACATTATTACAAGTAATTACTCCAACATTAAAAGTATAACTACTACCATAAAAACTTAAAGCTGCATAACCTGGACTACCACTCCTATTAAAGCTTTGAATATAACTATTGCCTATTTCTATATTTTGTGTACCACCCGTAGTACCTACAACTAATTTTTCATTTGGCGAAGTAGTTCCAATTCCTACGTTTCCTGCAGATGTAATAGTCATACTACTAGCGTCATTAACTCTAAAGACCATTTTGTTATCAGTATGACCATAAAATATTTGCCCAACATTAGCATCTGCTGCATCAGCAAAATTTATAAAACATTCACCAGAATTACTACCAGTCGATATAGTTATACCAGCTGAACTACCTGCATTGACTGTTAATTGGCTACCAGCTGCAGCACTTGTTGTTCCAATAGCAACCTTTGATGCTGGAAATAATACATTATTACCTAATGGATTTATTCTTAATTCTTGTGATTCAAATGATTGAATCCATTTATAACCACCAGTTTGATAATCCCCAAAACCTAAACCACCACCCGTCGGACTTTGGTCGCCATTTGCACTTATAATTCCATTTACTTCTAATTTAACACCAGCATTAGGCGAAGTAGTTCCTATTCCTACTTTACCGTCATTAGATATTGTTAACGCAAGAATATTATCTGTTAGATTTTGCCAATATGTATTACTATTGTCTGTATGAAAACCCCATTTTTTAGCAGAAACCCCAGTTCTTTGATAAGCAATAGATACTGTACTTGCACCCGCTACTTCTAATGGATAACTAGGGGTGGTAATTCCGATTCCTACTTTACCATCAGATGTCATAGTTACAACTTGAGAACTATTATTATACCAAGTACCTAACGCATAACTACCAAATTTTAAACTTGAACTTGTGCTCGGCCCGTCGTTCCATATTGCCCATCTTAATCCATTAGTAGCATCCCCAATATGAACACCCGCGTCGTAACCTTGTATATTTACCGAAGCATCTGCAACGCCCGTAGTAATTACTTTTAAAGTAGCTGTTGATGCATTTTGAACATGAAGATTTGCCGAAGGCGCAGTTGTTCCTATACCTACGTTTCCTGAGGTATTAATAACCATACCTAATGTGCTATTGTTCGCTTTTAGCTCTAAAGCATTACCTGCTTGAGCTGCTATAACAGCTTTATTAGTATCCCAAGTTAGAGTACCTGCATTATATGTTGCACCCCATTCAATAACACCATCAGTTCTTAATCTAATTCTTGGTGTTGATATAGCAGCAACCGCACCACCATCTTTAGTTGTATGTATTACACCTGCAAAAGTTGCGTTCGCATTATTAGCAATAGTTAAAGCAGCAGTAGTATTTGTTTTAAAAACATAACCATTTGCATTTGATTGATTACCTGATATTTCTAAAAATCCTGTAATATGACTTCTTACAAAATTATAACCATAATTATCACTGGTTCTTAATCGTAATATATCACTACTATTATTAGTACTAGCTTTAACTGTTAATGTAGCACTGGGGGATGTTGTTCCGATTCCTATTCTACCATCAGTAGCTATAGTAAACGGAACATTACCACCTTGCCTGATTCTTATTGCTTGTGAACTTCCTAAATCTATACTTGCTAAATTACTAGTATACCCTAAAACTATACTTCCATTATTATTTTTAAAAACCGCAATATCTGATTGAGTTGCTGAATTTACATTTAAATATAAACCTCCATTATCATTAATATTAACTTTACCTGCAAAAGTTGCGTTACCACCACTTGAAATAGTTAATCTTGGAGTGTCACTTGTTGAAATTATAACTGATGCTGCTTCTCTATTGTTAATTTGTAAATCAGATTGACCCGTGAAAACTCCAATATCTGTTCCGCTTCCAGCACCTGAGCCGGTTGTATTATTACTTATATGTAAATAGGAGGTTCCGGAGCTGTGCATGTGTATCTTACCTAGAGCTGATGTAACACCTAAACATAAATCGCCACCAGACGTAATACGCATTCTTTCAGCACTTCCTATCTCCCATAAAACCTCACTATTTGTTGTTCTAAAATTACAAGAACCATCACTACCAGATATAATTAATCCTGATGTACCACCTCTAAGATATAAATAGTTATTTGTATGTAAAACCGCTGTTGCTGCTGCTATAGTTCCTCCAGTAAATTGTACACCACCACCTGCTGTAATTTTGCCCGTAAATGTTGGTGACTCTTCAAAGTTAGATGTTATAACACCTGTGCTTGAATTATAACTTAAAGCATTACCTGATACACTAATTGCAGATCTAGCTCTTGCATTTGTAAAATACAAATTTGTATTCTCTCCAATGTTTGCGGAGGTTATACCGTGACTAGCATGTAAGTTAGCTGCAACTATTACACCGTCTGCTATTAATTTTGCTTTAGTTAATGCCATTTATTTGCGTTTTTAATTTTTCAATTTCTGCTTTTAATTCTTTTACAGCACCAACCAGTAGGGGTACTAATTTACTTTGATCAATACTTTGATATTTAGGATTACCATCTTCATCAACTTCATCTTTCGCGCCTACAATTGCTTCTGGTACTATATTACTTACTTCGTGTGCTAAAAATCCATCTATTGTTCTACCTTCATCTGATATAAAATTAAATCTACTTGGCTTTAATTGATTTATTCTGTCTAACGCATTTGTTAGTTCAACCACATTTTCTTTTAATCTATAGTCAGAAGATGTTGAATATGTAACGCCAGATGTTCCGTTCATAACTATCGAGCCAATTTGCACTGCATTACTACTATTGTGTCTTCTAAATGTTTGGTATTCCGTTCCATTCCCTGCGCTACTGTTAGTACAGTTGTCAAAACATACGTGATTTGTTGAAACATCAAAACTGGCTGTTCTTGCAGTTTGCGTGTCTGTACCACCAATACATAAATCACCAGGTCGTGTTAAACGCATTCTTTCTGTTGCTTCAGTATAAAATTTCATTGTACCTGTAGTATCACTTCCTTCAATACCAAGATTTTCAACTTCTTGACCGGCACCAGTATACCAAGATAAAAAAGTATCGTTTTTCATTTGAAGATTTCCTCCAGAAGTTATACGCATTTTTTCTGAAGAACTAATAGCAAATACTAATTGAGATTGCCCTCTAACACACATATTTGTATTACCAGCATTGGCTAAACCTTGAGCATTGCCGACAAATCCTAACGGTGTTGAACCTAAATAATATGCCGTATATGGTCCATCAGAATGTGAGGATTCAAAGGTTGCAATTCTTTGTTCATCAGTAACGACATGAAGTTTTGCATCAGGACTTGTTTCTCCAATTCCTATATTTCCAGAACTGCTAATACGCATTCTTTCTGTAAAAGAAATAGTATTTCCTACCGTTCCTGCGACTGCATTACTCCAAGTAAATACACCGTTTTCCATTGTCATTTGTGTTGGAGCAGAGCTTATATATCTATAAGTAAATGCGGTACTACCTGCGGTTACAGTTGCGTTTGTGCTAAAATATAAATTTGATTTCCAAGGTGCACCTGTAATAGTATTTCCTTGTCTACCTATTTCTAAAGAACGATAATCTGATACAGGTGTTCCACTTGTAGCACCATCACCAATCATAACACTTCCTCCAGTATCAATCCGCATTCTTCCTGTATTATTTGTTCCTAAAATTAAATCTTTAGAACCTGTTGTAAACATAGCACCATTGGCATCAATCATTTGTAATCTTAAATTGACACCAGTTGTAGCATTGTTTATTACAATATCATTTGCGTTTTGCGCACCACTAACTTGCAATTTATAAGCTGGCAAAGTTGTTCCGATTCCTACGTTTCCAGAATTACTTATTGCAAATATAGTTCCATTATCTGCTGCATTTCTCCAGTATAAATACCCAGAAGCATTGGTATTATAATAGTAAGTATGATTTCCAGAAGTAGCGAATACAGGTGCATATGTTCCAGATCCATTTGTTGCTCTTATTGCATAAGCGTTATAAGTATCTAATAATAAAGTTCCTGTTGTATGAACTTTATATAGAGGGTTTGTAGTCCCAATTCCTACGTTTCCAGAAGTATTAATACGCATTCTTTCTGAAGCTCCAGTGAAGAAAGCTAAATTTACCGCTACATTAGAATTATTAACATAAGATGATTGAATATAGTTGTAAGCACCCGATTCATTAACACCTATTTGTACAGCTCTACCACCAGCGCCATTATGAACAGTTAATCCTTCAGACGCCATATTTCCTGATGATGATGGTGCGTTTGCTCCAACATTTATACTTAAATCACTAAATGGTGCAGTAGTACCAATCCCTACGGCTCCTCCATTAAAATAAGATGAACCTTGAGCATTTATTCTAACACTTACTGTTCCATCACCTGAATTACCATAATATAAATATAAGTTTGCTGCATCCGATGAACCGCCAACAATACACTGCATTCTATTTTTGTTACCATCAGCATTAGTTGTTCGCACTAAAAAGTTACCATGAACAGATAATGGTTGTACAGGCGAAGTCGTTCCGATTCCGACATTCCCAGCATTTGTAAGTGTCATTGTATCCACTGTTCCATTCGTTGCATCGTAAGTTGAAAATATTAATCCTTGATCATTACTATTTCCAGTAACTCTGTATGCTGCAATATCAGGGCCTACAGTTGAATAACCACCTAATCTAATGGTAGCATGTTTTGCACCAACACCACCCTCTGTTTGAAATATATGTAGATTTTTTTGAGGATTTGTTGTTCCGATTCCTATTTTTCCTGTAACTACTAAATCATCGCCAATTGTTACACTTCCTCCATCATTAACAATTGACCCTCTAAAAACAGCAGTGTTCTGTACATACATGGATACTCCCGAAGAGTTGCAGTATAAATAATTACTTGGTATTACAACTTCTCCTGAGTTTTGTACTCTTAGAGCTTGAGCACCATCACTACCTCTATTTACAGCAAGAGCATTACCACTAGATCCAGTGGTGCCACCAATTGTAACATCACCTGCAAAAGTTGATTTTTGTGATGAATCAATAGTTATCGCTGTTGTACCACTTGCACCTGATTGTAAATATAAATTTGATATTAACCCACCAACATACATACTACCACCTGATAATCCAACATAACCTTTTTTGTTTGTTTGGTCACTTTCAGTTAGATGTAATAATGGTAATGATGATGTAACACTAAAACCATAAGCATTACCACCAGTGAAAGCAGAATTATCCCAAGTGCCTACTGATATTCTTTTATCGGCTGCTGTTGCAATATTTCCTGCAAAAGTTGACGAACCATTTGCAGCTAAAGTAAGATGTGCAAAATTAGTGCCTGTTTGATTGTAAAATATTAAATTTGTTGATGAGTTTTGATAACTTAAATTCCATTGATTATCTCCGTTTTCTCTAAATCTTAAATCAATATCATTTGTGGAGTTTGGGGTTTCTAGTATAAGCTGAGTGTCATTATGCGATATATGTAGTTTGCCAGAAGGCGAAGTTGTTCCAATGCCTAGGCTACCAGATTGATTAAGGCGCATTGCTTCAGAGCCACCGGCATTAAACTGTATACCGTTTGCAGTTGAACCATAAATTTTTGCATTGCTATTTCCAAAGTTTATTCCATTGCCATCATTAAAAATAACAACACCTGATGGACTAATATTACCTGTTACAGCAATACCTGAACTTGTAGTTTCAAGTTTTAAAGAATGATCATAATATAATTTAACTCCTGCATCTGGAATAAAACGAGCAAGATATTCTCCGCCCGTTGAATTTAATTGTATTTCTGAACCATTTGTTTGTATCGCTAACACACCAGTTCCACTTTCATTTATATAACTATGGCTTCCGTCGTGATATATTTGAAGGTCTCCTGAAGTTCCAAACCTAGCTCTTACACTATCATTTAATGTTATGTTTCCTGTTAATGTTCCGCCAGCTAATGGTAGATGCCCAACTTGAGAATATGTATAAGCTGTATTCCAGTTTGAAGAATTATTTGTAGTTATACTATAAGTTCCTGAACCATTAGTTGTCATTAAACCAGCAGATGCAAAATCTGCATCATATAAAATATCATCAGCAGATGAAACACTGCTGAAAGATATTACTTCTATGTCGCTTGAATTTGGTGGAGCGGTGCTAAAGGTAAGAGTTGTACCACTTAAAGAATATGTATCTTTATGCTGGTATACACCGTCTAAATATACTTGTGTTTTATTTTCGTTATCTATACTATTAGCTAACGTAAAAGCAGTTGTTGTTCCATTTCCTGTAAAACCATCCTGATAAATTACAGCTGCAGCCGCGGCTTGATCTGAATTTATCCAGTTTAATCCTGTTCCTGTAGAAGACAATACCTGCCCTGAAGAACCTAAATCTCCAGAGGAGTCTTTTAGGCCTCGCGTAAGTTCTATATCTGTTAGAAACTTTTGCGCCATTAAATTTTATTTTAACCTATTTTACTTACGAGAACTCTAATATCATTTGTGCTTGGTGCAGCGCCAAAACTTAAAGTTACTCTATTAGTTGTAGTTCTAACAACATCAGCTATAACTGTGTCATAAGAACTTGCGTCATATATTTGTACAATAACATCTCTGGATGCTAAATTATGATCAACATTAAAAGAAGTTGCTGACCCATCACCTATTGTAGCTGCAAATGTACTTTCTTGTATACTTTGAATAGTTTTAAAATTTGAACCATCTTTTGTATATTCCCACGTATCACTTCCCTCATTCCATCTTAAAGATACATTTGTAGAACTACCTCTTTCTATTTCAATTCCTCCATTTTCACTAGGTGTTCCTGTTGCATTACTATTAAGTAATATTATATTATCAGCTAAATTTATTGTTTCCGTATTGACAGTAGTAGTAGTGCCAGAAACTGTTAAATTACCAGATACAACTAAGTTGCCACCTACAGTTACATTATTAGGTAATCCAATTTGTATTTGATTATTAGTTACAGTAGTTTCAATTTCATTTGTTGTTCCTGCAAATGTTAAAGTATCTGTGCCTACAGTTACTACATCATTCGAACCTGAATCAGCGGCTATAGTTAAACTTGAACTTATTGAAGCTGTACTTGCTGCTGTTATCTGACCTTGTGCATTTACTGTTATAACCGGTATTGCTGTTGAAGATCCATAAGAATTTGCAGTTACGCCTGTATTAGTAATTGATATATCATCTGCATTTGCTGTAATACCAGTGCCACCAACAACATTCAAAGTTACTGAACCATTTGATCCGCCACCTGTTAAACCTGCACCTGCTAGAACATCGGTAATATCTCCAGACATGTTTACAAAAGCAGAACCGTTATAAAAATAAATTGATTTATCTCCTGTGCTAGAGTCATAATATATCTGACCCTCCACGGGAGAACTAGGCGCTGATCCTAAATTTTGAATTACAGCATTTTGCAATTCATTTTTATTTAGATTAATATCTGTTAAGTATGTGAGTGCCATATTTTTTAATTTACGTGTACTTTACCTATAAAAGAAGAGGTAAATGTTATTTTGAATGAGTTTTTATCTATATGTTGTATATCTCCAAAAACATGAGATCCTGCTGAGTCTACTATTGTTACTGATGGAAATTTTCCTAAATTATGTGAAATTGTTTGTGCAGTGTTAGCAGAAAAATTAATATTATTAGAAACAAAATTTTTATCTGTTTGACCTTTTGGTGAATAAGCTATTGCATAATGTTTATCTATTATTACGCTGCCATTGCCTTCTATAAAAGTAACATTAAATGTTGAATGAGTTGCTCCTTCTCCACCGCTTGTAATACTATTAACACTATATAAACCAAAATTATTTTGATTATCGGTTTGTGTAATTAGTATTCTTAAATCTAAAAAATAATTTAAATAAGTTTCAATATTTTGATCATTAGTATTAATATGTGAAAACACAAAATTTGTGATTGCTGAAAAAGCACTAATACCTCCACCAGATTTATTAAATTCGCCATCATCTGGTATTAGACCACCTTTAAATTTATATACTACTTGGCCATTTACATTTATTAAGCTAGATGTGTTTAAAAAATCAGCAATACTTTCTAATGAAAAGTTTTTAGTTTCCCCACCAGAATCTGAACCAATAATTTTGTCATTTTTAGCAACATCACTGTCCTGAGAATAAGTATTTATTCTAGCCATTTAGTTTTATTTTTTAAATATACTTGTAACCTTTTCTCCACTACGCCCACCGAAGTATGCGAGAACAACGGCCATCATGACTTTTTCAAAAGTGTCATTCCATGTTTCACCTATGTGAAATGGTATTGAATCCACACTATCAAGTAATCCCGCTAGTGAAAATATAACAATACACCATACCAAAACTAGTGGACGTACATTTTTTGAAAGCCACGAATCAGATGCGGAGTCCGCTTGCCACCTTGAAGTGATAGATTCCATTTCTTTATTCTGCTGCTCGTATATTAATTGTTGTAATTTTATTTTTTCATCAGCGCTTACGTCTGATTTGCCAATAGCCGCTATAGCTTCTTTAGGTGATGTTACGCCTTTAAGTATATTACCTAAAGTTGGATTAGCCATAGAAGCCGCGCCAAACAATAGCTTACCTACGGTAGTTTCAGCAAATTTTTTTTTAGGTTTTGACATTACTTATTTTTTCTTTTATTTCTTCTGTTAGCTCTTTTTGCTTGTCTTATTTTTGCATTGCCTTTGTTTATTGCGCCAAAAGTTAAATTTGATAAAAATAATTCACCAAATGATTTATCTGACTTACCAGTCATAGTTTTAATTTTACTATTATTTGCAGGAGATGTGTTAGTAGAAGATGGGGTAACTATGTCAGATTTTGAAATATTAGCTCCGGTTGGTTGATAATTTGACATCATATTTTTATGCCCCGGCCTATTTTCTAAATTTCCAAAAACTCTTAAATCGTCAAAAATTTTAGGATCTAATGCAGTTATTTCGAAATTAGTATTTTTTTTTTTATTAGGATCCATAGAATATGTACTTCCCATATACATTGTTTTCATATTTTCAGCGTTACCCATTTTAAACGCATGGGATGAATCCATTTTATATGGTTTCATTTCATAACCCATTTTATTTCTTACTTCTGTAGGTAATTTACTAAGGCCTTTACCTTTATCTCCTTCTGGTACAGGTTTTAGATTATATGGGGAATCCATTTTATTTTTTGATTTTTTAAAGTTTGGCATGAGTTCTATTTTTTATATTTATATGGGAACATAATATTCATAGCTTTACGTCTACCTTCGCAGCCGCAAGGTATATTTAATCCTTTAGAAACAGTATCAACTACTGTTTTTATTCCCGTTCTTGTTGTAAAATTTTCTATTGAGTCTCCTAAACCCGCTGGTTTATTTCTTATCATATTAATAATTTGCTATAATTATTTTTTTACAATTTTAACTTTCCTTCTAACAACTTTTCCGTCAGTATTAACGTAATCTTTTCCTTCTTTTTTTCTTTGCATTTGTAATTTTCTATTAGCAATTGCATCTTGCATTACTTTTCTTTTTTGATCAGCTGCATATTTCTTTTCAGCTACTTGAGCTTTAATTATGTTTCTTCTTTCTGTAGCTTTTGCAATCATTGCTTCGCGTTTATCAGCTGCGCTAGGGATATTGACTTTGTTGTTAATTTTAGATTTATCGCCTGAAACAACAACTCCATTAGCCATTTTGCCTGTAGTAGATTTTGAAATTATATTTTGATCTTTTTGTGAAAAATTATTTGGATCATTTTTTTCTTTAGATCCCATTGACATTTTAAATTTTTTCTTTTTAGTGGGGTCCATTTTATATAGGCCGTTTTTATTTATCATAATTATTGTTTAGTTTAAATTCTTTGTTTAACAGTTCCATTTTCTTCTTGCAGCTAAACCTCTTTCGCTTTTCCAACTACGAGATCTAGCACAAAATGCTTTACGTCTTTTCCAGGCTTTACTACCTTTCTTTAATTTAGAAGGTGGTGTTGTTACTGCTGTTTTCAACTTACTTCCAGGATTATCTCTTCTATATTTAGCTACGCCTTTAGCGGTCATTCCGCCACCAGCTTTTTTACCAGTGCCACCTTTTTTATTTACTTTATTATAGTAACCTAAAGATTTTTTTCTTGATGGTGCGTTTTTACTTGCCATAATTAATATCCTGCTTTTCTTCTTTGTTCTGCTGTCATACTTATTCTAGGATTAACATATGACACTTGTTTAGTTTTTGATTTTTTTGGTACTTTTACAGTTTTACCCGGCTTGCCAATAACAGGCACATTTTTTGTTTTAGATAAGTATTGTTTAGGTGCATTGCTGAAAGCTTTAAATACTTTTTTACCAGCTGAAATTCCTTGTTTAATACCACTAATAAAATTTCTTTTAGGCATTTTAATAGTTGCTGTTGCTAATTGTGCTTGAGCTTTAGGCTTAAACACAGCTTTTGCTTGTCTAGCCGCGCTGCTTAAATTTTTTATATTACCTAATGATTTTAAACCTTTAACAGCACCTCCAGGGCCTATAAAGCCAGCGGCACCAATATGAAAATCCTTTATTCCTTTTGCAAGTTTGTTGGGATCAATTCCAAATTTATGTTTTGTAGATTTTTTCTTTTTAGGATCTTTACCACCTATCATTTTATATGCTTGTTGGCCCATACCTTTAGGCTTCATCATATATGCTTTTTTATTTTTTTTAAAATTTGGCATAATTACTTTATTTTTTTTGGATAATACTTTGTTTTGTTATATACTTCTTTTTCAATGGGGTTATTTTTAGGATCTCCAAAATCAACTTTTTTTCCTTTAATAATCATTCCATTACCAACTCTTTTATATACTTCTATAGGTTGGTTTTTTTTAGGCTTATAATACACGTTATTTGTATCATACCATGTTTTTCCTTGCCTCATCTGTAACACATGCAACTTTTCATGTTTAGCTGCTTCGTCTTTTTGTTTACTAGATAATTTTTTATTAATAGTAACTGTTCTATCTATTTCTGCATATCCCCAACTTTCTCCTAAGTTTTTTTCAAATACTGGTATATCAGGCGTTGAATGTTTTTTATTTAAACCTAATAAGCCGTGAATGTTACTATTCATTTTAAAACTCATTATCTATCTTTATCTTTAATCATATCATCTATAGCTTTATTATAAACTTTATCTGTATATGATTTATTATTATAAAATATACTTCTTTCACTAGTTGGCAAATCTTCTTCCCCTAACATTATTCTATATATTCTTGATATAAGTTGACTACATTTAAATGAAGTTTTATATATACTATATTTTATAGTAGTTCTATTTCTATGTCTCCATACATCAATCCATCCGTTTTTTCTTAATCTCTCCCATCTATTTTTATCCCATGAATAAGTATACACCCCATCTATAAAATCATTACGTGTAAATCTTTTTTTACAATCTAAATATATCAAAAGTTCAAGATCAGCATCATTTAGCTTATAACTTTTACAGGCCCATTTACGAATGAGCCTGTAATATTTTAATAAATTTAATTCTCTTATGTCACTAGCGTTTAGCCTCATTCTACTAACACTATGTCACCGAGTTTTAATACATAATATAATTTATCATTCCATTCAATACCGTGTCCGGCATGCTTATCATAATGAACTATATTATCTTTATCAAGCATTTCCGCTAGATGACCAGCAGATATTACTTTGCCTTTTAAATATCTTACTTCTTTATTTTGGTCTTCAGTAAGCTCTAGCCCACCAATTTTTTTGGGTGGTTCTTTTATTTTTTCAACGACTACGTAATAATTAATTGCTTGCATTTATTCTTACATTATTAATTACACAATCTGCTGAAAATATTGTGGTAGCAACACTAACTGCATTTTTTAATGCTGTTTTAGTTACAAGTACAGGATCTATAATTCCTTCTTTGACCATGTCAACTTTAGCGTTATTTATAACATCTATTCCTATACCGGCTTTACTATACTCTTTGTATTCTAATGCGGCATTATCTAGTATAGTTGCATATGGTGCTTTTATAGCTTCTAATAAAATTGCTTCACCATCACTTTCCGGTGCTATAGCAAATGAAGCATCTAATAATGCAACGCCACCTCCTGCAACAATTCCTTCTTGTAAAGCTGCTTTTGTAGCATATATAGCGTCTTCAACTCTGTCTTTCTTTTCTTTCATTTCAACTTTCGAGTTCGCGCCGACTTTAATCATCGCTACTTTGCCGTTTAACATTGCTAATCTTTCTCGTAGCTTCTTCTTAAAGAATGGATTTTTCTCTTTCTTTATCTTTTCTTCAATGCTTTTAACTCTATCTACAAAACTAACATGTACCAGGTCAGGCGTTTGTAATACCGTATGCTTATCATCTGTGATAACTTTTATAGCTTCACCTAATACGCTAGGCTCAATTAAGTCTAAATCATCACCCAATTCTTCATTTATAACTTTAGCTCCGGTAAGTATCGCAAGATCTTCAATAGTGTCTTCTTTTGTTGGACCGAATCCAGGCAGATCTACAACATTAACTTTTATATTGCCTTTTACCTTG
>Ga0208159_1000508_pt1 | contig 15518 bp, 16 predicted proteins | sample 9_EtaG_FD_184082 | JGI IMG/M metagenome (GOLD analysis project Ga0208159, IMG submission 184082) | Marine viral communities from the Subarctic Pacific Ocean - 9_ETSP_OMZ_AT15188 metaG (SPAdes) (version 2) | ecosystem: Environmental > Aquatic > Marine > Oceanic | place: Pacific Ocean | collected... | reverse complement strand
CAAGAAAGTTTAAAAAAGTTCCTAAAACTAAAAAAGGTGTTCCTAAAGTATACTTGCAAGGTGCAAAAAATCCTAAAGCAAGAGAAGCAGAAATAAAACGAACTGCTAGCCTTTACAAAAAAGGTAAATTAACTCCTGCTATGATGGATAAAATAAGCAAACAGAGGAGTAAAAGTTAATGGCAGCAACACCCCCAAAGAAAAAAGGTAAATATTCTTCTATTCCTGGAGCAGGTAAGTTTTCTAAAAGTAAATTAGATTCAGTTTATAAAAGAGGTCTTGGTGCGTATTATTCTTCTGGGAGTAGACCAAAAACTTCTGCTCATGCGTGGGCGATGGGAAGAGTCAAAAGTTTCGTAACAGGAAAAGGTGGAGCTAGAAAAGCAGATGCTGACTTGTTGAAAGGTACAAAGAAAAAGAAAACAACATGAGCTATTTGCAAAGTAACATTCCTTATTTTAAGTGTTGGGTGCGAAAAGAGTACACCCATAACCATGAGAAATATCATGGTGAGTTTTTACACGCTATGGCTATCGCTGTTACAACTATTCCAAATAGGTGTTTAAGCTTTCAGGTGATATTCACAGGTAACGAAGCAGAAGGCGAAGAAGAAGACACTGTTCATGGCGGTGCAATGTGGGCTAGGATGCCTATTACAGCATTAGTTGCAGATATACCCGTTGAAGAGTGGGCAGAGCCTATGGAAACATATGACGCTCAGCCTTGGGATTGTGCTTCACATTATCATTCTGTTTATGTGATGGATAGAACAACCCCTTGTCCTTGGTTGGCAAAAATTAATGGAGAGTTTTTTCCTGCAAAGTATATGTTTACTGTAGATTATACTAACAGTGAAATCGCAGATGATCCTGCACAGCATAAACAATCACATGTTTTACAGTTACTTGACGCAGGAGTATGGACAGGTAATATTGTTGCGTTACCTAACAACAGGGTCAGAGTAACTCACCCTGCTTGGTTTGCGACAGGCGAAGGTGCTCCTGATTTTAGACCATCTCAACATATACACTATTCAAAGTCTGATTTAGACTATACACTAGACGTGAATAGGGTTTTTGATAATCTTTATAATCAGGAGGGCAACGATGAGTAAAAAGCTTGTTGGAAATCAAAAAAAGCTAGACCGTAATAAAAACGGCAAAATTGATAGTGGTGACTTTGAACTTATTAACAAGGAGAAGAACATGAAAAAGAACATGAAAAAGAAACCTAAGGGAATGAAAAATGGCGGTAAGGCTATGAAGCCTAAAGGCATGAAAAATGGCGGTAAGGCTATGAAGCCTAAAGGCATGAGAAACGGTGGCAAGACAATGAAGCCCAAAGGCATGAGAAATGGTGGAAAAATGATGAAACCTAAAGGCATGAAAATGGGTGGCAAAGTGATTAAAGGACCATATAGTTAATGGCAGTTTCAGGATCAGTCGATTTTGAACCAGATGTAGCAGAGTACGTTGAAGAAGCGTTTGAGCGTTGTGGTTTAATTGTATCTACAGGATATGATTTAAAAACAGCAAGACGTTCTTTAAATTTACTTTTTGCAGACTGGGCAAATCGTGGGCTAAATCGTTGGACTATCGAGCAGGTATCCTTACCTTTAGTTACCGATATTGCCGATTATCCTGCAGGAATTTTAACTATGACCGTAGGAGCTAGTGGCTCTTTTACGGTGGGTGAAACAATCACAGGTGGTACAAGTGGCGCGACTGCTTCTATAACTAGCGTCACATCATCTACTGTTATTGCTATAACCATACCTTCTGGAACTTTTGTTGCTACAGAAACAATTACAGGTAGTACGAGCGGTGCGACTACAACCGTTACGGCTGCTGTTGATTTTACTAATGTTAGAAGCACTATAGATATTTTGTCTGCAGTTATAAGACAAAATGCAGGTGCTTCAACTCAATCAGATATTTCTATAAGTAGAATAAGTCGTGACACTTTTATAAATATCCCGAGCAAACGAACAACTGCACGACCTTCACAATTTTATATAGATAGGCAAATCACACCTGTTGTAAAATTGTGGGGAACTCCTGATGCAACAACATACACGCTTGTTTTTGACAGGCTTGTAAGAATAGATGATGTAGATAACCCACAAAATACGGTAGATGTGCCGTTTAGGTTTTATCCATGTTTAGCAGCAGGATTAGCCTACTATATCAGTTTGAAAAAAGCACCGAATCGAGTGCAACTGTTAAAAGCAGTGTATGAGGAAGAATTTGAAAGAGCTGCTGCGGAAGACCGCGATCGAGCCAGTTTAACATTAACCCCTAGTAGAGATTATTATACGTTTATAAGATGAAATTTGCAAGTGGACAATACGCTTTAGCTTTATGTGACCGATGCGGTCAACAATATGATTATCTTTCATTGCGTGAAGAATGGAACGGTTTGAGAGTATGTCCTGAATGTTATGAAGAAAAGCACCCTCAATTAGAACCAAGTCCTGTTCCGTTTGAGCCAGAAGCTTTGTGGCATCCTCGTCCCGATAGAAAAGAACCTGTAGAAATACTTGTAGGTCAAAATACATTTCCTCTTTTTACCAAAACGTCGATACAAGGAATTAGCTCTGTAGGGAAAGTAGAGGTTACAACATGAGTTTTACCTATTCAACCTTAAAACAAGCTTTAAAAGATTATACTCAAAACGATGAAGTTTCTTTTGTTTCTAATCTGCCAATGTTTATCAGACTTGCAGAAGAGCGCATACTAAAATCAGTACAATTAAATCTTTTTCAAAAGAATGCTTCGGGGTCTATGACTGCAAGCAATAAATTTTTAAATTGTCCTGTAGATTTTTTAGCTCCTAATTCTGTATCAGTTACCAACAATAGTAATTTTGAGTTTTTAGACTTTAAAGAGTTAGAGTTTGTACAATCTTATAACCCTAACCCCTCAACCACAGGAACTCCTAAATATTACGCACAGTTTGATGTAGACAATTTTATAGTAGCTCCTACTCCTGATAGTAATTATGCTGTAGAAATAAGTTATTTTTATCGTCCTCTTAGTTTGACAGCAAGTTCGTTTACCTTGACTTTAACAAGCGTGGTAGGAACTTTTACAGCAAGCGATACAATAACAGGAGGCACAAGTGGAGAAACGACTGATGTTGTTTCCGTACCTTCCTCTACTTCACTTATTGTTACAATTCCTAGCGGTGATTTTACTGTTGGTGAAACCATTACAGGAAGTTCTAGCGGAGCAACAGGCACGTTATCAAGTATAGGGTCTGATTCTACCCTTTCTTGGATTAGTGAAAATGGTGAACTTGCTCTACTTTACGGAGGATTAATTGAGTGTTATACTTATATGAAAGGTGATCAAGAAACCATGAATATGTATAACTCTCGTTATGCGGAATCTCTTGCAAGACTTAAAAACTTAGGCGAAGCTAAAGAAGTGACAGATGAATACTTATCAGGATCTATAAGAAAGGCTAGGACATAATGTTCACAGAATCGTTAGGTATGTCTAATAACTTTTCTGTTACGGTTGAAACTACAGACAACAGGGGGTTTACTCCAGAGGAAACAGCCAAAAGATGTGTCGATAAAATAGTTGGCATATCTGACAATGCTCACCCTGCAATACGTGATCAAGCTCATGCTTATCGCAAACAAATGGAAACGATTATTGCGTTGTACATGAAACAAGCTATTAAAAGTGATAGAACTACTATATACAACGCATTAAAAGATTCTGGAAACCCGAAACTTGCAGAATATATAAGGAGAATGTAATGGCTTTCACGGGAAATTTTCTGTGTACCTCTTTTAAAACAGAACTTTTAAAAGGTGTTCACAACTTCACTGCTACGACAGGCAACACTTTTAATATCGCATTGTACGACAATAGTGCTTCATTTACAGCAGCGACAACAGGATACACTACTAGTAATGAAATTAGTGGAACCAATTATACGGCTAAAGGACAAGCTTTAAATCCTGTTACGCCTACAGCTAGTGGAACAACAGCATTAGTTGATTTTGCTGATGAGGTGTTTAGTAACGTAACAATCTCAGCGGTAAGAGGGGCGTTAATATTTAATGATACAGCAACAGGGGATCCTTCTGTAGCTGTATTAGATTTTGGAGCAGATAAAGCAGCAAGCTCTGGTGATTTTACCATAGTGTTTCCTACAGCAGATGCGAGTAATGCTATAATTAGGATAGCCTAATGTCTGACATTATCGTTGCACTTCATGGGTGGAATAGCGTCACCAGAGGATGGAACGAAGGCGCGTGGAACTCAGAAGTTGTACTTCCTGGAGCCACTGGTTCTGTAGGTGCAACTACAGTCATTGCTAACTCAAACCTTTCAGTCACTGGACTTGCAGGTACAGGTGCGGTTGATTCTGTCTCTATTACTGGGGATGCAAATGTTTCCGTTACAGGAGTCGCAGGAACTTCTGCACTAGGTAATACGTTTGAGACAAATGTAGGAGTAAGTGCAACAGGGAGTGTAGGTTCTTCTACAATTACTGGGGATGCAAATATATCTGTTACTGGCGTTGCAGGTACTACCTCTTTAGGTAATGTTTTTGAAACACAGATGGGTGTGTCAGGAACTTCTGCAATAGGCAATACGTTTGAGACAAACGTAGGGTTAAGTGCCACTGCTACGATTAACAGTGCTCAAATAGAGACTTTATCAGGTGTAACTATTGAAGCTACAGGGTTTGGTCTCACTGCTTCTTTAGGAAACATTAAACCGATCTGGAGTCAAGTTTCACCTAGTCAGACTCCCAATTTTAGTGCAGTATCACCAAGTCAGACCCCTTCTTGGATAGATATAGCAGCATAAGGAGATAAAATATGGCAAGTGTATATACAAATGATTTACGATTAGAAGAAATCGGGTCAGGTGAACAATCAGGAACGTGGGGGGATACAACTAACACGAACCTTGAATTAATTGCAGAAGGCTTTAGTTTTGGCACAGAAGCTATAACGACTAATGCAGATACACACACCTCTACTGTTGCGGATGGGGCTACAGACCCTGCTCGCTCTATGTATATTAAATATACAGGTACACTAGATTCTACATGTACGATTACAATAGCCCCAAATACTTTATCAAGAGTTCATTTTATTGAAAATGGTACAAGTGGTGATCAAGATATCGTTATAAGCCAAGGTTCTGGTGCAAATGTAACGATCCCTCCAGGAGATGTTAAGGCTGTTTATTTAGACGGTGCAGGATCAGGAGCTGCTGTTGTTGATGCTTTTGCCTCGTTGAATGTTGGTTCTTTTACATCTGAGGGTGCGTCTACAATAACAACTGCTGATAATTCAGACACTCTTACTTTAAAGTCAACAGATGCAGATGCAAGTGTTGGACCAAATTTAAATTTATATCGTAACTCTTCTAGTCCTGCTGATAATGACATAGCAGGTAGAATACAGTTTAATTCTCGTAATGATAATTCTCAAGATGTTACATACTCAGAATTGTATATTACGACTCCTGATGTGTCTGATGGTACTGAAGATGGTCAACTTCATATTGATACAATGGTTGCAGGTACTTCAAGAAGTCGTGTAAAGTTAACGCCTTCTGAAACAGTATTTAACGAAAACTCTATAGATTTAGACTTTCGTGTTGAGTCTAATGGCATCGAGAATATGTTATTTGTTGATGGTGATGAAGACAAAGTGTTTATAGGACACAATACTACTCACCAATATGACGCTTACGGTGCTGAAATAATTATGCAGATAGAAGCTGCTGGGACTGCGCCATACGCAGGAATTGGTATGATTCAAAACTCTAACGATTCTGATCCCGCCCCTTTAATATTTGGTAAAAGTAGAGGAAATTCTCTTGGTTCTACTACCATCGTACAAGATGGAGATTTATTAGGTAGAATAGAATTTCAAGGTATGGACGGTGGTGACCTTGAAACAGCCGCATCTATCTTTGGTGTGGTAGATGGCACTCCTGGAGCAAATGATATGCCAGGAAGACTGATTTTTAATACTACAGCCGATGGTGCTAATTCTGCAAGTGAAAGGATGAGGATAGATAACAGCGGTGGCGTTTCTATCGGTAGCGGTGCTAATGCCGTTGGCATACATTCTCTAGCTAAAGTTTTAGAAATATCTGGTGGAGATGGTGGCGACTTAATACTCGGAAACAGTGTTTCTACTAACATTGGGTCAGGTGCTCATATTGGAGCATTAGCTTTTAAAAATATTGATAATAGTCTAGGAGTTGCTCCAAATTATGCGGGAATAAGATGTGAATCAGAAGACACATCTGGAAACATGGACTTACGGTTTTACACAGGTACTACAAAACTGGAATCAGACGAACCTAGAATGACTATAAACAGTGGCGGTGCTGTGATGATAGGTGAAATTAACGAGGTAACCAATGGTGCTGATCTAAATGTAACAATGGTAAGCGAAGACACAGGGTTTTCTTTAGCGTGTCGCTCTGCAACGGATGGTCATACACCTTATATCACTTTTCAAAAAACACCTGCTACTTCTGGAAACTACACCGCAACAGGAGTTGATGATTTTATAGGTTTAATTAATTTTAAAGGTGTTAACACAAGTGCTGTTGCCAATGAAGCAGCAAGAATACAAGTTATTCAAAGTGCTACTTCATCTTCTTCTGTTCCTGCGATAATGAAAATTGAAGTTGGTGCTATTTCAAATTGTTTACAAATAGCTCCAAACTCCACCTCTGGTGTTGCTATTGGTATGGGAACGACTGCTGTATCAAGAAGATGTGATATACGAAGCACAAACATAACAACATTAGGTGTTTTTTATCAAGATTTGTCTGATGTCTCAATGATGCAAATGGGTCATTCTAGGGCAACAGGTGGTAACAACGCTACAATGATTCAGTTTCAAAATGCAGCAGGAGTTGAAAAGGGAACGATAAAAACAACCACTTCAGCAACCTCTTATAACACATCGTCAGATTATAGGTTAAAAGAGAATGTAAGCTATGATTGGGATGGAACTACTCGTCTCAAACAATTAAAACCTGCAAGATTTAATTGGATCGAAGATGAAACAAATACTTTAGTAGATGGATTTCTTGCACACGAAGCATCTGGTGCTGTACCAGAATCAGTATTTAACGATAAAGATGAAACAAAAACTGTTACCAATGCTGTTTTAAATTCACATGGTAATGTAATTGAAGAAAATATAACAGAAGCGGACTGGATAGCAGGAAAAACTGAAAAAACAGATTCAGAAGGAAATAAAATTGAACCTACCTACGCATCTGATACAAGTTGGGTAGCAAGCAAAGTAGTACCAGTTTATCAACAAATTGATCACTCGAAACTTGTACCCTTATTAGTAAAAACAATACAGGAGCTAGAGGCTCGTATTACCGCACTGGAGGCATAAAAGATGGCAATAACTTACACATGGGACATAGTAAATCTTTGGCGTGAAAATTCCGACGGTGGTGTTTATCGTGCACAATGGCGTTGCACTGGTGTTGATGAAAATGGCAACAGAGCAAACAAGACAAACTCTTGTGAATTTACTTATGATGCCTCTGCCTCTGGTTTTATCCCATATGCAGACATTACACTAGACAAAGCTTTAGGTTGGGTCTGGGGTAAAATATCAAAAAGTGAAATTGAAAGTGCAGTAGCTACATTACAACCTTTAGCTTCCACAACTTCTTCTAAAGGAGTTCCTTGGGAAAAAGAAGAAAAATCTGAAGAAAGCAAAAAGGAAAATAATTATTTAGAATAGTTTAACCTTAACACCGAAAAGGAGAACAAAATGGCTGATGAAAATGTATTAAGTATTGATGGCAAAGGCTATGCTGAAGCTGATCTTAGTAACCAACAAAAGTATTTAATCGCACAGTTGAAAGATCTGTCTGTTAAAGCTAACAAATTGCGAGCTGATTTAGATCAAGTTCAACGAGCAGCAGATAGCTTTCAACAAGAACTTCTAGAGTCTTTTAAAAAGAACGCCGAAGAAGTTTCTGCAGAGGCTAGTTAAACAACAGAATTAAAGGATTGAGATGCCTCTAACTAAGTTACAATTTCGTCCTGGAATAAACAGAGAAACAACTTCCTATAGTAATGAGGGCGGTTGGTTTGATATGGATAAAACTCGGTTTAGGTTCGGGTTCCCAGAAAAAATTGGTGGTTGGATCAAGCAATCTATTAATGCTTATTTAGGAACGGCTCGTTCTTTACATCCTTGGGTAGCGTTGGATGGCAGCCAATATTTAGGTGTAGGGACACATCTCAAGTATTACATTAATGAAGGTGGTGCTTTTAATGATATTACACCCATAAGAGCAACCACAACAAACGGGATTACTTTTGCAGCTACAAATGGATCTTCTACTATAACAGCTACTGATGATAATCATGGGGCAGCTATTGGTGATTTTGTAACTATTTCAGAAGCAGTTAGTCTTGGTGGTTTGATTACTGCAGATGTGTTGAACCAAGAATATGAAATTGTTGCCGTACCTACTGTGAATACGTTTACGTTTGTAGCTCGTACCGTTTCTTCTATTGGCAGTATAACTACAACTTCAGGATTAAATCCTACCCCTGTTGTGGCAAACTCAAGTGATACTGGTAATGGTGGATCAAATGCTGACGCAGCATATCAAACTACTATCGGTTTAAACACCTCACTTACAGGTAATGGTTGGAGTGCAGGAACATGGGGTCGTGGTACTTGGGGTTCTTCTTCAAGTTCATCTGTAGTAGGAGCGACGTTACGCATATGGAGTCATGATAATTTTGGTGAAGATCTTTTAATAAATGCTCGCGATGCTGGTATTTTTTATTGGGATAAATCTAATGGAATAACAGCCCGAGCAGTAGAGCTTTCTAGTTTAGCTAGCTCAAATCTAGCCCCTACTATTGCTAAAAAAGTTTTAGTTTCTGATGCAGATAGACATATAATAGCTTTTGGTTGTGATCCCGAAACTGCCATAGGTACACAAGACCCCTTACTTATAAGGTTTAGTTCGCAAGAAAGTTTAACTGATTGGCAGAGTTTGCCTACAAATACGGCAGGTGAATTACGGATTGGTTCAGGTAGTGAGATCATAACTGCGATAGAAACACGCCAACAAGTATTAGTTTTTACAGATACATCGCTTCACGCTATGCAATTTATAGGACCACCTTTTACATTCGGTATTAATGCAATATCAGAAAATATAACTATTGCAGGACCTCTTGCAGCTATAGCTGTTGAAGATATGGTGTTTTGGATGGGTCAACAAGAGTTTTATGGTTACAGTGGGGGAGTACAAAGATTACCTTGCACTGTTCGTGATTATGTATTTAACGATTTTAACGAAAAACAAACTGAAAAAGTAACAGCAGCGACCAATACTTCGTTTTCTGAAGTATGGTGGTTTTATCCGAGTGCATCTAGTGATGAGAACGATAGGTACGTTATTTACAATTATCAACAGAAAATTTGGTATTACGGAAACTTAGCTAGAACTGTTTGGTTAGATAGAGGTATAGAAACTTTACCAATAGCAGCAGGAACAGATCATTTCTTATATTCGCATGAAATTGGTTTTGATGATGGTAGCACTAGTCCTGTTTCGCCTATATCGGCATATATAGAATCAAGTCAATTTGATATAGGTGATGGAGATAATTTCACATTTATCAACAGGTTAATACCTGATTTAACTTTTAGGGATTCAACCTCTGGTTCTCCTAAAGCTACTTTTACATTGAAAACACGGAACTTTCCTGGAGGAGATTATTTACAATCTGACGCTAAACCAGTAACACAATCTTCCGCAGGATCAACAACAGTTGTAGAACAATTTACAAATCAAGTAAATGTACGTCTTAGAGGTAGGTCATTTGCACTACGAGTTGATTCAGGGGAAACAGGCGTAGCATGGAGGTTAGGTTCTCCTAGAGTAGATGTTAAGCCAGATGGAAGAAGATAATGTCGAGAAATTTAGTCTTACCATTTTTTCCTGTACCGCCAGAACAGTACGACCAACAGTATATGACAGAAATTATGAGAGCTTTTTCTATTTATTTGACACAAATGCAAAATCCAGGAGAAGGTAGACATACAGAATTAGTTCTTACAAACCTACAAACAGATGACCAAGGGTTAGAAGTAGGAGCAATATTTAAATCTGGAACAACAGGAAATTTAAAAATAACAACAGCAGATGTTCCTAATCTTCGAGGAAACTCTGCAACAGGTTCGGTAGGAAGTGTTACGGTGACTGTTTGAGTATTATTAAAGAAATATGTAGGTTGCGATATTATGCAGTTGACGCTATTATAAGTTCAGCGTCTCTTCAGGAACTAACGCTTCCTGCATATTTCCCCCAAGAAAGACATAGGTGAAAAATGCAAGGTATAGAAACATTAGGTTATGAAGTTGTAGAAACTAATCCTATAGAAGCTTTGATGGCAGAAGGTGGGATAGCACAACACCAACAAGCAGCAGAGATGTTAGCTGATTTTGGACGTAATGGTGATACCTATATAGTTCATGCTGCTGAAGGTGAAACAGTTTTACCTTTAGAAGTGTTAGAAAATAACCCACGACTTAAAAATATGATCTATACCCAAATGGAAGAAATGGGTTTAGAACCAGAGCGATATGTTGTTGGTAATGAATTAAACTCCCTTAATCCAGAAACAGGACAACCTGAATTCTTTTTTAAGTTTATTAAAAAAATTGTGAAAAAAGTTGTTAATGTTGTTAAGAAAGTAGCTCCAGTTGTATTAGCTGTTGCAGCTCCTATCTTGCTTCCTGCGATGCCTGTTGCTTTAGCAGCAGGACTAGGCAGTACCGCAGGTAATTTGATTCAAGGAAAAAGTTTAAGTGATTCATTAAAAGCAGGGGCGGTGACAGGTTTAACCGCAGGTGTAGGTAATATGGTCACAGGAGGGTCGTTTTTAGGCTCTAGTATTGATCCTGCAAATGTAGCAGGAGTGCAAAATCTAGGTACTATGTTTACACCTGATAATCCGTTTACTTCAGAAATTGCTGCAAACCTTACAGGAGTTGGTGCTCAGGTAACACAGGGAGGAGGTCAAGTAGGTAGCGGTGTGCTTAAACAAGACTTTACAGGTGCAGAGACAGGTACAGGTGTAGGTACAGGTGTAGAAACAGGTGTAGAAACAGGTGTAGAAACAGGTGTAGAAACAGGTGTAGAAACAGGTGTAGAAACTGGGATTAACACTGGTGTTGAAGGTGTTGTTTCAGAAGTGGTTCAACCTAAAACATTTATAGATGGTTTAAAATCTGCCTTTACTCCAGGAGATGATTATGGGTTTGGGGATTTTTGGTCAGAGTTTTTAAGTCCAGGACGTGAAAGTATATCAGCAGCAGCTCAAGAAGGTTATAAAACTGATCTAGCTAATTTTCAACAGTTGTATCCTAATGCAGACGCAAGTACATATACAAATTTTATAAGTCAACTTGATTCTAAATATGCTCCTGGATTGTTTGAAAAATTTGGTCCTGTTGTTGGCACTACTTTAGCAGGAGGTTTAGCAAGTGATACTCTACTAGGCACAAATATCGTTACTCCACCAGAAGAAGAAGTTGTAGATTTAGAAGGGTTGCAAAATAGAGGAGCTGATTTGTTAGCTTCTGATCCTGAAACATATGGTATTGACGATAGTTATTTAGGTGGTAATCCTTATTACGACACAACCACAATTACGCCTGTTACAACAACAACAGTTAATCCAGGATTTACATCCCCTGTTGCTCCAGAAGTTGCCCCTGTAGAAACAGGAATACAAACAGTAGCAACAGATATTCCAGGATCAGTGATTGCTAATCCTAATGCTCAAAACCAGTATGCAGGAATGACAAGTGGCGATTATTTCTCACAAACACCATATAGCAATATCAGTTATTTCCAACCCCCTGTTCCTAGTCCAAATGTTGGTATAAATCCTCCCCCTATATACAGTTTTGCCTCTGGTGGAGAAATCGTAGGTCCTGGAACACCGACCAGTGATTCTGTACCTGCAATGTTAAGTGATGGTGAATTTGTTATGAATGCTCGTGCTGTAAGAGGAGCAGGAGGTGGTGATCGTCAACAAGGGGCTAAACGAATGTATGAAATGATGCGTTCTTTCGAAAGGACAGCGTAATATGAGTACAACCACAAACATTGTTCAACAACAAGAATCTCCCGCTATTGAGGCGTATAAGCTAGGATTAATGGGCAAAGCCCAAGAGCTTATTGAAAAACCGATAACACTCCCTGCACCTACGGCTGTTGGTGCAGACCCAATGACGCTACAAGCTCAACAACTTGCAACGCAAGGTGTAGGGACGTTTCAACCATTTATAACCTCAGGTAGTCAGTTTGTAACAGATGCAGGAGTACAAGCTCAACTTGCAAACCAGATAGCAGCAGGGATCCCACAAAATTACGTTCCTGCTCAACAAGAAGCTATACAAGGAACAGCTCTTGGCGCTCAAATGGCTCAACAATCTGCTGCTGCAGGAATGCAAGGAATACAAGATCAATTAGCTGCAAGTAATCCTTATCTTACAAGTTCAGTGGGCAATGTAAACCAAGCAGCGATAGATGCACAAAATCAAGCTTTATATGCACAAGGCATGATAGGACAAGCAGGTCAGTTTGGAATGGATTCTGCTGCACTTGGTCAAGCAGGTTTGTTAGGTACAGCAGCCCAATACGATCCTGCTTCTGCACAAGCATTTATGAATCCTTATGAAACTCAAGTTGTTGATCAAGCATTAGCAGATATACAAAGAGCAGGTAATATTCAAGCTCAGACAGATGCAGCTCGAGCAGTTGGTGCAGGAGCATTTGGCGGTTCACGTTCAGGCATTGTAGACTCTGAGCGTGGCAGAAATATATTAGAACAACAAGCTAGAACAGCAGCAAATTTACGAGCTCAGGGTTATGGACAAGCTATACAACAATCAATGGGTGCTCAAGAGTCAGCGTTACAAAGGCAACAACGAGCAGCAGGTTTGTTAGGTCAATTAGGACAGGCAGGGGCAGCCTCTGGTTTGCAAGCAGGACAAAGCACTGGACAATTAGGACAACAGGCTTCACAACAAGCCTTACAAGCAGGACAAATAGGTGGTCAATTAGGTGCTCAATATGGACAAATGGGGCTTGCAGGACAAGAAACTGCTGCTAGATTAGGACTTATGGGTGCTGATATGACTGGTCAGGCAGCAGGACAAATAGGGCAACTTGCATTACAAAGAGCTCAATTAGGTCAACAAGCAGTAGGGCAAGCACAAGATAGTGCAAAAACATTAGCTATGCTAGGACAAACATCAGCAGGGTTAGGTCAACTAGGTCAACAAATGCAAATGACAGATGTAGATGCTCTTGCTAAACTAGGAGCTCAGCAACAAGTTCTTGACCAAGGAGCAGCTGACCAACAACAACAATTTGAATTACAACAAATTTATCAACCTTATCAAAAACTCGGTTTTTATAGTGACATTTTACAAGGAGCACCATCTACCTCTATGTCCGTTTCTCAAAACACAGCCCCCAAAGCTTCTATGTTAAATCAGATAGTTGGTGCAGGAATCGGTGGGCTAGGCATAGCAAACGCAGCTCAAAACGTAGGGATAATATAAATGGCAGAATTTGCACAGCGACCTATGGTTGCTCAGGGTATGCCCCCCTCTGCGCCTAATGCAGTAGGGACAGGTATTACTTCTGGGTTAGTACCAGAAAATAACGACCCAATAATCAAACAGGGGATGCAACAGTTTGAAACTGCTGTAGACGGTTTGTATAAAAATTTAGACCAATCAGAAAACATAGAAGATGTTATGAATGCTGTAAGGGGTGATAAAAAACCCATGGAAGCTAGAGTAGACGAACTAGCAGAGTTGGTTGGTGAAAAGGATGCTAAGAAAACTCCTGAATCGGTGTTAGCAGTTATGCAACCATACTTTCAAATCCTTGAGATGGTGCAAGCCCAAGCGAGCGACGCAGCTCCTGGAGGAATTGCAAATGCTCCAATGGCAGGGGGTCGGCAGTCCACTGTAAATTTTAAGAACGCCTCTCCAATCCAAGCTCCAGGATCGGATGAGGCGGCAATGCGTGTAGCTATGGGAGAAACACCAATTAAACTAGCTCCAGGAGGAGAAGTTAATGTAGGTCAGGGTATTATTCCAGGAATCCCTTCTTACATAAATACTCCATACCCTACTTATACAATGCCTGATTATGGTGGGGTGCAAGATTACGCTAAACAGTTTATGGATATACGAAAAGCTATGGGGGTAAAAGATGCCCCTACTGATGTAGCGCAGATTATGGCTAATCAAAATAAGTTTTTAGACCAGTTTAAAATTGAACCAAGAAGTAGAGAAGAAATACTTGCAGAACAACAAGGATTTTTTGGTGACCAAGATCGCAAAGATATGGAGACGCAAGGCTCTTTAGCATTAGCTAAATTTGGAGCTCAAGTTGCTCAAACTCCAGGATCTTTATTACAAGCTCTTACGGCTAATGTGCCTTCTATGGCTACTGATATGTCTAAAGTAGCTGCTCAAAAAGCCGCTTTAGATCGCCAACAAAAAGAATTCGCTTACAGTACAGCAGCAGCCGAGGAACGTGAACAACGCACTACGGATCTCAATTTAGCTCTTGATGCTGTAAAAACATCAGCAGCTAATGGCAAAGCAAATGCAGCAGCGACAAATGCTGCTATAGATGCAGCAATGAAGTTTGGTTTTAAAAATGCACAAGATGCAGCGAATCTTGTAAATAAATCAGCAGCAGAAGCTTTTAATGCTCAAATGTTGTTCGCAGGAAAAGAAGAAAAAATTTATGGCGGTATAAATCCTACGACAAATAAATACGAAAGTTTTAGAACACAGTTCGGTCGTGAAGGTCAAGGTCGAATGGCTGTAGATAAAAATGATCCCTTGAAATTAAATGCTATTCCTGAATGGGCTATGCCGATAAGTAATTCCGATCATTTAGCAATGACTCAAAAAGGTGGTACAGATTGGTCAAAAGCACAAAAAACAACATTTACTATTCCTGACTCTGCCTCCCCTGATGGTTGGCGACAAGTTGAGGGTGTATTTGTTCCAGGATCAGGGTATTATTTAACACCAGACGGTAATTATGAAACAGCAGAAAGACCACCTGTAAACAGTATTGTCGGACCAAAGAGTGATGTAGTACAAGTTACTCCAAAGGCTGACAGTGCAGGAAGAATATTTACAACAATTACACCACCAAATGGAGCAGCTTTTAGCTATGTTTCTCAATTAAAAAGAGTTAATGACAAAGGTCAACTGGTATCTATCAATATAGAAAAACCTGCATATAGTCTGCAAAAAGCTGAATTTACTGAAAACGATGCAGGAGAACGAGTTTACGAGGGTGGTAATCCTCTTGTATATGAAAGACCTCCTGTTGGAATTGCGTTTGAACAAATGTCGCCTGAACAAATACTAGAAAGCAGGGGTAAAATGGAAGCCCATGTATATACTCTTGAAGC
>Ga0208159_1000505_pt1 | contig 15526 bp, 20 predicted proteins | sample 9_EtaG_FD_184082 | JGI IMG/M metagenome (GOLD analysis project Ga0208159, IMG submission 184082) | Marine viral communities from the Subarctic Pacific Ocean - 9_ETSP_OMZ_AT15188 metaG (SPAdes) (version 2) | ecosystem: Environmental > Aquatic > Marine > Oceanic | place: Pacific Ocean | collected... | reverse complement strand
AGTATAACTAACTTAGCTTCACCAGGTACATTTATCTCCCTGTAGACTTCGGTACTAACATAACGATAGGGTAACTTAGGGTTTACTGAACCATATTTTACAGGTTGGACATAAACAGTCTCACCAGATTTATCTAATATCTCTATCTTTAACGGTACGTTATCTTTAAGAAAATTAGAACCAAATATTTTAAAAGTAGTTCTACCTTGACCAAATGTATCTGGTAAATCTTGTACTACAAATATTTCATTTTTAGTATCTTCTAAAAAGACATTAACTTTGTCTAAATCTTCTTTGATTATTCTGCGAGTGAACACTCCCATTTAAAAACTCCTATATAGTAATAAATATTTACTAAGTAAATTATTTAAATAAAAGAGTAAAAAAGTAGTTAAAAAATAGTTATATGTATGGAAGACTTCGTAACTATAAAAATAAGAAAAGAATACCGTGATATGTTAAAAGAATATTCTAAACATCACGGCTATAAGATGTACTCGTTGTTAGAGAAATTAATTAAAGAAAAATGTGAGAAAAGAATATTATATTCTAATCAAACTTAATATTACTGAACCCATTTTCTTTTTTAACCTCTAATAGAGTGTCTACGGTATCTCTCATTGAATCTATATGGGAGACAATCATTGTGAATTGGAATTGTGATTTAAGGTATTGAAACAGATTGTATATCGAGTTTAAATTATCTGAATCCATTGTTCCAAATCCCTCGTCTATAGCTAAGAAATTACTACGAGGTAAACTTGAAACATTGATTAGACCAACACGAATAGCTAGTGATGAGATAAACTTTTCCATACCACTTGATAATTCTAATGGCCATATATTATCATCATCATATACAATATTATTATTAATGTTTTTACCATCCATATCAAATGTCATTGAGAAATCTACTAATTGAGATAATATATTATTTACTTCACCTTCAATGGTTGGAAGAGCTTTTGTAATGAGTTCATATGGTACACCATCACGTTTTATAGCATCAAGATAATATTGGTAGGCTTCATACTTGTCCTCTAACTCTTCAACTTTTTTAATATTATTAAGTATGGTTCTTCTATTTGCATCTATGACTTTTACTTCACCAAATACATTATTTATTTTATTTATTAATATATCAAGTTCATTATTTACATCTTCTAAATCTGTCTCTGTTTTAGAAATCTCATTTTCTACTTGTTGATTATAAGTTATATCTTTTTCTTGTTCATAATACTTAACAATCTTTTCTTCGATTGTTGCTATTTGATGTAGTACATTTTTTCTTTTTTCTTGTAATAAAATTTCTGTACTACTTGTTTCATTAATCAAAACTTCTACTTGTTGTAGTCTTGAGATTACCTCATCTAAATCTATCTTTCTTTCTCTCGTATGTTTTAATGACTCAACACTATTCACAATATCATCAAGGTTAACTAAACTTTGTTTTACTTTTTCTTTATCCTCTTCTACTGATTTTTGTGTTTCTATCGCATCAAGTGTAAACGGATTCTTCATACAATATTCACAATCTTCATCATATTCAAGATGACCGAGTTTGTCTATTTTTTCTAACTTAGTTTTGACTTCTATTTTTAATTTATCTAAATCAAACTCAGCTTCTCTTTTTTCTGTTTCTAAGGTTTGTATTTTAGTAAAGTTTTCCTCAGTCTTTTGTTCTTTGTGATAATCTACTTTTGTTCTGAGTTGTTCATTTAGTGTTTTTGCTTTTTCAACTTTTATTTTACTTTCACCAAGTTGATTATCTATACTAGATAATGTTTTTGTTAGTATATCTTTGTTTTCTTTTAGATTATCTAAATCTTCAACTGATGAATCGGTCGGTCTTAGTTTTTTAGTTAGAGCTCGTATAGAACTTTCATATGATTTCTTTTTTGATTGTAACTCGTTTTTATCACTCTCTAATTTTTTTTGTTGTTCTTTATATTTAATTTTTTCGTTTTTAATATCTACTAACTCTGTATCCCAATCATTCTTCTTAAAATCCCTCAACACAGCGGCTACATCTTTAATTTCTTCGGAAGCCGCTTGCCATAACTTATCAAATACTTCTAATCCCATAAACTGAGCTAATAATGTCTTTTTTTCTTTTTGTGTTTTTTCAATAAATACTGAATTATTATTTTGAGAAGAAAGGGCTGTTAAGATAAAGTCTTCATATGTACCAATGACTTTTCTAATATTAATATTAGTGGTTCTACGTTGGTCACCATTCATAGATACTTTATCACCAGTATCATCAAATGTATAAAAATCTACATCAACTTTTACATTACCTTTTTGTTGTTTTTTAGCTAATCTCTCCACCACATATTCTTGTCCATCTATTTCAAAGGTAACTCGACAATAAAAATCTTTTTTACTATTATTAAGAACATTCTCCGCTTTAAAAGCTCTACTACAAGTATCATATAGACCAAACGAAAGTGCGTCTAACAAAGAAGATTTACCAGTAGCGTTGGGAGCGAATAAACCAACAATACCATTTAGTTTTGTAAAATCAACAACGTTATCTTCACCATAACTAAACATATTAGAAAACTCTAATCGTTTTAATTTCCAACTTAAATTACGATAAACTTCTTCTTCTGGTAATATTGTGTTTAGGTCTTCATTAATGTTTTTTATTTTAACCAATACATCATCACCAACTATATGATTTGCTTTTAAATATTCTTCTATAAGATTAAACTGAACGTCTGGACTATTTATATCACCAACTGAGATTGTATTGTTTCTAACTCTTTCATTATTATAAATTGTATCAGTTCTTGTGACTGCCATCTCTTGAACACCATACTTATTGTGTATAACTGCTAGAGCCTTTTTGAGTTCTGTAGCTGATGTATTTGCAACACGAACTCTCAAACGTGGTTTCTTTGGCATATCATCTACGTCAGGTACGACACCTTTATCTATATCTAAGGTATAGTAACCATAATCATTAGGTATCTCTATATACTCCGATTTACGTTGTTGTACGTCCCATAAAAGGTATCCGTGAGATAAACCCTCACCATGATTCTGTTGAACTAAGGAACCACAATAAGAAATAGTTTCTTCTTTGTTAAGATGTTGACGTTTATGAATATCACCAAGTAATCCTAAATCATATCCTTTAAATTTATCAATATGAACATCAGACGGTAAGAAGAAACCTAAATCAGTTTCTGCTCTATCCACAGTTCCATGAAAAAGAACGACTTTAGTATCACCATCAACGTCATCGGCTAAAATAAAGTCTTTCTCATCAGACCAACAATCCCACACTACAAATGAAACATCTGCACATTTATATACACCACTATCCTTTAGATAATGTAAATCTTTGTGATTAAGATTATTTACAATAGGTGTGAGAACATCCATACGATTTAAATTATTTAGATTACAATCGTGATTACCAGCTATAATAATCGTTGGACATATATCAGCTAGATTTTTAAATAGATTTGATAATTGGTGTACTAATTCAGGTGACATATCCGTTTTGGAGTGAGCTATATCACCACCAATGTAAACAACTGAATTATCCGCATACTTTTTTACTTGTTCATAAGTTCTCTCGAAAACCTCTTCGTATTCTCTATGTCTTTTAAGATTACGAATCTGTATATCGGATATGTGATGTATGTATTTTAATTTACGAAATGGAACTTTAATAGTCTCGGGTTGTATCAAACAAACTCCTTAATCTGTTTCTTAACTTCATTTATGTACTCGTCAGGTACAATCAAGTCCCAAGCTATTGGATTAGATAAACTACCTTCATAATAGGTAGTACATCTTTCCAACGGATTCATTAAATTAAAACTCCGACATATACTTTGGAGTAGTTCATAATTTTCAATATGAACTTTCCAATCATCGTAATATTTCCATATGTCTTTTTGTGCCATTTAATTTTAACCTCATTAAGTCTGAAAATTTTATAGTTTCTGTCTTATCTATTAAATATAACAAATTCTCAAAACCTGTCTCGCTTGGGTCTTTTTCAGAAAATTTCATCATCTTTACGTCTATACCGTTGTTGATAAAATATTCTGAAATTTCGATGGATTCTCTGAATGCATCATTGTCTAAACTTAAATATATAGTTTTAACTCTATATTCAATTATTTTTTTCTTTAAGTTATTCATAATGGTTTTACCAAACAAAGGTATCGCGTTCCTACGGAAGGCCATAGCATCAAACACACCCTCACATAATATAATTGGTTCATCCCAATTTATGAATAATTCAAATCCTACAATATCTTTTGAAGTTGGTGAATTTTTATATTTCATCGTCCCATTATAAAAATCTCTACCAACAAAAAAATTTAACTGACCATCTTCATTATAAGATGGTATTATAACTCTATTACAATATAAACCCTCATCACAATAGCCTATATTATATTTTAAAATATCTTGTTTATTTATACCACGTTTTTCTAAATACTTTAAAGCGTGTTTTTTTACAATACTATCACCACCATTCCAAAGTGGTTTATATTCTTTTGGTAATTTTACAATATTAGGTTTATCATTACTTTTAACGTAACGTGGTAAATCACCTACTAACTCAACTAGTTCATCATATTGGTCTTTAGTCGCACCAACCTTTTTAAATAACTGAAATAAGTTTCTACCACCTTGATTACTAACCCAACAATGCCAATTCTGATTCTGTACATTGATTTGTAGTTTAGGTTTATGATGAGAAACAAATGGAGACCAATACATCCATTCGTTCTCTTTTTTAAGTTTTCTACCTGTATTATTTAAAATACGATTTAGTAGATTAACGATTTTACTTTGATTCATCTAATAATTCTAATAACTTATCAAACTCTAAAACGGCATATGTCTTAGTTCTGTTTCTTTTAAATATCAACAAAGGAGCGTGAGAACCACTATTATTTTCCGCTTGCTCTAAGGAAGACCATATATTTAGTTTTTCTTGATTTTTACACTCTACACTAAATGGAAATAGTTTTCTAGCGAAAGGTGATAAGAGAACATCTTCACCACTATCACCCATAGTAGTTGAACGAACATCATCTTCTTCTAATTGTTGGAATTTCTCAAGGATTAAGTCTCTGACTTGATTCTGTAACCGTTTACCTTTGTTCTTTGCTGAACGTGGTTTCATGTATATATTATTTCACTTTTCTAATTTTAACATCGACATTAATAACTAGTTTGTAAATTTCTTAAATTAAATTTTATTTTTCCACTTTTTATATTGACTTATACCCCATCTCTCAGCCTCTTCTTCAAACCTATTATCATCGTGAAAATCACCACCTTTTTGTACGGCCATCTCACCAGCCATTGTGTAGAGTTTTTCGTATTTTTTTACACCCAATCTTTTTCTATCTAAAGCATGTTTTATTTCATGTAATACTGTAATTAAAAATTGTTTGACTGTAGGATAACTTCTTCTTAAATTAATAACGTCACGAACCCAATCGTAATCTGCCATATTGTTACCACTTGTAAATTTAACTTTTGATTTTAAACCATAGTGTTTGACTAATTGTTGAGCCGTATCTAAGAAATCAATTCGTTCTAGTAAGAGATAACCTGTTGTTTTTTCTATGGATTTTTTAAGAGATTTCTTTTTAGATTCCCATTCCTCTGGTTTGATAAAACCTGTAGCACCCTTTAAACCCTTGATATTACTTGTCTGTGAACCCTCATATAAATCATCGAGTATAGGTAACACTCTCTCATCAAAACCCTCGGGTAACTCCATTAGGGTGTAATATCCCCAATCCATGTGTTCGTGACCAATATGAGCTGTAATCTTCTTATCACCCATACAAGTAAAGACATGAAAATCACCACCATTTTTCTTTTTAGCTTTATGAGAAAACTTAATTGGTTTACTTAATATAATTTGAGTCTCTTCTGTAAACTCTCTACGAGCTCCCTCTTCAGGTGTTTCATCGACTTGAATATGACCTTTAGGAATACCCCACCTACCACTCATACTCTTTACACAAAGTAATTCATCACCTACAATATAGGCTATACCAGCTGCGTGTTTTGAATCTTTTTGTTCAACTATTTGTTTTAATTTAATCATTACACATCTCACAAGAACAAGTTTTTAATTCTTCAGGTAATTCTGTTCTTGTTATTTCATTCCCGTTTTTGTCTTTTACAGTTAAGTCGGAAGGTCTTTTTACCATAATATCTTCGACTGTTAAATCATCTAAATGACACCCACAATGATTACATACTTTAGAAATTTCTTGACCACTTGATGTAAACTTTACTCGTATCATCTTCTACCATACATTGGTTGATTGTCTGTTCCTTTTTTAGCTAAATACCTTTTATATTGTTTAGCGGTTCTACCTTGTTTTGATAACTGTTTGTTTAACAGTGCTCTTTTTCTTTTTCTATTTTTAGCTTCACTATTTGGCATCTTTTCCTCCCATAACTTTCTCAACACCAGCTATTCCAAAACAACCAAGTGTTATATATAAAAAACTATTATAAACAAAATCATTTATGGGTAACTCTAAACCCATATAACCTGTTATTAAATCAACTGCACTATACAAACCCATAATTGTAAATGATAAAAATCCAATGATTGTTTTTTCATTAAACTCGTTTTCGTCTTTAAAAATATCTTTGAAGGCCATTTTATTTCCAATCCCATAGTTTTACTAAGTTATAAGTTATTCCAAAACCCCATATAGGTTCTGTCAAACCCGTAATCGTATTATAAGTAACTCCAACCATAGGCCCAAAAGATATTTGGTTTCTTGGTGGTTTTAAACTTATGGGTTTACTTTCCCCACCCGTAAGTCTTAATCCATCAAAGGATTTACTTGGTAGTACAGCTTTAAACTCGTGTTTACCTATCTGTTCTATTTCAGGTGCTCCTATTTTGATTTCACCATCAAAAGATAAGGTAGTTTCTGAGTCTAATATTTTATTATCTTCTATCTTTATACCAGTACGTCCAAAGATTCGTAAATAATTATCTTGTACACCAAATTCTTTTTCAAAAGGTATAATACTATTTTCACCTATTGATATCTCAAACTTTACTGAATCAAGAGATTCTTTTAGGTTTTCAATTCTCTGTTCGTATTCCTTTTCCCAACGAACTCTTTCATAATGTTTAGTTTTCACATCTTGTATTTCATTTACAAGTTTTACACTATACTTATTTAATTTCACTACTTCATTTTTCAAAGTATCGATTGTAAACTCATTATCTTTAATCAATACTTCTTGTCGTTCACTATCTTCTTTTAAAAAATCCATTTCTTGTTTAGCATAATAATAACGAACACCAACAACCGAAAGAACAGTTGCTATGTTTAACAATATACCAATTATGAATTCACGTTTCATTTAGATAACTCTTTACTAGCATAATCAGATAAAACATCTGGTAACCAAGCATGAATAAAAAGAGCTACACTCATCTTCATCGCTCTCCACCAATGTTTCCAATATCCAATATTATTTTCTTTTAAATGTTTCATCCTGTATGAATTTTACCTTTTCGTGCAGTAAACCATTTTCTAAACTGAGCTGGTGAACCAATAGTTATTGGTTTGTTACCACTTGCTGTTGATAATAATTTTTCTATTTCAACTTTAGCCAATACACTATTATCCAACACTCTTTGCATTACAAACATATCTATTATCTTTGTATCATAGACAAGAAGTTCATTCCACCAAGAAGTTCTTTTATTATGTTTAGAATTAATTAAACTCTTCTTAAATAAGTCTTTGTGTTTCATTAAAGTTTTGTTTGCTAAATTAATATAATCTTTTACATATTTGTTAATGACTGGTCCTTGTGCTTTTTTAACTAATGCTTTATATTCATCATATTCTATCGCACCATCCTCTATCCATAATCTCTCGTATTCTTTGGTTATATCAGTCATTTTCCAATCAATACTATTATAATCGAGTTTTGATTTTTCTAAAGCATTATACCATAATCCAGGTTTTCCATCAAACACGTGAAAAGCACTAACCCATCTACGACCTTGTTTATCAGGTGTTGTATCAAAATCCATAGACCTTTTTGCTAATAGATGTCCCTCTACATAACAAATGATACCACCCATACCTGTTTGAACACCACGACCTTTAGCTAATGATTCATCTTCGTGAGTTGCTGTAAACGTGGATATAGATTTTTTTTTCTTGAGAGCATATTTAAGTTGTCGTATTCCATCTGGTCCTGTAATGTGAAATGATTTTACAGGTATCTTTTTACCAACTACCTTCTCCACAAATGATGGTGTAAGTGGAATCATATCTCTTTGACGAACCCAATTCAATACGGATTTTGTGTGAGCGGGATACCACTCATTATCTATCCAACTCGGCCCAGCTTGTTTAGAGGGTGCGTAAGTGGATTCCATTAATAAATCTTTAAGTTTAATCATTTTAAATCTTTTGTTGCTTCGACTATAGCTTTTCTTACTGCACCACCAAACTCACTTCGGTTGAATGGTAAATCTTCTTCAATCTGTAAACCTGTAGCTTGTATATCTGTAGTGATTGTTCCGATACCTCTACCCGTCATTACCCTACCAGTGGCTACTTCACGAACTAAAACATTCATACGAACTTCTGTTTCAGATTTTCTTCTATTAAATATACCAATGATACTAAATGCTTCATCAGGTCTTCCAACCCATACAATCTCGGCTGACACTACAAAGTTAGCGTTGTCATCATCGACTAACTGATAACTACTTTCTTGAAATTGTTCTTCAAGTAACTGACGAACACCCATCGTTACTCTGTCGTCTTTTATACCTGTATTCTCTGATACCTTAACAAACTCACTAATCTTTAGTGTTGGTACAATCAAGTCCTCACCTAAAATAGCAGGTTGTGGTAATACAGATTCTTTTTGTTCTTTTCTTTGTTTATCACGTTCATTTTCACGTTCTAATCTTGAACGCATAATCTCACCTTGACCCGATGCTATTTCCATCATAGCAAAACCAAGTAAAAAGTAAATTAAAAATTGACGTTTCATTTTTGTCTCCTAAAAATAAGTTCCAAATAATACTGATATGGTTTTGTTTCTATCACCATAATCATTTACAACTGTATTATATCCCATTGATATACCTACGTTGAATGTAAATGCCGTTCCTACTTTCCAATCAAAAGAAACAGTAGGGAAGAATATTATAGGACTTCTCAAGAATAAATATCTACCACCCTCAATATTTCCCTCATAATATCTTAGTAACGTATACGCTATATAGTTAGAAAATGTCACCTCACCAAACGTGAATTTTGCAGGATATCTCATAGCGTACAAAGCTGTTATATTACCAAATCCCACACCACTTACACTTCCGTAACTACCCGTGATAACAGCGGCTTTTGGATTTGTCATAACTAAAGATTTAGAAGCTGAAGTACTTAATAACCAATCCCAACCTTCGAATGTTTTATATGTTAATCCACTTGTAGATAACTGAACGTTTTGTTTTTTAGCTTTCCATCTAAAACCTCTACCATATGTGAACGATGTTTTTCTGAAGTCATCAGTAAAGTTAAAATTACCATCGTGTCTACTATTCCCATCAAATGATGTGGCTGTATAAACACTATTAAACTGAGTTATCCATCTATCTTCACCTTGTGTAGAACGGATAGCATAATTAACCTGAGTTGGGTCATTACTAATATCACTTTTAGTAAATTGTTCAGAAACGTTATCCGCTATAACTGAAGATAATATTTCTTCAGCTACTTTTACGGCACAAGGAAACAACCTTTCGAAATCATTATAGACATTTTGTGTCCATGTTTCTAAATCACCATCTAATACCTCTTGTAATGTAAAGAACTTAGTACGATTGTAGTAAGTAACTTGAAATCCTTGTTGACCATCACCACCTATAACGGTGTTTGTTCTAATAACAGTTTGTTCACAAGGGTCTACATAACTATAAAAGAATGATTGGGCAGAGATACTACTCAATAAAAATAAAAAACTAAATAACCTCTGCCTCATTCATATTACCAACCTCGTCTGTCAATAGCTTTTATAACATTGACTACGGCTGTCTCCATAGCTTTATTTGATGCGGAACTAAGTGAACTTTGATTCCAATCCATATTTGGATTTATTAAAAATCCCTTACCTATGGTTGACGCCGTTCCTCTTCCACTACCTACAACATATTGTGTGTTTTCATTGTTGATAAGTTTTACTTGTATACCAACAAATGTTTCGTTGATTGTTTCAACCTTACCCGTCTTTACTTCTTCTTTTAGATTTACTCCAAAATCATAGATGGTTACAGAAGCCGAATATTTAGCTTTTGTAATCTTGGCTTTGTTAGCTTTCAAATCATTCATAATTAAAAGTTGCATATCTCTTTCAGCTTCTATCAGATTAAATCTACCGATATAAGAGATTACATTCTGTAGTTCTTGAACAAGACCCATAGAAACTCTCTTCTCAGCTAGTTCAGGATATCTTTCTTCTAACTCTTTATTAAACTTTAAATCATAAAGTTTTAATCCATCAACTTTAGTTACAACAACTTCATCTAAAGATTTTTGTTTTTCATATTCACCGACATATTGTTCAGTAGATACCGAAGCTGCACAACCAAAGAATACTAATACTAATGGTAATATTTTTATCATTTGTCTCTCCATATACTTGGTTTTTTATCACCATCTTTTTTCTTATCCATCCAAGAATCTTCACCGACTTTATATCCGATGTAATATGAAACACCTGCAACAACTAATGTCTGAATCATACGACGTGTTCTCATCTTCTTACGATTTTGTCTAACCACCATTTGTCTGTTTTGAACATTCTGTTTCTGATTCATTTTCATGTGTGCTCTTTTATGAGCGGATTCATATTTTTTGAAATCCCAATCTTGAATTGTTTTTACTACTTTTTCACCTGTAGTTTCTTTGACTTCTTGTCCGAGTAACATACTGCCAAAAGATAGTGTCATTGTTATTACAAATAATAACCAAAACTTTTTATTATTTTTCATTATTCTCTCCTTGTGGTTCTTCTACCACCATTACTTTTTCCACTACCACCTCGGTTACCACCTTTGTTTCCACCACCTCGGTATCCACCTTTATTTCCACCATTGTTAGTACGTCTTCTGTATTCACCACTTCTTTTTTTCTTTGGTTTGATGTAAACATATTTAGGTGTGTCTACATAATAATTTACACCATAGTAATAATCCCTATAGTTTTTATTCCAATAGAGGTCTGAATATGAGTTTCTAAAATGTACATCATAATATACGTTGTAATACGCTTGAGAAACTTTTGTACTATCGTTTGGTAAGACAGGTTCTCTGTCAAAACTACCAATCGAAATGCCGATAATTAAACCAGCTATGAGTTCTAATATTCCCATATATCTCCTATCTAAAATCTGATAAAGGGTCTTTAAGTAGTTTTTCTAACTTCTTAATTTCTCTTTTTAGATTTTTGATTTCATTGTTTAAGTTAGCTACATCTTTATCATAAGACTTAACTTTAGGTGTTTTCATACCATCAACTTTTTCACGAAGGTATTTAAAATCTTCATCGTACTTTTCAAGTTTAGTTGTTACTAACTCTATGTCACTTGCTTCAGCAAATCCTTCAACGATTTCTTCTAAACCGTCGATACGACCAGTAAACGAATACCAACCTGCTATACCCGTAGATAGTACTGTTACAAGTGCTATGATATTTTGGATTGATAATCCAAACTTTTTATTTTTTAGTTCTTCGACTGCAGCTTCCGCGTCGACTACTTTATTCTTCGCCATTTTACAACTCCAAGTTTATTGTTAATCTAAATGTATTACTTACTGGTAGTGTCTCATCTCCGTAGATATAACTCATACCTATGAAGTATTTATCATATTTTAAATCCATACCAAAAGTCGGATATTTTAATTCATGTGTGGTATCTGTATAATATCCAAATTTACCATAAATTGTAGCTTGATTTTTTACTTCGTATTTATATGAAGTACCCATACCAGATGTTACGTGTCCATTATAAATATTATGTTGCTCGTAGAACATCCATTGTTTATGCGGATAAGTAAAAGCAACATTTAAACTCGTAGGTAATTTAGATTTATAAGTACCAAAAGTTGGAGCAAATCCAAAGTTTTTTATAGATACATCCACATCTAAATCTTTATAAACTTTTGGTAGGTATGTTGCTACATCAAATGTGGTTCCGTGTGTTTTTTGTGTGTATAAATCATGTGATAAAAACTTACCAGTCACACCTATATTATATCCTTTTATCATACCTCCCCAACTGACACCCCAAACTGAACTCATGGGTGAAAATCTACCAGTGACCACACCTTTAGTATCTGTTTCTAATTGTTCTCCATAATTAAATATTAATGTATGTACATCAAATGAACCTCTAGCTAAATTAAAATGCATATAATTCATGTCATCAACAACACTACCTAACCAATTTACTCTCGTAAATGTAAATCTATCAGAATCAAGATGATTTCTAGCAGGACTCATCATTGGTAACGTTACGTTTCCAATCGAACTCGTGTGAGCAGACGGAGATAACATAAGTAATTTATTAGCTTGTGCGAATATACTACTAAAAAGTAATAATGTCAAGAATATTTTTTTCATTTTTTTCTTTCTACTCTTTCAGCAAACCACACGATAAGTTTCATCGTATAATATAATGCTGGTAACATCAGTGCTATTACTAAAAAGAATTGCCATTCACTCATTATTTTATCACCGTAAATTTATTAGCTTTTAATTTCTTATTTGTTTGTAATACAAAAATATAAACACCAGGTTCTAACTTTTGATGTTTTTCATAAATACTCATTTCTGGTATCCAAATACTTGGTTCATTTGTAAAGTCAAAAGTATGTAGACCCTCGAAAACATATTCATTTAATAGTGTTCCTATTCTCTGACCCATTGAATTTAAGATATATAATTTAACATCTTGTGACTCATCTAGGTAAAATTGAAATACCGTGTTTTCTTTAAATGGATTTGGGTAATTGTATGTGATACTTTCATCATCAGGTTTTGAACCACCAAAAGCCCAATACTTATTCCAAACCTCTACATAACCATCACTCTTGTGAACAAGTAAGTCTTCACCATTTGGTGTTGAAGCTGCACTCTTACCAACAAACTTAATAGGAGCTGTATATAATTCCTCAGCTTCAGGAAACTCGGCTTCAAATAATAATTTAAGACCTATCATTTCTTTAGTTATATGATAGGTTTCTGGTGCGTTACCAGGTGAGTAATCAATACCACCAAAAGAAACTTTCTGCCAACCATTAACTGGTTCATGGACATTTACATATGTCATCCAAGGGCCTGGTAGAACATCGGTCTTCATATCTATAAACTTTAGAGCTCTAGTATCAAACTCTACCTCAAACTCAAAACCAGCAACGATAACACTATCATTAGGTATGATTGTTAATGGTACGTCAATCTGATTACCAGATTGTACTCTTACTGTAGAATCTGCTGGTAATGATAAATACACATCTGGTTTTACTTCACTTAAAGTAGTGTTGTTATTGGTATTAACTTTGTTTAAGTGATGAGTTGGAGCACTAACACCTTTCCATCTGTGATACATTATATTAGAAGCTATATCATTTTGATAACCATCACCACCACTTTCAGAAACTTTAGTACCTGTAGCGTTTATATCACCTGTAAAATAATATCCTATATCAGGCATCAGATAGTCAGGATTACCCTTTTGATTATTACGTTCATATAATCTATCCTTGTGCCATTCGGAGTAACCAGCACCTAATACTAAATGTAATGTATCTAAACCTGTCTGAGCATCGTTCATCAAAGGATTTAGTATTTCTATTTGACCAACAAAGTTACCAGACACATCTAATACTTTTTGAGCATCTACAAGAGCTTTTGTCACGGTCATAGGTGCTTTTAAACTATCAACCCAACCAGCACTATTGTTTACAAAGTAATTAGGATTCTCATTTGCTCTATCTAGTCTTGATTTTTCTGCTATCGTGGTCTCATCCCAATAAACCGTGAACTCATATTTCTGTGGTCTTGATTGACCATTAACAGTTTGATAGTATGTGTAACTTGTGTTGTTACCATTAAAGTTATCTATTGTAGACCAATCCTCATAAGAGTTTCCATTGTGGTGTGTATAATTACTCATGATACCAGAAACATATGACCAAAGTATATAGGTATCATTTAAAAAGAATTTATCATCACCATCGACATCACCTATCAAGTATTCTATAGCAGTCAAGGTATCTATACGTGTACCACCCGAATTATAATTTTTGTGTTTACCCGATTGGAAGTTAAATGATTTTATAGCGTCAGCTACAGTTGTAATGTCATCTCGTTTTAACTCAAGAATCGTATGACCAGGTATTCCATCAGACCCATCTGGTGGCCAGAATGATATACGATATCTATTGTTTCTTGGTAACTGAATATTGTAGTATCCCTTATCATCTGTGTATGTTGAATCATAATATGATATACCTAAGAATCCTTCAGTTGGTAAGGTAGCATCACCCGTGGAAGCCGTGTTACCATTTAATGCTTTCTTATTGAATCTAAATGTTGATGTGTGGTCTCCAATAACATCGTCACTTCCATCTTCATCTGCCGTATTAGCATCATTATCTATGTCCTCTAAGTTATACCAGTTAGTGATACGAGGATTAAAGTTAGCTTCATTTTTATCTAACTCAAATTTTACTTTCCAATAAGGATATGTGTTCTCAGCTGGTATATTCCAAGCCGCACCTGTAGCTCTTGTGTTACCTTGAGCATATCTGAAGTATCCTTCAACATCCAATAATTTTGGGTGTAGTGTTATATCACCTCTAGCCCCATCAAGGTCGGTTGATTCGGTTCCATAGTTACCATCTATATAAACCTTATACGCTGATGCGTAATTACCATTAGTAACGTAAGTATAATATCCAGTATTATTCTCATACTCTGTAGCCACCCTAAAACTTCTAGCATTAAAATTATCAGCTACGTCATTTACTTTAAAATGTAATTTTAATAATTCTGTTTGATTACCATCACCATTACCGAAAGTGTGTGTGTTTCCATTGTGTGATACCATGGTTATTCTCAACCAATCATATCTATTATCACTAGCTGATTTTTCATTACCTGCACTAGCTATACCATCTGTATAACCAACGTTGTTATACCAAGTTACCTCATATGAATAATGATGACCATTTTCAGCATTATCACCCTCAGTCCAACCAGCTATATATGCACCTTTCTCTACACGTGTTGAATCGTGTCCTGTAAGGGTTGTGTTATCCCAAGTAAATAAATCATTATCGAACACTAAATCTAAACGAAAGGCTGTAACACTTGCTCCGTTATCATCAAGTGTAACGGCTACTGTCATTACAGAATCTCTCCAAGCGTCAAAGTTATTATTTTTATAGGCAGGGGTTGAGGTA
>Ga0208159_1000503_pt1 | contig 15572 bp, 16 predicted proteins | sample 9_EtaG_FD_184082 | JGI IMG/M metagenome (GOLD analysis project Ga0208159, IMG submission 184082) | Marine viral communities from the Subarctic Pacific Ocean - 9_ETSP_OMZ_AT15188 metaG (SPAdes) (version 2) | ecosystem: Environmental > Aquatic > Marine > Oceanic | place: Pacific Ocean | collected... | reverse complement strand
CACGGTCTGCAACCGAGCCAGCCTCGAGGTAGGCCTTGGCCATGAGCCGGACATCCTCAGAGCCACCATATTCCTCTAGCAGCGTCGTGATGTCAGCCGACCTGGTCTCTGCAGCAGCGCCAGCCTGGCCGCCCCTGGCCGGGATCCGAAACTGACCGAGCGCCCTAGCAATCTCTGTCTGTGATCCCTTGATCTGCAGCTGCAGCTGGGTGACCAGCTCGAGCTGCTCTCGGAAGCGCAGCGCGTCCTCGTCTGTGCCGGTCTCTGCTTTCTTGGCCAGCTCGTCTAGGAATTTAATCTCTGTGACGAGCAGATCCCTGGATGCCAGCATCGCCTCAGCCATTCCGACTGGTTGGCCATTTGGGCCAGTTAGGCTTATTGCCTGACCTGGCTTGCGCCCCAGGATGGCTTTCGACAGCTTGTTGGCGTCCATCCCCAGGATGTCAGCCATCTGCCTAGTGGCCTCGGTGGTGATCTCGCCGCGCTTGGCCTCATCAATCTGCCCCGAGTAAGTCGAGCTGATCGCCTGGATGGTGCTTAGCACCCGTCCCTCGTCGGGGATCTTTTCATCGCCCCTGGATCCGACAGCGCGGAAGTCATCCAGCATCCCGTCTGGCTGGATCTCGACCTCACGGTCCACGCCCTCAATGACCATTTGAGCGCGCTCTTCATCTGCCAGCTTGGGCTTGTCGAATCTTAGGTTGGGCATTTCGCCCTCGGCCCTCAGATTTGGCAGGACGCTGCCCCGCTCATAAGGAGCATAGACGCCGTCCTCGAAGGTCAGCTGCTCGCCCTCGACATCCGTGCGGCCGCTGGTGTCCAGGTTGCCCCGGTTGGCCGCCATGTCATCGACTTTCTTTGCGGCATCGCCAAACGTGCCGCTAAAGTCGAAGCCAATCATCCGCGCCAGGTTTTTGCTGATAGGCCCAGACATGGCCAGCTGGATCTCGTCCTGCTCAACCGTCTTGATAGGGGATAGGAGATCGAACTCACTGTCGGGGTCTAGGCTAAAATCAAAAGCGCTGGGATCAGGTTGCGTGAGCTCGGCGCCTGTTAGCGGCTCAAGGAGCCCACCCGCCAAGCCGACCTGATTCGCCAGCGCTTCGGGAGCGTTGGGATCAATCGACATTTTATCTGATAATCCTACCTTTTAAGGACGTTAATTACAAGCCAGGGACGGTCAGGTTGATCTGGTCGTAGATTGGCTGCCATATCGCTGCACCAGCTGTCAGAGCTTGAGCTGCTATGGCATCGCTCTGTTTGAGCAAATCCTGATATTTATTCTGCTGTTTGGGATCGTTTTCGATCTCACGAGCTTTTGTGTAGACCTTGTGCAAATCCTCTTTGATATTGCCTATTTCCTGAGAATAGATCTGCAGCTCGCCGGTTTTGTTGTTTGGCAGCCTGACCATCACCTTGCGGTCGAAGTAACCGCCAGGCTTGGCATCCCAGCCTTCATCAACAATCTCGAAATTATCGGCCAGCTTATCGACTAGGGCCTGGGCTTCGTCAGGACGATCAACAGCAATGCCAGCGCGCACGATGTCGCTCAGCTGCTCAGGCGATTTGTAGCCCTTGCGCTTGACCTTTTTCCTAGCTGTTGCGGGATCCTTGAGACCTGGATCGACAACTTTAGGCTGGTTCTCTGGTATGATAGCAGCCTCGCCGGTATCGATAGGCCGCTCAGAAAACTCCTTGAGAAAATTTACAAGGTCAGCCTGGGCCTCGTCTGCGCCGTCATAGATCTTGGTCATCAGCTGATTTGTCGGCAGCTTGTCAGCCAGGAACTGCGCGCCCTTAACTACAGACCCACCCAGCAGTGCACTTGTGCCGGCTGCAACGGCAGTCTGTGTAAAGTCGAGCTCGCCTTGCTGGTCAGCTCCGACCTTCACTTTCTGGCGCATAACGTCATCAGCAGCGCCATAAGCTGCAGCCTCAAGCGCGGCTGCCGTGCCAGCACTACGCTTGAGGATCTCTTTGAGGCCAGCTTTGGTTGCTGTCTTCACGCCGGTCCTGCCGGCCACGCCAACGCCAAAGGTGCCAAGACCAACATAGGTTGAGGGGTCCGTCAAAACACCTGTCCAGAAACGGCGGGTTCCAGACCAGCTGATTTTCTTTTGATCGTAGAGCTCCATCAGCTCGAACAGGGCAAAGCGCTCCATGCCGCCCTCGTCCATCTGGCCGGCCTTGTAACTAATCATACCCATCTGCGGGAGGTTGTAGTTAAACCAGCCCATGAACTCCATGCCCCACTTGGCATAATCTTCGCGGGTCTTTGGCGGCTCCTGGCCGATCATCATGCCATACTGGCGATCAGCTTTGCCCTCGCCACCGAAGGCATCGAAGACAACCTTGGAGGCCGCCTGGAACTGTGGGTCAGCAATCAGCTCGTCCTCGGTCGGCCCTGATGGTCTGCCAGGATCTGTGATGTCGTTGTCGTAGACATAGTCCACATCAATCGGCATCTCGCTATTCATAAAGTGCATCTGCTCGTAAAGAGACTTGCCGCGCTGCGAATGGCGGGCAGCGACGAAGCGCTCTATGGGATCGTTTTCCTGCATCAGCCGCCCCTTCCCTCTATGGCGCTCAGACGTTCATTTGTGGTGCCAGCGGCACTGTCACCAAGCCCAAGGGTGCTCAAAAGTCGATCAGTAATGCTTTGATTGTTATCGCTCTCGTTGGGGCCGCCAGCGCCCCTCTCTGCGTTGCTGTCGACCTCGGGCTCAAGGCCCCGCAGTCTTTCGCGCACTGCCTCCTGGATGAGCAACAAGGTCTCGAGCTCGAGCGATTTTTGAAGCGGGGTCAGTTTTGTGCTTCCGACAACCAGCTGGCTCGCTTCGTTTAGATCTTCCTGGGACCACTCGCTGAACTTTTTTAGCTTCAGTGCATTGCCAGGATTTCTTTCTGCGATCAGATCCAGAACCGTCGAGCTAGGCGCCAGGTAAGTCAGCGACTGCGTCTTTGCATCGTTGAACATCCGCATCACCATTCTAAACGCCTCCTTGGGCTCGAGCGGATCCTCTCGGCCGGTGTCATGGACGAGCTGGTGATAGGTGTCGATGGCATCAGCGCGCAGCTGACCCATGAACTGAGGATCGAACTGGGCGCCGAAGTTAACGTCACTATCACCGATGGCGCTCCGCAGCAGCTTGTTGACCCGCTTGATCTCCATAGCGCGCGGGGTCTTGTCCATTAGGCCGTTGCTGTAAGCGTTGAGGCTTAGGAAGTCCTGCAGCTGGATATCGCCGTTGGGCCCTATATGGGTCAGCGCGTCCGCCATCAGATCATCGATGTCTTCCTGGTTTTCAGCCTGATCCAGCCTTTCGTAAAAGCCGGCCAGCGTGACCGTGTTTGTGGCAGCTGCGTCCTGGCCCAGGATGGCCTTTTCGAGCGCATTGACCTGAGTATCGGTCAGCGTCCGATTGCCCTGGTGCTCAATGACATCGAGGATACTTGGCATGGCTACGCCCTCCACGCCCTCACGAGCCTGACGCACCTGTTGCATTAGCTGGGCGAAGTTGGTGTCCTGGGTTATCTTGAGATCTCGAGCTGCTGCAGCGTCAACCTTGGCAGCTTCTGCGTTGGCTGCGCGCCGCAGCGATACCGCCATTGTGTTGGTGCGGTTGATGAGCTGCTCGCGCTTCTCGGGTTTCATGTTTGAAAACTGCTTTGGATCCTGCAGCGTAATCAAAAAACTCTCAGCGTCTTCTGCTGAGCGCCGGATCGCTATGCCGTTGAGTATGCTTTGAGCGCCGAGAAAGTCGATGCGCTGCTCTGCAGTCTGCCTCCTGGCGGCTATGTCTGTTGCCTTGATATACTGAGCGTCAGCCATTTCCTCGAAGATGCCGGCAACCTGGGAGCCGTCAGCTGCTATGCCGCCAAAAAGCTCGACCCTTGCCGCATGAGCATCAGCCCGGCCACCTGTTGCGATGGTGTTGATGCGCTCATTGATGCGGGTATCAAAACTCGCCATATTCTGATCGATGCCGCGAAGGCGCGCGTCTTTGAAGATGGTGACGCTCTTGGTAAGCGTGGCTGCAGCTGCACTGCCCTTGAAGCGGCGCTGCACGACAGGATCCTCGATGCCGCTGGTGATGGTTGCGATGGCAGCCTTCGTCTCTTGGTCATAAAGGGTTGGGACATCTTTTGGATCTGTGTTGAGCGCCTGGAGCTCGACGTTACGAAGGGTCTCAGCCAGCTGGTTCTCTGCGCTCTTGAGCTGGCCGGCGCGCTCTGCTTTCAGCGACTGCTCGTACCAGGAGGCCCCAACCTTGGCAGCGGTTTGCCCAAAGTTAGCCAGCGCCTGGCTTTCGGCAGCCAGGGCGCCTGGGTTGGCTCTGACGTTCAGCTGACGAGCAGAGACCTCGGTGGTCCGCTTGCCCTGCGATTGATAGGTTGGAACCCTCATGCCGTTGCCCTAATTTGCCCGATGTTAGACGCACCGGCCAGGAGGCTGCTGCCGGCGTTGATAACCCCAGCCCGGCGAGCTGCCCGGCCGTACATCTGGTTGAGCTGCGATGACATCCTGGACTGGACAGCGCTCTCTCGTGCCTGGGCAGCTCCGATGCTGGCGTTGTAGTCAGCGATGGCCAGCTCTTCCTCAGCCTCGGTCGCGTTTGCCAGGGCAACCTTGAGCGGGGTGCCCGTGTCAGCCATCCAGCCATTATATCTGTTTGCCTGGGCGGTAGCGTCCTGCAGCCGCTGGAAGTCGTTGCGGAACTTGATGGCCTCGAGATCTGCTGCCAGCTGGATCTGCTCAGCTTGCTGGTCGGCAGCCTTGGCGTTGCGCTCATCGATCTGGCCGTTGAAGTTGTAGGCAGCTTGCTGCGTCTTGCCGGCCTGATATTGGCCATAAGCTGAGACGGCGGTGCCGGCTGCTGCTGTGAAGATTGCTGTTTCAATGCCCATCTGGGAACCACGCTACCCTGTAATAATCTGAGCCTTCTGGACCGTAGCGGCGCATCAGGCCTTCGTTGTGGAAGCCGAAGAACTCGGCGAAGCGGAGCGCTTGCGGCCAGTCAGCCCGACAAACGCCCTGGACGCGCCAGAGGCCGTTCTCGATAGCGCAGCGGCGCATGGCGCCCCTGCAGTATTCGATGACCTTCCTGGGCTTTCTGTGGATCTCCTGGCTGCCAATGAACCAGACCTCACCAGTCCCAGGCCAAAGATCCACGATACCGGTGCAGAAAAGTACCTGGCCCTGGTCCAAGGCCGTGTAGGCCCAACCAGGCTGCTCGAGGCGGCCGGCATATTCCATCATGTAGCCGAGCCGCTCTGCGCCAGCGTTTAGATCGCCTTCCATCAGTCGCTCGAGGTGAGCTTTTTCGTACTCGATAGTGTTCATTGATCGAAAGTAATCAGACGCGGCATGATCGAAAGGATGGTCATGGGCATCGCCTGGGACTGCCTCACGACGATGAAACCGTCAGTATCGAAGCCCCCTCGGAACTCGACCTCCTTGTCGCCCGTGAAAAGCGCCAGGGCAGAGTCCATTGCATCAGCTGAAGATCTAAACGGGATCCGGTCGAGCTCGTTGGTCGAGCTGCCGACCTCGACGCCAACCGTGCGGAACAGCCGAAGCGTGACGTCATGGATACGCTTGGTCTTTGCCTGGGACGTGCCTTCTGTGCCGCCGGCATCAATCCTCATGGTCTGCAGGGTCGAGCTATAGCCGAGGCCGATGTGGACGTTGGTTGCAGAAAAGTCGAGCGATATGGCCCCACTGCTCACCACCTTGTCTGGGTGGGTGGCGCCATTTGCCACGATGCGGACTGTCTGCCCCTCGAGGTGATCCAGGCCGCTGATCGTCGTTGCAGCTGACCCGCTGTAGGTTAGTCCCGAATCGACAAAGTAGGCGTCAAGGATATTGTCTCCGAAATCAAAGAAATTAAAATATTCAATATATCTCTTAGTCGCTCCACCGATAGTCCTCTTCACAATCAGGTAGGTTTGGTCTTCATCCAGGGCGCCAGGTATGGTCGCAACGCTTTCGACGTGAGCAAAGCTGTCAGATCCAAAGCTGCCGCCGATCAGATGCTCATGCCAGGCGATCACGTTCTCTTCACGCCTGTAGGTCATACCGACGAACTTGCCGTTCTCCAGGACGCACCAGACGACGTTGTCGGGCTCCTGCTGCAGCGCCATTGCCTTGATGCCGCTGGTCGTTATGTGCTCGGCCAGGAGCGTCATGTCCGGCGCTTGATAGCTGTCTGTGTTCAGATCGAACACCAGCTCGCGCAGCTTGCGCCTGGCGCGCTGTACGAAAAGCGTGACGTTAGCCACCTGGACCGGCTGGATGTTGGCAGAGCCGTAGGTTGCCTGGCGCTTGACCACCGCGTTGGTTGGGCTGAGCGGGGCATCCTCGGAGCTCGTCACCACGAACTCGCCGCCTGACGTGCCGACCAGGAGCACCCTGCCGGCCTGGAGATAGCGGATGACGTTGACCTGGTTAGATCCCAGGGTGTAAGTCAGCGCGTCAGCTGGGCCGACGCCATCTGTGAAATCCTCGAAGCTGCCACCCACCGAGAAAAATATTGTCTGCGGCTGCTCGGTTGTCGAAGCGAAAACAAGGCGCTGCTCGTAGAAGGTCACTGCAGCTGGGAAGCCAGTCGTCGCAGAAAAAGCGCCCAGGGCAAAACTGCTGTCTGCCACCAGGTCGCCTGAAATCGTCACGCTCGAGCCAGCTGCCTCGTCTGTCAGATCCGCGCTAGGCGAAAGCAGCATCGTGTCCTGAGTGATCTGGACGATGATAGCGCCGCTCTCGTTATTGTTGCTGGTGCCGGCGCCTGAGACCGAGATCTTCATGCCAGTGGTGAAGCCCTGGGTCAGGAAGTTGCCGGCGCTGTCTTGGATCCGGTCATTATGCTCAAGCCCGGTCGCAGACGGGTCACCCTCATGGAAGCTCAGCGTCGTCGCTGTGTAGCTTGGCGCCAGCTCTGCCCGGCCGTCAGCTGTCTCCTGAACGGCAGCGGTGACAGACGTGGCCGAGCTGAAGCTGGCAACCTGGGCAAAGCCGTGGTGCAGCTTGACCAGGCGGCCGACATCTGTGCTGGCAAACGTGCTGGCGCTTGCAGTGATGGTAACAGTGCCGGTCCTGCCATTGGCGGTCAGCGTTGTGCTGGTCAGGTTGGCGTCCTGGAATGGACCGCGTTGAAAGTCCACAGCCGTAATCGTCCAGGCTGTGTGGCTGGTGCGGGTGATCTTCCTGGGCGCATGGTTGGGGTGGACGATATACATCACGTCCGCAGATTGTGTGAACTTGATGTCGGCGAGCTCGGTGTGGAGGTAGGGCGTCGTCACCTCAACCGGGCTGCCACTCGATACAACCGTGCCGCCATCCTTGTGGATTCTGAAATGTTGGTCGCCGAACTCCAGGATATAGGCTTGCTCGACATTGAACTCGAAAGGGATCAGCCGGACGTTGTGCGCGCTATTCTTCACCTCGCGGACAAAGATCGTGCCAGGCCGCCGGCTTGCGCCGCCATGCGGGTGGACGACAAAATTCTCGAGCGTCTTGCAGCCGTTGAAATATTTCTGGATGTCTGTGCGCCCGTCCAGGCGGGGGCTCAGCTCACCGGCTGTGAAGTTGCTAAAGCTAGGGGATGCCTTGGCCATCAGAGCCTCGAATTGATGAAGGTATCAGCCGAGAAGTTTTGCGAGATGCTGGTGTCCGAGGTGTTGATCTGGTTGTCCTCGGTCGCATCCACGAAGCGAGCCTCCTTGAGTTTCTCCTGGTAGAAGACATTCATATTCGCGCCCAGGGTGGCGCTGCCGACCAGGGGATAGGCCAGGTCAGCTGCCAGGGCGGCTGCTATGGTCTCGATCAGCAGCGTGTCATAAGCATTGGGATCTGTGATCCGGCCGACATACTTGAGCTTTATCGTGCTCTCGTCTGTCAGGATCTTGCGGCCCTCGACGCGAAAGATGATGTCAGGATCATCGAGGCTGAGGACTCGCAGACAGAATGGATCTGTCGGCAATGAAAACTGTTTTGCGAACTCGAAAGCCGGTGTGGCTGTGTCTGCCGCCAGGGTGGTGCGCTGGATCAGGCTGTTCCACGGGTGAGCTCGAAACACATAGTCGCGGATAAAGTCATAACGCTGATTGCAGATCCGCGCAGCCTTGCTGTCTTCAGTCAGGCTGATGATGTTCGACGCACCGATCTGGTTCAGCGCTGAGTTACAGATATCGACGACTGATGCCATTCCAAGCCCCTATGAAAGAAGGGGGCAGCCTGAGCTGCCCCCTCGTCGTTAGCTGATGACGTAGAGCATCGTCACGGCGATTGAGCCGGTGCCAGCGGCGCCGCCCATTGTCACAGTGACGGTCTTCCCGTCTTCATTCGCATCGACCTCCTCGCCATTCAGCAGCGCGAGCGTGGCAGCAATGTCCACGATCTGTGCTGATGTTGAGGCTGCTGCTGCCTTATAGGCTGCGGCAGATGCAGACACAGCCGTGCCGGCTGCATTTGTGTGAGCCGCAAAACCCACAGACAAGGTAGTCGATGAACCCAACGCATCGTGAGCCAGCTGGCCCTGGAGGATGCGAGCGCCATCAGGCAGGGTGAACATTTCGATCACGTCTCCCGAAGCCAGGCTCGAAGCCTCATAGGTGCCGTGAGCAACGCGGACTTCACCGCCCAGCTCGTTGGCTTTCACGAAATCAGAAGGGTCGTCCTGAGTCAGCGTGGTTTGCTGAGTGCTATATACAGTAGCCATTTCTCATGCCCTCCCTATGCGCTCTCGTCACAGTCGATTTGCACGACCTTAGCTTCTTCCATCCGGGTCGCACCAAACGTGGCGCAGTAGTAAACCTGGGTGGAGTAGCTCTTGTCGGAGCGCTCATCGATGCGTGACATGACATCCTTACCGACAGCCAGCTTGATGCCGTCCTCGGCCCATGCAAAGCATGTGCGGATGTTGCCTGATTTACCGAGCCGGGTGCTCATGTGGAACTGGAATCCCATGAACGTGTTGACCTCACCCTGGACCAGAGCCTTGACCGTATTGAAGTCAGAGCTCGTGACCGAAGTGGTGTTCAACAGCGCCTCGATTTGATCCGGGCCCACAGCGATATGCCGAGGGATCGAAGGATCCACCGAACCATTGTCGAGGATCTTCTTTGCCTGGATCAGTTTTGCCACGGTCAGGTCAGCCGAGCCGTTGGCAATCTGGTTAGCGGCCAGCATCGAGGTGCTGGTCGAACCGGACTTGCCTGTCTTGGATGTACCTGTTGCGGCGGTGATGATGGCATCATCCATCGCCCGGCCCATTGCAGCAGCAGCTGCCTGAGCATAGGTTGATGTCGGATCGATGAGCATCTTGACCTTATCGACATCGTCAATCAGATCTGCCCACTCATACGAATCCATAGTTACCATCCGGCGGCTATGCGGGGTCTCGACGACGGGGGTGTCCCCGTGGCGCGAGGTGCGCTTCACAGCAGCTGCGGCTCCGACCTGGTCGAAGAACGCCTTCTCGCCCGTGACGCTCTCCTCAGATACGCCGCCCCGAAGAATGGAGCCACGCTGCTGAGACAGGAGCTGGACGTTGGTCGAAAACTGCTGGGAAAACGCGGTGGTGATTTGAGCACTCATGTTGCTCTCCTTTCACACTAGCGTTTTGATTGCTCGCTACCCGGCGACCGCCGGACGAAAGGTTCGTACAGTTTACGGCTGCGTCCGCCAGGGGCCTGGGGCTTGTCCTGGTTTTTGTGTCTGTGTTTGCAGGGGCCGGAGCTTGTCCTGCGTTACAGACTAGGAAAGGATGGCAGAGATCTTCTCTTCGATCTCGTAAGCCCTCCTTACCTGGAAGTCGTGCTCTGGATGCCTGTTGTCCCAGTACGGGGTGCCAGGTGCGCGCAGCTGAGCCAGCTCTTCACGCATTTCGTCAGGCGTCTGACCGCCTGTCATCTTCACCCCTTCGAGCGTGTCCTCCGACACTTTCTCATGGATGAATGATCCGATGTTTGCCAGGAACCGGATGAAGGACGGGTTGTCGCCCAGCATCGTGCCGTCCGGCATGGGTGTCTCTGCGAAGTCGAGCTCACCGAAAGTCTCGAGCGCTGCGTTGGCCAGGCCCAGCTGATCCTCGTAGGCCTCGCCCCACTCGCGCTTGAGCTCGAGCTCGGTGTCTGCCTGGATCTGCTCGGTGTGCGCGCTGTCTTGTCCGACCAGCTCGCCGAGCCGGGCACCATAGGCGTCCATAATATTCTGCGCCTGGGTGTTGTTGAGCCCGGCCTCATGGGCCACGTCCATAAACCACTTCACCACCCCGTCGTCCGGCTGTACGCCCTCTGGAGGGGTGTAGTTGATCTGATAGCCGCTAGGGTCCTCTGGACGCCCGAGCTTGCTATAGACAGCGTTCCAGTCGTCAGCAGTGGACGATTTACCTGGGAGCGCGATCTTGTCAGCGCCGATCATGGATTGTGCATGGACAAAGCCCTTCGCCAGGCTGCCCACGTCTGCAATCGTTGAAAGAGATTTGTGATCCCGGATTTCCTCGGGGATCATTGAGCGCCAGTTGTCGCTGGTGCCAGACGGGGCTACCTCCTCGGTGGAGACCTCCGCTACCTGTTCGTCACTCATTCTGTGCCATTTCCTCTAGCTGTTTTTGATTACGCAGCATCGACTTGATGAAGAGAACCACCGTGCGCTGCCCCTCACGGTAGGCTGTCTCGTTGGGATCTACAGAGAAGGTTGAAGAATGTTCACAAAACCTCACGCCCAAATCCTCGAGGATCCGCTCCCCTTGAACTGACGTGAAGACCTCCTTGTAGAGCTCCCTGGTATCCTCCGGCGTCATTGCTTGGTGGCCTCAATAAACGGCGCCGCTGCCCCAGCTGCCTGGGCTTGCTCGGTCAGCTGCTGCTGCTGTGCCTGGGCTTGCTGTGCCTGGGCGCGCTGCTGGCGTTCCTGGGTGACTTGCTGGTCGCCCTTGATGGCTGTTGCCGGGATGCCGAGCACCTTGATGATATGCTTCGAGACGCCGTCTGTATCGATGTAATCCATGATGGACGGGTCGATCTGGGTGAGCGGCATCATCAGCTCGAGCAGCCTGGTCAGGGCCTGGATGTCGCCCTGGCGCTGTGCTTTGGCCAGTGGGCTCACATATTCGATCTCGATGTTTCTGTCGCGCATGAACTCCGGTGCCGGCGCAAAGGCCTTGTTTCTGGCCAGGATGTTGTAGGTTCTGCTGATAAGCGGCTGCAGCAGCTCGGCTTGCATCCTGCCCATGACCGGGCCGAGCAATCTCATCTTCTCCTCTGTCCTTTGGACCACCTCGGTGGCCGTCATCTGCGGTCCCTGGCCGAGGATCAGCTGATCGACATAGAAGGCTGCCCTGATTGCCTGGCGGCGCTGCTCCTCCATGTTGAGGCCCAGCGGGTTGTTGGCCCCGATGTTGAGCGGCTCGATGCGGTCGCGTGTCCCGCTGCGATAGAAGTTGAGGCCACCTGGCACGGTCCTGACCGGCAGGATGAAGCCGTCGTCCGGCACCAGGAGCGGCGGATCTACCTGTTTCTGTGCAGCGCGGATCGTCACCTCGGACATTTTGTTGAGCATCTTGATGTCAGCCAGGGCTGTCATCGACGGAGATCTTCCATACCCTATCTCGAAAGAGCTCTTGAGGAACCTCGGCGCCATGTAGGGGAACTCATCAAAGCCCCCTTCGCTGATGATGATCTTCTCCTCGGGATCCAGGTAGACTGACGCGATGGGCTTGTTCTGGCTGTTGACCTTGGTCACGTCCCGCTCGTCGCGCTTATAGACGGCGTGGATCAGCGTCATCATCTGGTAAGGATCTGTGTCGGCTTTCTTCAGCATCTTCGGGCTGACGTTCTCAGCGCCAAAGCGCGCCATCACGGCCCTAGCCGGCATTTTGAACTTGCGATAGACGGTATCGACGCGGCCGTTCTGGTCCTCTGATAGATAGCACTCAGAGATGTGCCTGGTCGAAAAGCGCAGACTGAAATCCTCGTCCGCCTCAACGAACATGACAGCCGTGCCAAATGTGATCAGATCGTGATACAGCTCGTGGATCTGCTCCTGGAAGTTGGAGCGATTAAAGCTGTTATACATCACGTCTTCGACAGACTGCAGCCATTCTCTGGCTTCGTCATCGCCATCGAGCTCGCGGTCGCCAAAGCTCAGCGAGAACCAGCTGGTCGAGGCATTGGTCAGCATCCCGTGAAGGGACGCGCTCAGCAACTCGGCCGCATGGATGGCGGTGCCATCGAAGATCAGCTCGGAGCGCTTGTCGCCAGGAGATCTGACCTTTGTCACGTCTGCCTTGCGCGGCACAACGTAGTCAGCGATCTCTTGCCAATGGCTTTCCCAGGTTTGACGCTGGTTCTCCAGGCTGCCAAAGCGTTTCAGCAGCATAGCTGCGTTGTCATCGACGGCCATATTAGCTCCCTAGAAGCTGTTTCTTTTCTGTCGGCGCAGCGCCCAGGACGCCGCGTGAGCTCGTCAGGATGCTCCTGGTGCGTCTGCCTCGCCTGTATGGACTAGCCCTGCCGGCAGCCGCTGCTGCTGTCTGTGAAGGGCTCCTGACAACAGATGCCGGGGTGACAGGGTCCGCCGCCGGCGCTGCCTGGTCGGAGGAGCCTGGCGCGCCACCACCGGGAGATGAAGTCGGTGGGCTTGCCGGCGGCGGAGCTGCTGGGGGCGCAACGGGCGGAGCTGCAGCTGGTGCAGCCCTTGGCTGATCGTCGTCACTGCTGTTGTCTGGCGGGGCAAAGGGATCGTAGCCAGGCCGGCCTGAGTACACCCTGCCGCCCATTCGATTCCTGTTAATAACGCCAACAACCTGGCCGCGCTCATCCCTGACCGCTTCACCACCGAGCTCCAGGCCTCGTGTAATATTGCGGCGGTTCATATCACCAAGGCCGCCCATGAGACCTCCAACAAAACCAGGTAAGCGATTTGCCTCAGCTTTACGCTGTCTGGCTGCGACCTGGGCAATGGCTGCGGTGTTACCTCTAGCCACGTTACGTCGCGCTGTATCCGGCCCAACATTGTTGCCGCTACCACCGCCGCTTGCTGCTACCGGGCCGCCCATCAGCTGGTCTCCTTCTTCTTCGCCTTGCCCATCAGGCTGGCATATTCCAGGGGTGCGTCCTCGATGACGCCGCGCGCACTGGTTGCGACGGTCTTTCGCCGGCTCACAGCCTTCGGATCCTTGGCCCTGCGCTTGGCAACCTCGACAGGATCATTCGGCCTGACCTTTGGCTCGGGGACCACGGGCGGCGGAGGTGGCGGCGGAGGCGGTGGAGGTGTCGGAACCTTCGGCGTTAAAAATCCCATTACAAACTCATCCCCAGTGGGTTGTACTTACTGTCAGCCATTGTCTGTGGCGGCCGGTCTGACCAGTTGTTCTCGCGAAGCCCTACCGCCAGATAGCGGAAAGCGTCCGCTGCATGTGACGACCAATCATGGACAGGCGTGTTCCTAAAGCTGCGAAGCCGCTCATTGTAGGCCCGGTGGTACTGCCTGAGCGCCTCGAGCCCCGGCTTGGTGAGCTCTGCATCGAACCAGCACCGAGGGATCAGCATCTGTGCAGCATGAAGCCCGTCCTCGAGCGGGAGCTTCGGAACTACCCTAAAATTTATTCCTAGATCCCAGGCAGTCTCGCGGCGGCTCTTGCCAGAGCCCAGCTCGCGGACCTCAATATCGTGCGGCGCGTTGTGGGTGCCGTAAAAATAGTCCCGTTCCTGAAGCACCTTGGCATAGTGCGGGAGGCCCTCCCCCCTGTTCTCGTAAAAATCTATGACGTGGATCGCCCTGCCAACCGACTGCGTGAACCAGATGGCCGTCGAGTCGCCAACACCAAGATCCCACCAGGTATCCACCCTGCAGCTCGGGTCGTAAGGCACCGAACCGATGCGGCCCTTTTCGTGAGCCTCCTGCATCTCCTTGCCAAAAACAGCCCCCGGTACATTCGCCACCCAGCTGCACTCATACTCCTGGGCAAACTGGTCAGCCGTCATCATCGACCTGGCTGCCTCGAGCTCCTCTTCGTCCAGGATCCCGGTCTCGCTCGCCCGATAGATCGCTGTGTGCCACTCAGACTGCCCCTCAGCAGCCGTGTAAAGCTCGTAGAAGGCGTTGTGACCCCTGGGTGTACCAATGAACAGCGCCCAGCCCTTGCGGTCGCTCAGAGCCGGCCTGATGATCTCAGGGAACAAGCTCTCCGGCATGTCAGCCATCTCGTCCAGGACGGAGCCATCTAGGTAGATGCCCCTCAGACTATCGGGATTCTCAGCACCCAGGAGCTGGATCCTCGCACCATTTGGCAGATCCGCGCGCAGCTCGGTCTCGTGAAACCGCACCATAGGCACAGCACCAGCAAACTGCTTGAGATAATCCCAAGCCACAGCCTTGGCCTGGCGATAGGTGGGCGCAATGTACGCATACCTCGGATTAGGCTCAGCGCAGAGGATCGCATCCCTCAGCAGATGGTTGATCGCCATGACCGTCTTGCCAAAGCGCCGATGACATACAACGACGCCCCAGCGCTTGCTCGAAAGCTCGCCGTGGAGCTGACCCTGTAGCGGCCTGGGAGCGTAGGGGATCTCGATCTGCATGTGTGAGACAGGCTCCTGTCAGGCTATATATGTATATAGATCCGGCGGCCGGGTCTGGGGGTGGTGGGGGGTCCTTAGCTGCCAGGCAAAGCCCCCGTTGCGGGAGCCGATCCCGCGCCCAGACCTAGCAGAGCCGGGCATCACAGACTGCTCGGTGACAAGCCGGTGACAGAGCTGCGCTGAGTAAACTGAAAACTGGTTGACATGCCTGGCCTGCCTCGTGCGCGCGAGCCCTGCCATTCAGCCAGGACACTACACTGCTCAACCCGCAGTAACCGCACCGCCTTGCCAGGCCAGCGTGATCGTCCCGCTTGTCTGCTGCTTGTCGTCTGCCTTGTCTCTGATCCCGAGCGGCTGCATTTGCCTGATGTGCTTATCCTTGTGGTCAGCCTCTAGCCTTCTGCGTTGCACCTCAGCCATAGCCAGCTTCGGATCTGCTGGCAGCTCAGCCTCGACCAGGTCAATGATCTGGTCACGCATGACCTCACACTGCAAAGCCCTGGCCCTGCGGTATGCGCTGTAAGCATCCTCATCGTCCTGGACATAGCGCAGCATGGTCCGCCAGCTCGGCAGATGTTCGCTGTTGTTGCAGATCCTGGTCAGGCTTTCGCCTTCCGCAATGCGGTCACAGATCTCCTGGAGCTGCTGCTTTGTAACCTTACGCTTAGCCATATGCCTTCCAAAGAAAAGGACCAGGTTCAAGACCTGGCCCAGTTAAGAGGTAAGGAATCCACTGTCGTGCAAGCTCGAACTGCAGGGAGCAGAACCCGAGCTTGCTGAAGACTGTACGCTTTTCACGACAATCGTGCAAGCCCTGTCGATTATTACGTCAAGACCCTTGGCAAATGATGCCACAGTGCTTATATTCAAAGTGAAGGGAGATTGAATGACAGAAGAAATGACAGTCGAAGTGATCTTCATGTGGGTCGCCGGGGTTTGCACCTTGGGCGGCCCTTTACTTTTGGCACTGGCTACATAGGAGGACTGAT